>Ga0209648_10001337_pt1 | contig 19817 bp, 16 predicted proteins | sample GraSoi2013_115cm_FD_185830 | JGI IMG/M metagenome (GOLD analysis project Ga0209648, IMG submission 185830) | Grasslands soil microbial communities from the Angelo Coastal Reserve, California, USA - Sample 9_17_2013_115cm (SPAdes) (version 2) | ecosystem: Environmental > Terrestrial > Soil >...
TTTGGGCTAGACCTAGTTGGTTTACTTGCTGTTCGAGTGACGCGCGTGTCCCTTCCGCCGCCTCCAAAAGGAGCACGCAGTAGGCCAGCTCACGCGTGGCCACTACGAGAGCGTCGAGCAACAGCATCGCCGAAGGCGGAAGCTTCTCGTTTCGAGCCGCACCGAGTTGCGGCGCGAAGAACACCGTGGCTTTCAGTCCGGTGGCTTGCAATCCAAAGCGGAACTCGGAAGCCGGCGCCGGCAAGTCCGTCATAACACCTTCCGCGACATCTTCCGCCCCAAGGGGGTCGGGAATGAAGAAGACGTTCGCCGGCGGAGCGCCTCGCTCCTGCGCCCCTTGCTTCATTCCCAGGGAGTGGACAATGACGGCCGATGCTCGCGAAAGGATGAACTGCTCAGCCGCGCGAAAAGATCTGCCCATCCAGCTGCCTGGTTCGACCTGTCCCGTGGCAATGGCTAGCTCGTCGATGCAATCACGAAAGTCGTAGACCACGCCGTCACAACCACGTACTGCGGCCATACCGGCGGCAAAGGAGTGAGCATGGACAACGTCGGCAGAGTTTGCGGGATCGCAATCCAGTATAGACTTGCGCCATTTGCGCACATCCTGCCAGGAACGCAATAGGGAGAGCGGCACCGGCTGCCCCGGCTCTTTACCGGAAAGATACAGCTCCGCGGCTCCGGAGCCCTGCGGTGTGACGATATAGGGCCTCATGCCCACAGCCACTTGACCTTCAGCGACTGACAAGACGTCGCGCACATGTTCGCAGGCATGGATCACACGCCAGTTTGAAGAGCCTGTCTGTTCACGGGGCAGGGTTGGATCCGGAGGCTGAAGTTGGGCGGCAAAATGAATTCCAGGGGCTACCATTGATGATTCTCTCAGGACGCTCTCTTTTTCTCGCGGTGGACCATTTCCGAATAGCTGACCGTGCGATTGCGCCCTTCGTGTTTGGCGGCGTAGAGTGCAGCGTCAGAGGACTCGATCAGGTCGCGCTTGAACCGGGCGTCACGATCGTAGACAGCGATGCCCAGACTAATAGTGAGATGCTGGATAGCGTGGGGAGAGCCGGCAAAAAACTTTGCCTGTTCTACGGTACGCCGCAGACGCTCGGCCACGAAGAGCGCAGCGGCTTCTGTGGTTTCGGGGAGGATAATGACGAATTCCTCACCACCATAGCGGGCCACGGTGTCGATTTCACGCATATCCTTGATCAGAAGTGAGGCCACCTCACGCAGAACCTGGTCGCCCACGTGATGGCCGTAGGCATCGTTGAGCTCCTTGAAGTGGTCGATATCGATCATCAACAGCGCGAATTTTTGACGGCGACGCTCGGCGCGCTTGAACTCGAGATCCAGTTGTTGTTCGAAGTAGCCTCGTGTCCGCAAGCCGGTCAAATAGTCGGTGAAAGCGAAACGCATCAGGCTCTCGCTGGAGTATCCGCGAGTCAGCAAGCTCTCCGCGACCAGCGAGAAGACCCAGAGCAGCTGCGCGTCCTCCTGGCTGAAGGCATTGGCAGCGGACGAGAAGAGCTGCAATGAGCCACGCGCCTTATCGGTAACGAACAGAGGTACAGCCAGAGCCGACCTGGCGCCGGCTAGATGCAGCAGTTCCTCGGCTTGTTCATCCGTAGAATGTAACGTTGTTGTGGAGGGCGTGGTTGGAAATCGTGGAATCAGGAGCGGCCGCGAGTACTTCACTGCCCAAAGGTTCAGAACGTTGGTTTTGCCCACCTGCGGGGCTGTCACCGCGCTTTCCGAAAACCCACGGGCGATCCGAGCCTGCATCGTTTCCTGGCTTTCGTCCCAAAAGCAGACTATAGCCTTCTCGTGGGCAACGATCTCGGCGGCCATATCGCAAAGGAGGTTCAAGGTCGCTTCCAGTTGCATCGGCAGTCCCGTGAGCATGCTGAGGCGGAGGATCACGTTGATGTGCTGAGGCCGATGGCGCATGGTTTCGGCGGAGAGCTCGGAGGAGACATCCGTCAGATACGGTTCCGGCGAACTGGAAGCGGGCTGCAGCAAGACGAAAGACGCACCATCACTCAAGAAACAGGGCATCGGCGCCTAACGTTTGAGATGCCCGTTTGAACGATTGCGCAAACTTAACAAAAGTCTACTTCGCCGAAGCCGAAACTCTGCGAGGCCCTTGAGATGATTGGCTTTCCTTGATCACCTCTGGCAGTTGCATTGGTGATAGGCTGTTCCAAGCCTCAAGTCACATCCACCATGAGGTACAACCTATTGATAATACACATACTTACATCCGCAATACCATTTCTTGATAGGCATCCCAGACCTACATCGGTCCACATTAAGATTTTTTGTTTTTCGCGCCCCAAGTCTGTTGCATTTCAGCTCTCCTCAGCATAGGATAGCTTTTGAGCAGCCAGAAAACCCGCTGGCCGGCTCAGATGAACATTCAGTTGGCGTTCGTCAAAAAAAACAGCTCTTCGCAGTATTTCGCCCGTAGACAAATCTCAACCGGCCCACAAGTTTTTCCGACAAGGAGAAGCATCCGATGGCATGGTACGCGTACTGCATCGTTGAGCAACAGGCATTCCAGGGTGGTATTCGAGCCCGCCGTCCCGTCCCCGTTGAAAACCTCAAAGGCATTGCAGACGCACAAACGTTTGCCTATCCCAGCGGCGAGTTCTCCGTCATCGTCAGCGAATACATCTCAACCAGCGAAGTTGGACAACAGGCGCTCTTGCAGCACGCTCATGTAGTTAGCGAATGCTTCAAGCGCACGACCGTCCTTCCTTTTCGATTCGGCACGGTCTTCGATAACGACGATACGTTACGCCGGGCGGTTCGGCTCAACCGCAAGGCATTTCTGGAAAGCGTAGCCAAGCTGAAGGGCAAGGCCGAGATGCACCTCAAGCTGCTGATCAAAGATGGCTCAATGCGTGAAGCTCTTCGTGAAATCGAGCTACCGGCCACCGTTGGTAGCGAATATCTAAGCAAATTGCGGGAGAAAGCGGTGCGCCAGCGCGAGCGCCATACCAAAGCCCGAGCGCTCTCCGTCCAGGTCCACAAAATTTTCGATCCGCTCGACCAAGATGTCTGCTGCCGCAAGATCAATTCCGGCGGTATGCTCATCGACATCGCCCACCTGATCGACCATAAGAAGGTGGAAAAGTATCAGAACCGCTACCAGATGGCGACACGTCATCTGCCCGGAATCGAGGTTGTGATGAGCGGGCCTTGGCCGCCCTACCACTTCATTTCTGGGAAGCGATCCAGCTGATTGGACGATCCTTCTCGAAATCACATTTAAGGTTGATCTATCCCGACCGGAACCACACGGACAATTGGCAGAATTGCCATATTGCCAAAATCGCCGGAATTTGAAAAGTCCTTTCAACCGAACAATTTTGGCAATTCCGGCGATCCTGGCAATCTCCTGCGCGAGTTTCCCCTGTAGGCATCCAAATACCTGAAAATGGAATCGGAGTACAATTAATAGGGCCAAGTTTTGTCCGGCCGCAGACTTATCCAGCCCCACCTTCTCTGGCCAAATCCAGGAGACTGGCATGAACGACAAGACCCGCGTTCTGATCGTGGACGATGACGCCGCTATGGCCAAGTATCTGGCCTCGCATCTGTCGCGTAGGAACTTTGAAGTTACAGTGGCCACTACTGACCAGGAGGCCTTGCGCATCTTCCGGAGTGTAGATCCAGTTTTGGTTCTGGTCGATACCGCCATGAATTCCGCCGCCGGCATGGGGGTCCTGGAACGCCTGAAGCACATTAAACCGACTGTTTCCATTGTGGTCCTTTCCAACAACAAGGACCCTGAGGCTATCTTTAAGGCGTCGAAGCTCGGCGCAGACGACTATTTAAGCAAACCAATTGATCCCAAGGAACTGGATGTACGGATCGGCCGCGTGCTGGACACTCAGCGGCTGCACGCCGAGGTGACCCAGCTGCGTGAGCAAGTGCGGCGGCAGAGTGATTTCACCATGCTGTTCGGGACCAGTCCGCGAATGCTCGAAGTCAAAATGACGATCGAGCAGGTAGCCGACACGACGGCCACGGTTCTGGTCCGTGGCGAGAGTGGAACCGGCAAAGAAGTTGTGGCGCGGATGATTCACACCGAGTCGACACGGGCCGAGAAGCCCTTCGTCAAAGTAAATTGCGCGGCTATTCCACATGAACTGCTGGAAAGCGAACTATTCGGCTACGAACCTGGAGCATTCACAGGCGCGACGCGGCAGAAGCTGGGCAAGTTTGAGCAAGCCAACGGCGGCACGATCTTTCTGGACGAGATCAGCGAAATGCATCCGGCTTTGCAGGCCAAGCTTCTCCACGTCTTGCAGGATCATGAGTTCTCGCGTCTGGGAGGCAAACGCGACATCCAGGTAGACGTGCGGGTGCTGGCGGCGACCAATAAGCCTTTGGAACGCGCCGTGGAAGAGGGTGTCTTCCGTGAAGATCTGTTCTATCGCCTGAATGTCGTGACCATCCACATCCCGCCGCTCCGTGAGCGCCGCGAAGAAACACCGGTTTTTTTGGAATACTTCCTGGCAAAGTACAGCCAGCATTACGGTAAACGTCCCCCCATGTTTAGCGACTATGCAGTGGGCCGGATGATGGAATACGCGTGGCCCGGGAACATCCGTGAGCTTGAGAACTTGGTGAAGCGATACGTGATCGTAGGCAACGAGGCGCAGATCATTCGCGAACTTTCTACCCACAAGCCAATCGTTGCCTCACGCGAAGAACCGGCTTCGCCTGCGACGGCCGCGGCGCCTCCCGCCTCGGCCCCCGGCGGTGGCAATGGCGCTGACCTGGAAATGCCGTCTCTACTAGAAATTGGGAAACGGGCTGCGATGCAGGCGGAACGGGAAGCTATCGAGCGTGTGCTGGCGCAGACGCGGTGGAACCGTCGCCAGGCAGCCAAGATCTTGAGAATCAGCTACAAAGCGCTGCTCAATAAGCTCAAAGCCATGGAAGAGCATGGCAACGGACAGGTTGGGCACTAACCTTCTCACAAGTGGAAATCCAAGTACCACTGCGTAGCCGCTCCTCTCGACCCCGAGGATCTTCTCCCCATGGCTAACCGCTAAGAGTTACTCCGTAAACGCTAGAAAAGAATATAAAGCCTCCTCATGCCCCCGAGCTTGGCGTCGCACGCTTCCTGTTTGGCTCACGACTTGCACTCTGGAAAGCAAACTAAAAAGAGGCCGTAACCTTTAGAATGACTTCAACCCTCTTCCAAAATTTCTATCTCCAGTACAAGTGTCCTGGCACGAGCTGGGCCTTCATCACATCGCATCGCCTATCCTGAGACATCCCTCCATTTGCCTCTTTTCGGGCGGCTCCAACTGGAGCCGCTTTTTGTATTCACAGACTTTCCTGTCGAATTCGCGTCATGAGGTCCTGGAGCTGCATCCAATGTTCGTCCCTGGAGAGGGATTTGACGGTATTTCCTATGGCGACTAAGATTGATAATTTATCGAGAAACATGGACAAGAAGAGGCTCGACACATTCAAGAAGCGTTTGGAAGAACGGCAGCAGGCGCTGCGCCGCACGGTGAGCCGGACTGAGGAAGACGGTCGTATTGCCGACCAGGACCCAGCTCAGGATATCGCCGACCGCGCGGCCAGTTCCTACACTAAGGAATTCCTGTTCTCCCAAAGCAACAACGAACGCCAGCTTTTGCAGATGGTAGAAACAGCCCTGCAAAGAATTCGGGAAGGCTCATTTGGAGAATGCGTGAGCTGTGGCAACGAGATTAATGCCAAGCGTCTGGAAGCTGTTCCCTGGACGCGTTACTGCATCGCGTGCCAGGAAAAGAAAGAGAACGGGCAACTGGAAGAGGCTCACGACTAAGTCAGCGCGTTCACATAAAAACAAAGGAGATGTGTTCAGCACATCTCCTTTTTTCTGAAATCCCGGAGCGAGGGATCCATATCAGATCGGTAGATCGGATCATCGGGTCATCCGTGTAAGTCGCGGCATTATTGATGCGATTCGCTGGGCCAGTTGCTGAGCGCACTGCGGGTCGTACGGTTTCTGATCACCCGATCACCCGATCACCCGATTTTGTATGGATCCCTCGCTGGCGCTCGGGATTTTAGAAAAAGCTCAGTACAAGTGGTAATCAACTTCGATGTACACGGCCACCGCCACCGGCCGGCCATCTTTCTTCGCAGGATCAAACTTCCAGAGCTTTACGCCCTCGATGGCTTTCTCGTCTAAGCCCATGCCCAAGGAGTGCACAACCTGGGCATTGTGAACGCGGCCATCGGGGCCAATCACGACGTTCAAACCCACTACACCCTGGTATTTGGCCTTTCTCGCTTCTTCGGAGAACTCGGGTTCTGTCTTGTAGATGATCCTGGGAGCGATCACACCACTCTCGCCTAAGTGAAAGATTCCAGGACCTACGCCCGGGCCGCCGTGTCCGCCGCCAACGCCGCCGCCATCCCCGCCGCCAATGCCTGGGCCTACGCCAATGCCGTTTGAAGGCGCCATCAACTTCGAAAGCGGATCGCCGATCTGGCTCTGCGGTATTTTTAAGTCTGCCACCACGGTTGGCTCAACTTTGAGCTTGCTCTCTTGCGGAGCCACCACGACCGGAGGCGCCAATTGAATTTTGGCCGGCTTTGGGGGCGTGCCTGCGGAGGCCTTGATTTTGTCTATGCCGCCGCCACCACCACTCGGACCGCCTTTACCCACACTCATCGGATAGTCGGACAGATCGATCGAGACAGTGGCGACTGGCGCCATGATCGTCGGCTGCACCGTCACGTGAAACAGCCACAGTGCGAGTGCAATGAATACTGTGTGCGAGACAAAGGATAAAACGTAATTCTCCGGCTTGGCCTGGTAAGTACCATAACCGGTGCCAAACAGGGTTGGCAGCATCCGCTCCGGCGATGGGAGAACCTCCCGAGAACGCCCGATCACGGCCTGCCGCGACTGGGACGAAACACGAGATGGGGCCCCCGGAGAAGAACTTGGCAGCTTTGGCTCTAACGGAGACATGTCTTCACATTATCAAAGTATAGACGCCCGCGCGGCCCCAAATGTTTCCTAGAAGGCCATGCGCTAAAGTTTAATTATCTTAATTCCCTTAAGTCCCAACAAGTTAACGGTGGAAAATCGAACCGAAAAATCCTTTCACCCGGGCCATGAAACCTTTCTTCTCTTTCTTGGCTTGCGGCAGGGGCTTCTCCTCTTTTATCGACACTTCGGCCTGCTTTTCTACCAGAACGACCGGCTCCCCTTCTTCTTGCAGGAAAAAAGCGTTGGGGAGTGTAGAAAACTGGATCCGGGCGACGACATTTGGCCGCGCATCCCCAGCGGCTGCTGCGCTGAAAACAAACGGCGTGCTCACTTCCAGATGCGTAGATCCGGGCCGCTCCGGCGGCAAAGGAGCAGTCACGTCGGTCTGGATGGGGAGCGTCACCCCGGGGCATCCGCATTCGCCGGCGAGAGGCCCACGACTCGCGAGCTTACCACCCATGAAGATTGCCCCCTCGCCGGCCGCAACTCCATACGTATCAGTGCCCATCAACTCAGAAAACAAGATGCCCGCGCCATTCCCAGCTAGTGGCTTGATGCAGGTATCACCCTTAGCGTTCGTGCCCAGAGCAAAATGATAAGCCGCCGGACCAACCAGACGAATATTGAAGTCTGGCGTCAACAGAAGATCGGTTACCGACTGGCTCAAACGGTAGTCGATCTCAATCGCGCCTGTGTTCATCCCCACCATCAGTCCCTGACCTGAAGCGTTGACGTTGAGACTGCTTTTGGGGCATAGGCGAACTTGTCCTCCGCGAGTCAGTTGCAGCGTGGCGGGCGCGATCCCGGCGGAGACTTCTGAGCCCGGCAAAACGCTCATGCCCGCTCCTGCAGGCTGCAGGACTGCCGGCGCTCCGGGCTCGGAGGCAAATAATTCGCCTAAGGGCGCCGGTGACTGCGCCCTCAACGACAGGGCGAGGGCCGGCAGAATCATCCATCTTAGGAGGCGGATTCGGGTCAGACTCGGCTTGATACGCGATAGATGCTTCAACACTGAGGTGAGCAGGGCATCTTGCCATGGCGCGGGACGAAGTTCGCAACTTGCCAGAGGGCTTCGCCCAAGCGGTATCCGCGCCGAGTTAGAGCAGAGCATGATCACATTTCAAGAAAACTGTTGCAGTTCCAAGGGATGGTGTATTCCAACGCAGCAGCACCGGGAGTGTCATCCTGAGGCGTAGCCGAAGGATCTGCTCCTGCCGGGCTTTGGGCGGAGCCGATTTCTCTCCCTCTAGGCGGGATTCGAAATGACACGGTTGTCGATTCTAGGGGATACACCATTTATAAACCCGCTTTAGAGATTGAGAAAATTCTTCAACAGCAGCCTGCCCGATTCCGTGAGCACGCTTTCTGGATGAAACTGCACTCCTTCAACGGGAAATCGCCGGTGGCGTAACCCCATGATCACGCGAGTGCCGTCCGAATCATGGGTCTCCGCGCTAATCTCCAGCTCGCGCGGCAATCCTTCCTCGGCGACGATGAGAGAATGATAGCGGGTCGCCGTCAATGGGCAGGGCAGATTGCGGAAGACGGTCTTGCTGTCGTGCTCGATCCGGCTGACCTTGCCGTGCATCACTTGTTTCGCCCGCACAACCTGGCCGCCGAAAACTGCTCCAATCGCTTGATGTCCCAGGCACACGCCCAAGACAGGTTTCTTACCGGCAAAATGTCTGACCAGATCCATACTGATGCCCGCGTCTTCCGGCGTGCACGGCCCCGGCGAGATCACGATGTGATCCGGGGCCAGGGCTTCGATTTCCCGCGGCGTAACTTCATCGTTGCGACGCACCTCGACCTTTTCTCCCATCTCGCCCAGATACTGGACCAGGTTGTAAGTGAACGAGTCGTAGTTGTCGAGGACGAAGACCATGCTGTACTCACTGGTCGCGCTCAAATGCTGGAAGAAGTGTAACCCAAGAACAGAAGCATTGCGCGGACTCGGGGACCTTGTCTACTTCAATACGGACGAAACGTTTCGCGTTCCATGTAGAATCCGAATGATTTGCAATGGTTTGGTTTCAGGATCGTAAACGATCAGGTAACTTCGGTACGGCAGCGCCGGCCAGAAACGCAGAGGGTGAGCAGTCAGGTCTCTTCGAATGCGGCCTGCCAAGGGAGTGTCCGCCAGAAAACGGCACGCCTGATAAATTACTTCCTCAACGCGGTTGGCGGCGTCGAGACTGTCCTGCGCGATGTAGCTCCAGATTTCGAAAAGATCGTCGATTGCTTAGGGAGTGAACTGGTAGCTCATGCCTGGCGCTTGTCAGCCCATGCACTCTTCTTCTTCTCCAACGTCGAACGAACTTGGTCCGCATCGACCAGCTCGCCGCGCCGGGCGGCGACATAGCCTAGCTCGATCTTTGTCTTGATCTCTGCGCTATGCTCAGCTAGCCAGGCTTCCTGCTCATGCAGCATAGAAACCGCGTGCTCTACGAATTCATCAACGGATTCGTAGGGCCCGCGCTGAACGTCCTGCTTTATCAATTCTTCCAGTTCGGGTCGAAGACGAATATCCATAACCTCAGTAGTTTACCGGCACATTGCATGAGCAAGCAACAAAACGAATCGCGGCCCCGACGCCTTTCTAGTCGTAGACACAACCGGGCGCAAAACGCGCCCCGTTGTTAGCTGAATGTCTATCCCAAGGCTAACGGCTAATGACCAAGGGCTGTTGTCTTACGTCAGATCTTCCACTTTCAACTTGAGATCCGGACCTTTCCACGCCGCCTGGAACTGTTTGTCCACGAACTGAGCATCGTAGGCTTTGTTCTGTGCCTTGAGCGCCTCGCGCAGCCCAAAGAGCGAACGCGGGTTGCGGGGATTGCGATCGAGATCGTCGCGAAAGACTTTCTCAGCTTCGCTGGCGTTGCCGTTCAGCAGAAGCGCTGCGCCCAACGACTCGCGCACGGGGAAGAACCAATCCGGAGGCTCGCCGTACTTAAGAGTGTCCTGAATGGCAACAGCTTGCCGCAATTGCGCGATGGCGCCATTCAGATCATGCTTGGCCACGGCGATCTTGGCTCCCAGCACGTTCTCGGCAATCTTCAAAATGTCCTTGGTCTTGTTGTTGATGGGCATCTGAAAGACCGCGTCGGGCGGTGTAGCGGCTTCGGCGGCGCTCACGGTTCTATACTCGGCTTCGGCATCGGGGATCTTGCCCTTGCCGGCCAGCGCCAAGCCTCGCGCAAAGTGCCAAAACACCGTGACGGACTGCATGCTCGGATCCGGCTGGGGCATGCTCAGAATCTGGTCCCACTTCTGGAAACGAATCTCTACCGCCATGGGGACGGTCATGAATCCTTCGAGCGGCGGCATGGCCTTCACATGCGGCGCGACGTTCTGCGTCAGCATCGTGGCCGCTTTGTGCGCTTCAGCGTAGTCGCCATCCATACTGGAACAAGCCGCGATGAAGTGCAGGTTGTGGCTGTAGTACATCGCGGGATACAAGCCCTCGCTGCCGTGGGCTTGTATAAACTTGCGATCGGCAGCCGCGGCCAGCTCGTTGGTCTTGACCGCGAAATCAAAGTCTCCGGTGCGAATGTAGATGTGGCCGGGCATGTGCACCAGGTGACCGGCGGCCGGCGCCATCGCCGCCAGCTTGTTCGCTCCAGCCAGCGCGCGCTCCGGATGGGGCGAAGCTTCGACCGCATGGATGTAGTAGTGAATCGCACCCATGTGATTGGGATCGCGCTTCATCACCGACTCCAGCGTGGCTACGACTTCCTGCGTCCCCGCTTCCGGCGAACCGTCGACGTGCCAAAGCCCCCATGGATGCAGATTCATGCCGGCTTCGGCGAAGAGCGTCGCGGCGTCCAGGTCGTCCGGAAACTGCTTGACAACTTCGCGCATCGCCTCGTGATACTGCTCCGCGGCTTGGCGCGGGTCGGCCTTAGGATCGGCGGGAAAGCGTTTCGCCATCGCTGCGATGTAGGCGCCTTCGCTCGCCGAAGCCTTGCCGGCCAGTTCCGTAGCTTTCTGAATCGCCTCATGCGCTTGCTTGAAGCGATCGGGATCGGCAGGATCGTTGTAGTTCGGGCCGACTGCTTCCGCAATCCCCCAATAAGCCATTGCCATCTTGGGATCAAGCTCGGCCGCGCGGTGGAAGGATTTTGCGGCTTCGTCGTGATTGAAGGCGTAGATCAGGCGCAATCCTTGATCGAAAAACTGCTGCGCTTCCGGATTGCTGGCGGTGACGGGATGATGCAAATCTCCCAATCCCGGCATGATGCTGACGGTCGTGGATCCTGTGTGCGCTGTGTGCTGTTGAGCAAGCGCTACGCTGAACGATAGCGCAAAGAGTGTTATCCCCAGACGAATCATTTGATCCCCCTTCGATGTAAATGAGTGGTGACGCTGGGCCGGATCGTTATAACTGCATTCTACGCCGTTGTCAGAACAATCAGAGGCCAAGCTTAGATAGTGGGTCAGTTTGATTGGAGCGCCGCCAGCCTGTCATCTTGAGCAAGCCCGAGTCCCGGTCTTCCGGGTGAGGGCGAGTCGAAAGCCCCGTCCTGAGCGTAGTCGAAGGAATCCCGAGAATGTTTGGTCCTCCGAACTGATTCAGGGAGTTCTACCCAAGAACTGTCCCTGAAACTGCATCTCCCAGCGAGCCGTCGCGCACGACGAGGCGCTAGTACACACAGTCCGGGGAGAACACCTCGTATCGGCGTGGCAGAGGACGCACTCTCGGGATTCCTTCGACTACGCTCAGGACGGGGCTTTCGACGCGCCCTCGGTCGCTGCGCTCCTTCGTGCTTGCTCAAGATGACAGGGCTGCAGGATGCGCACGTTGCGATGATGGCTTATGCGCGACGAGCGCTTTCTGCAAGTTATGGGACTACATTATGTGCTCTATTTGGGTACGACCGAGTTCTTCACCTAACGCAATTGGTGAACACTTGTCTGGTTTGATCGATGGATCTACCACGAAGTACAGATTCATCCACCTTTCACGAGAGTTTCACGACTCATTAAGAATTTTCTGATACGAACAAGGCATGCCAACTTGGCCCCTGACGCCAGCAAGTTCGGCCAAAACGTCAGCAGTCCCCGATACGGCCGGAGCAGGACTTTCTCCGCTGGAAAAGCTGCTTTTCTTCAACCCCTTGCGCAGCGTATATGAGAAGGTCAGGCGGCCGGAAGAACCAAATATTCTGGAGCAGCTTCTCCGCGAGATGCGTATCGACGTGCGCGTCACGCCAGATGACTTGGCAAGAATCCCGCGAACGGGGGGCGCGGTCGTGGTCGCAAATCATCCTTTTGGGATTCTCGATGGCGCCACCCTCGGCGCGATCCTGCTGAGGCTCCGACCCGACGTGAAAATCTTAACCAATTATCTGATTGGTGCGCTGGAGGAACTGGCTCCACATTGCATCTTCCTCGATCCCTTCGCCAAATCCTCCTCTCAACAAGCAAATCTTCGCGGGCTGCGCCACGCGATCGCTCACCTGCGCGGCGGCGGCATGCTGGTGATGTTTCCTGCAGGAGAAGTCTCGCACTGGCAGTTTCGCCAAGGCGAGGTCACAGACCCGGAGTGGAGCCCGGCCGTAGGGCGTCTTCTGCGGCTCACCGATGCAGTGGCTGTGCCCGCGCTATTTGCCGGGAGGAACAGCCTTAGTTTCCAAGTCCTCGGCGTGGTTCACCCGAAGTTGAGGACCATCCAGCTGCCCAAGGAATTTCTGAACAAATCGGGCAAGGAAATCGAGCTGCGCATCGGAACACCTGTCTCCGCTGAGAGAATGGCGCGCCTCCCCAACGATCAGAATGCGACCGACTATCTGCGCTGGCGGACTTACCTTTTGCGCCGGCGCACGGGTCCCGGCTCTGTTGTCCAGTCATCATCGCAGGAACCAGAGGACCACATCTCGGTTTCACAAACCACGCGAGAGGCAATTGGCGGCGAGCTTCGCAATCTAGGCCCAGCAGCTGAACTCGATGAGAACCGTGACTTCCAGGTCTTTGTTGCCGACGCTGGGCGGATTCCAAGGGCGATGGCTGAAATCGGACGCCAGCGCGAACTCGCCTTTCGCGAAGTCGGCGAGGGTTGCGGCAAAGAAGTAGACCTGGACCGCTTCGATGCCCATTATCAGCAGCTCGTCCTCTGGCACAAGCGGGACGCGCAAATCGCCGGCGGATATCGCCTGGCTAACACGCAAGAAGTTCTGCGCGCTCACGGCCCGCAAGGTCTGTATACAACCAGCCTCTTCTGGATCGACTCCGAGTTCTTTACGCAAATCGGCCCCGCCCTCGAACTAGGAAGATCGTTCATCTGCCGCGAGTACCAGAAGCAATTCGCGCCATTACTAATGATGTGGAGAGGTATCGGGCGTTACATATGCGCGCACCCGGAAACGCCGGTCCTGTTTGGTCCGGTCAGCATCAGCCGCGCCTACAACCGCACCTCGCGACAACTGCTTTGCCGATACTTTCAGGCGCAACGGGGCAACCCGCTCTCGCAATGGATCAAGCCCAAACGCCCCTTCCGTTCGGGACGCGTTTCCGGCTGGGAGCTGGGAGCCATCAAGTACCTGCTCGACCTGGAGGAGATGTCCTCCTCCATCTCGGAAATCGAGAGCGACGGAAAAGGCCTGCCGGTCCTGCTGCGACAATATCTCCGTTTGGGAGGCGAGCTGCTCGCGTTTAACGTCGATAAAGCTTTCTCCGATGTCCTGGACGGCCTGATCCTGGTCGACTTGCGCAAGACCGACCCTGCCCGGCTTGAGACCTACATGGGCAAGACCGCACTGGCATCGTTCCTGGATTATCATCGCGCCGCGTCTACCGCTTAGCCCCTGGCCCCGAGTCTGGGGGCCTGTGCACACGCGCGCTCGCTGAATCCCGCGTCTGAATAACAGCCATACCGATCAGGTTTTCGGTGGGCTAGCTCTTAAGAATGTAATGTAAGGAATGCCAATAAAGAACAAAATATGGTAGCCACGAGCACGCTCGAAATCCTGACCTCTACCGTGTCAAATCGACCTGTGTTTTGTATCTGATAAAAATTGACAGCATGGATGGTGCTGAAAATCGGCTTTCAAGCCTCGCGGAAGGCTGACCGGACAGTTGTTGGACAGACGAAACTCGCGTTGATTGCCACCGGGGCCAGCTAGCAATCACCCCCGTCTTGAGCCGCACCCCGGCCTTTCGAAAGAGGCCGCAGTGGAGAAAAGCGATGCGGTAGCGATCCGAGCCCTGGAGCTAGGGAGCCCTCTCTGCTGCTGACAAGAGACGGAGGGAAAGAGTTGCTCTATGGGAGTTTGAGGCCGAGAGGGTCGTCAGAAAAATGAATGTTATTGACTTGGAGCCAATGTCGTTGACGATCGTCACCGGGTTTTTGCCACGCCCGCGCGAGTCCTATGCATATGATCGCTGGAACCTTCTTCGCTAGCTTTGAAGATGCTTTTTGAATATTTTTCTCATTCGGCGTTTTGAAGTCACTGTCCACCAATCTGATATCCGTTACGGAGAGTTCAATCTGAAATTTGCCACTGGAAAATCTCAATCGTATCTTCTGCCAAGGGTCTACTCCGAGAGTAGCGCGATCTATCGCTAGGCAGCCGAGGGAAGCAGAGCCCTTGCCGGGCACGACAGCGCACCCGTTGCCCTGTGGTTCGAGATCAGCCCCGAAAATCTTGGTAAGGTCAGGCGCAGTGGAGGAAGAGAGGAGTTTCCAAAACTCCGTGGAATCTAAGCGCTTGAGAAGTCGAGTCTGTGAGGCATCGAACAGGTAGTCTTCCACTTCTGGCCGGTGACCTACATGCTTTACCCCACCAAGATCCACAAGGCCACCGATCTCAAAGGGCCCGCCTTGGCTTTTGAGAAGGTTGACTGGCAACCTCCTGTTGAGAACAGGCCTCACATGTGCACCGGTTTTGCGGTCGAGGCCGGCAACACAAATGTATCCGGGCTGCATTCTCGTAAGGTGCGAAACGACAATCTGCATTCTCTACAAGTGCTTTGCCCCAACATCGTGCCAAAATCGATTCAGATACTCGACCACGAGTCGGCGGTGGCATCTGGAGGCGGTAGCCTCACTGCAAAGCAAGACCGTCCTTTTCTCAAAATAATCACGTGATATGGCGGATTCTACGTGCCGAGACTCCAACAGTCGGAAGAATTCGATTTCATATTGTTCCCATTTCATTGTCTTTGACCGATATGCGGACAACATTTCGGCAGTTGGTGCCAATAGTGGTTCATGCCGATACGATGCAGCGCAGAGCTGATTCAGAAAATATGGAAGGTCGCCGCTCTTCGTAAACCCAGCAAGCTGCGATGAATTGTGAATGCGGACATCTAAGAGTTGCTGGATTTGCTCCCGTCGAAGCGCCTCGAAGAATTGCTCGGCACTTTTCTTTGCAAAACCGATTGTGTAGATTTCCATTCAGCCTCGGACTCACAAAACATTCGAAATTGCAACGAGTTCCGTTGCGCAAGTTCCAAGTCGGTTTCGAGGATACCCCTCTTTCGAATGTGGAGGATGTCGAAGCCTCGCGTTCTCAAAACACGACCGATGAGAAGGTTGCGGTGGCAAAATGTAGGATCTTCTTCGCTGCACAGAAGTGCAAGGCGATATTTTTCAGAGCCGCGTTCGATCCTTACTATCCCTGATTGAAATGGCTTCGTTTCAGCCAGCAACCCGTACAGTACCCGACCGTCGGAATCGTAGAACCGTCTCTCCGTCGGCCGGCCGCCAAGCTCCGCACCCATGAACACATACGTCATACCTGACGTCTTGACTGCCGAGCTCAGGGCTTGTTCATTAAACTGAGGAGCGTGTTTCGAATAGGGACGCGAGCGAGTATCGACCAGAGCCTCAACTCGGTATTGACGAAGAAGTGAGATGAAATGCTGAATGGGCAGATTAGAGTGCCCGATCGAATATATGACTCTGATTCCGGCTTCGGCAATGCGCTCCATCACTGACTAGATTAGCTCCACTCAAAAGATTAGTACATCAAAAAGAACCTGTTTGACATGTTGGGGGCTGTTTTGGGCGCAACCAAGTCTGTTGGCGCCACGAGAGACCGATTTGGTCGGCGAGATCTTTGGTCCTGGCACGCATGAGGCGCGAGGCCGGCGTTAATTGGCTGGGCAGCCTACGACCTTACTCTCCGCTCTTAAGGATCAATTCTCGCAAATCGGTGTAGCTGTTGGGCCCTTTTTCAGTGATAAGGAACTGCACCTGATCCTTCAGCATCGAGCATATGTCATTTCCTAATGTGACCTGTGACGCTTGGAGATGTGGAGTGAAGACTGACTGCAGCTCGTCCAGACGGAGAAAGCTGTCCACTTCGAGCAACCCTGGTTTCTTGGGCAAGAATAGCAGTTGCGGGTATTCCATCTTGCGCACTCGACTAACGAACTCAGGAGAAAACTCAGCTTGGCCGGTCTTCGTGTCTGCCAACCCAAAAACCTGTCCGACAAGGCAGCGTCTACGATGAATGCGACCCCGGTACCCTCGGTTATCGAACCCGATCTCCAATTCAGGCTGGATCAACACCACCGGGCGTTCCTTGGCTCGAATAACGATGAATTCCTCGTTTGTCTCAAGCTTGGGTGCGTGGAGCGGCAGTCCACGCTTGAATGCGTCCTTACCCGCGGGGACGAGTTGGAACTTTGATGCGATGGTCTTGGTTGGCTCGTTTGGATCGGGTATGGGGCGCCACAATTCCAGATTCTCGTGGGGGTAGTAGGCATGAGTTTTGAAAAACTGACCGAATCTGAAGTTTGCCGGGTTGTGGTAGCCGAGAGGAAGCTGGGTGTAAAAATCAGTCGCGAACCACTCGTCGATAAACATCAGAGATCGGCTGCCTCGATCTTCTCAAGGGCCTTCTCAAATTCCTCGTCGTAGCGGGGCGGCGTGAATTGAAATTTTGCCGGTTGAGCACTCTGCTCGCTCAGCTTCTCCTGAAAAGCCCGCCTTCGGTTGCGAATTTCCTTCTCCGATGCAGTGGATTTGGGGCGCACATATTTCTCAGGCTTCTCCTGGCTGACGGTGCTGAAGTCTAAAGCTTCATTGCGGACGCCATGCTCCATCGGCTCCGTATGAAAGTAGACATAGTCGAGGATCTCTCCTGTGGATGCGTCGGACCATGTGTTCAGTACGGAGCGTAAGAGTGATTCATCAGAGAACGTCGAGAACAGCCCGCTTGTATCGCGCGGTTCCGCGGCGTGGAAAAATTTGGTTTCGTACTCTTGCTTCGTGCTGGCCCTTTCCAGCAGTGTCTCCGTGCGAACCAACTCTTCGATCAGCGGATCGAATTCGCGAGCCCAGGGGCCAAGGTGGAAGAATCTCCAATTGAAGCCGGTGAACGTCTGCCGATGGAGACGGTAATACTCAACGTCGAGCAGGTAAAGGAGCTTCAACAGCTTGGTCTTGGTGACATAGCCACCTTTCTCAACAACCTGTGAAACAACGGCGTGTATCAGGTTTTTGATCAGCGGATTCACGTGGAGCGATGGTACCTCAAGTTGCCGGAAAAGAGCGCTGGGACGTTAACCAAAGTATGAAAGCATATCAGACGCGGGAGTTGCTAGTCTGCCGCTCCTGTCTTCGCTTATGCGCAAGCGCCAAAATATGGCGCCGACCCGCGGGGAGTAGCCAGCGCAGAGCCGTGCGGCAAGTCTGATCCTTCCTAAAAATGGGGCGGCGGATGCAGCTTCAGAGGGCGCTAACGCAGATTGGACAGACTTGGACAGATGTTTCAGAAACTGATTGTTTCGTAACGCGTGGAGACAAATGGTGGGCACGAGGAGACTCGAAGTCCTGACCTCTACCGTGTCAAGCGACTGCTGATTGGAACTCATAGAAAATTAACGGCATGGATGGCGCTGAAAATAAGGTTTTGCAGCCTTACGGAAGGCTTATCGGACAGTTCTTTAGCCAGATGAAAATCGTGTTAGATCGCTTCCAACTCGCCGTAGCAATCAACCCCTCTTCTTGAGGCGCACGCCGGGACGCTCGTCGTCGAGGAACTCGACTCCGGCTCTCTCCAGGGCAGCTACCACCCTGCCGAGTGTCTCCGTTCTCGCGCCCACTGGCCCGTCGAACCCTTCCATGCGGCGGACGGTTCCGAGCGCAACTTTCGATCTCTTAGACAGCTCGCTTTGTGCCCATCCAAGGAGGGCGCGCGCAGCGCGAAGGTGTCTTCCGGTAATCGTGGTCAAGGCACGACGCTACCATGATGAAACGCATAACCCCAAGCAGATGAGCAATTTGCGCAACTAGTTGATCTTTTTAGCTAAATCGTGAGATTATCTCGGGGCGATGAAAGCAAGACTGCTTACCCCGCTCGTCGACCTGCTGCTTGACTGCTTCTCCCTCCTGATCGGCCCCGATAAAAGCCCCGGCATCGCGGTGTCAACAATTCCCGAGCTCGCAGCAGCATTTGTGCACGAAGACACAATCACAACTGGTGCATGTGTACCAGCCGATGATTGCGGAAAACTGCCGCACCCAATTTGCGTGGTCGTAGAACAATCCATCCACATCAGCGGGTCGAGGGAAAAGCTGTTTGCGACTAAGTATCGCTCCGTTGTGGGAAGTCAACATTTATCATTCACTCGTGCCGACCAAGACGAGTGTCACACCAAGCACGTCAGCAGTCCTGAGGAGTACGTCGCGACGGCTAGCCTGATGAGGAACAAAATCGAGAGCCGGAGCTCCAAGACACTGCAAGACTAGATTGTCGGTAAGGTCCCGAGAAGAGCGAAACGATCGACGGGACCTGATGGCTGACACCGCTGAAAGAATCTGTTTAGAACTCCGAATACGTCAAAACACATGACGACATGACTCCCTAGCCAACGAGCGCTGCAGTAGGTTTACTCAGCTCGTTATCTCTGCCATGCTGGGCGGGAAGGGATGAGCGTGACGGCCATCGACGTAAACGCTGCGGAGCAATAACGTTGCGGAGGAGAAAGGAGCCTTATTTATCATTAGCTTACAAAATGATTGATTAATTAATCAATAAATGCTACCTCCACGCCACAGGAAGGCTGCCGCCTGTTCGCCAATCACAACGCACGGCGCCATCGTGTTGCCTGTCGTTACCCTAGGCAGAATTGATGCATCAGCTACACGGAGGCCCTCCACACCGTAGACCCTCAATTTGCCATCGACCACCACATAGCGTCGCGACCCCATTTTTGCGGTGCCACACTGATGCCAGAAGGTGCCAAGCCCGTCGCGAAAGAAACGCTCGACATCCCAGACTCAACACCGATCCCGTCATGTGTGGCTTCGCGAAGCGATGCGATCAATCGGTAAGCGACGTGGTAGCAGCTGTCCTGCCCGATGACGGGCTACACGGAGGTAATGGGCATTTAGCGCGCGGTCTCTCAAGTCCATAGAAAGAACGCCAAACATTGTGCCAACGACTTGTCGTTCGACCAGACGCCTTAAACGGACAATTCCTGCGCATGGATTTGCTTTTTATCGCGTGATCCAAATCATGCCTTGGAGTCTTGTCGGTCCCGGGGCCGTCACAGACTAGGAGCATCTCTCCGAGCGAGATTACCTGACTTGACTGTCCGGATTTAGAATCCTTTCCTTATGGAAAAATTCCAAGCATTCGCTCACCCGTGGTGGGTCAACCTGTTGGTCGTCGTTCCGGCCGCTGCGTACTTTCTGTGGCGACGAAAAGGTCTAGGGCTTACCCTGCGAAAGAAGCTCATCATCACCGCGTTCGCTTTGGCGTTCGGCTTCGTCGAAGCGGCGGTTGTCGTTTATCTGCGAGCTGCGGTAGGTCTATTGCCAGGTTACAATGGCGGCACCCTTGCG
>Ga0209648_10001338_pt1 | contig 19811 bp, 14 predicted proteins | sample GraSoi2013_115cm_FD_185830 | JGI IMG/M metagenome (GOLD analysis project Ga0209648, IMG submission 185830) | Grasslands soil microbial communities from the Angelo Coastal Reserve, California, USA - Sample 9_17_2013_115cm (SPAdes) (version 2) | ecosystem: Environmental > Terrestrial > Soil >...
CCGCGACGTTCGTCTGCACGGCATTATCGCGATCCTGCTGGCTGGCGGCCTGCTCTTCGGCCAGCGGCGTGTACTTGTTCACGTTGAGCTGGGCCTGGAGTTGTGTGGCCTCAGCGTTGGCGAGCTGGGCTTGAGCCTGCATTAACTGCGCCCTGGCTTGATCAAGAGCAGCCTCAAAGGGACGCGGATCGATCTGAAAGAGTAGCTGGCCCTTTTTGACGAAGGAGCCTTCCACGTAGGCTTGCTTGAGCAGGTAACCGGTCACCTGAGCCTTGACGTCGGCATCCACTAATCCGTCGAGCGTGCCGATCCATTCTCCGTAGATCGGAACGTCCCTCTGCTCAACCTCAACGACCTCCACGTTTGCGGCGGCTGGCTTCCCGGCCTGCGCATTATCTTCTCCGCACCCTATACTGAACAGCGACACGCCCAATGCGAGCAGTACTGCCGAAAGGGCACCGGCCATTGGCAATTGGAACGGTACAGATGTTATGCGGAAAACCATCGCGAGCCTCCCTGTGTTTAGCCGTGCCACTCAATCTCGAACTTCTGTAATTCCGTGATCTCTCCTCCGCCCAGGTTCGAGGTCAAGAAGATCACTGTCTGCGCCAACTCCACTCTCCGGTTGTCTCCCATAGTTCTTGTCGCCGCACTAATCACCGAAACTGCAGACGAGTTGATGGCGCGGGGGGCCATTCGCGTTACGGCTCGCGCTCTGTTTCCCGGACATCCAGGCGTAGTCGCGCTTCAATACGCGTCTCAATCTCTTCCGCCCATGGAACACTCGGGCTTTCACGGCTCCGACCGACAGGCCCATAACCCGAGCGGCTTCTTGTGTCGATAACTCACCTAGTTCTCGCAGCTCGATTGCTGTTCGTGTTCTTGGCGGCAACTTATCCATAGCCGCGGATAGAATTCGGCTCTGCTCGCCCTGTAAAAAGACGCTCTCGGGGCCTGCGCGTGAATCGCGCATCTCCAGTGCGAGTACGGTCTCCTCATTCCCGCTTAAATCGTCGATCGACACCTCGCGCAGCCCGCGACCTCTGCGCAGCAACATAAGAGCTTCGTTTATGGCGATCCGCGTTAACCAGGTGGAGAAGCGAGATTTCTCTTCGAATTTGTGCAAGTGGACGAAAGCTTTTTGCAAGCTCTGCTGCACGATGTCTTCTGCGTCTTCTCGGATACGGGTGAAGCGTCGCGCAACAGCCAGAATCCTTCGCTGGTAACGCTCGATGAGAATCTCAAATGCCTGTCCATCTCCACTTTTTGCGGCAAGCACGAGGGCCGCTTCTTCGTCCTGGCCCACGACGTTCTGTCGCTGCGCATTCGCAAATTGGCGTGACGCACAACTCCGTTTTTCTGTGTCCAAGTCTTGAATTAGGGCCAACTGTTTCGCTGTCGCCATCATGAGGTCCGTCGCACACCCCTGTAATGGCAATCACCTTGCCAACGTTAAGTTATTGAAAGTCAGTTGCTTAGTAGAAAATCAAAATTGCGATGTTCGCAAATCTGCGAATTTCGCAACCGTGCGTTCTGGGCTCGCTGCGGAAGCTATTCGCGATTTACTGAGGGATCTGTAGTTTTGAAGCGATGCTTGTTGATCTTCAGCGACCTGATCTTCGACTCCAGGGTAGATCCGGGAATGCCGAGCTTGGCGGCGGCGCCTGACGGCCCTGCCACCCGTCCTTCGCTTTCGCGCAGGGCAGCCTCAATGATCTCTTTCTCTTGGGCAACAGGCTTACGAGATAGGTCCAGCTGGCTTTTTGGTCCCGTTGCTCGAGGCTGTCGCGAAAGCCAGCTTCCATCGACTGAGAAATTCTCCGTTTCGCACACGATGACAGATCGCTCGATGACATTCTGCAATTCGCGAATGTTACCAGGCCAAGGGTACGACTGCAGCAATTCCAGGCTCTTTTTGTTTACTCCGCAAATGCTTTTTCCTGCTTTCCGCGCATAACGGTCGATGAAGTACTCGACTAGGACCGGAATGTCTTCCTGTCGTTCCCGCAGAGGAGGCACCTCGATGGGAAAAACGTTGAGCCGGTAAAACAGGTCACTACGAAAGGTTCCAGCAGCGATAGCTGCCTGCAAGTCACGATTAGTGGCAGCAATCACGCGAACATTCGTTCGGATGGATCCAGTTCCACCGACACGTTCGAATTCATGTTCCTGCAAAACACGCAAGAGAGCGATCTGTGTCTCGGCAGGAAGCTCTCCGAATTCATCGAGGAAGATCGTGCCTCCTTCAGCCAGCTCAAAGCGCCCCAAGCGCCGCTGAGTTGCCCCGGTGAAGGCGCCCTTCTCATGGCCGAACAATTCAGATGCGATCAAGTCGCGTGGAACTGCGGCGCAGTTAACACTGACAAACGCTCGCGCGGAACGCTGCGAGCGTTTGTGGACGGCACGTGCGATCAGTTCTTTGCCCGTCCCCGTTTCGCCGGTGATCAGAACGGTGGAGTCTGTCGGAGCAACCTTGGAGACACGAGAGAGTACCGCGTGCAGGGCGGGAGAAATCCCTACGATCTCCTCGAACATCGATGCCCTATCTATTTCTTCGCGCAGCGCAACGTTCTCGTCGTGGAGTCTCTGCTCAGCCTCCTTGCGATCCTCGATATCAGTCCCGGCGACATACCAACGTGTGACGCGTCCTTGTTCATCTCGTAGCGGGTTCCAGCGGAAGAGAAACCAGCGATACTTCCCGTCTTTTCTCAGAAAACGTGCTTCGTATTCGTGCGGGAGGCCACTTAAGAATCTACTTTGAGTTTCGCGGGTCAGGCGTTCCCAATCATCTGGATGATAATACTTGCGACGGTCGGAGCCCCGCCACTCCTCAAGAGTAAACCCGAAATAATCGAGCATGCTTTGATTGGTATAAAGACGAGTGCGATCGCGATCAGGCCCTAATACGGCGACGTACTGCGGCGCGAAATCCAGGATCTGTCGCAACTCCATTTCGCTCTGCCGGATTTTGTCTTCCGCCTGCTTACGTTCGGTGATATCTGTCGAGCTACCCACGAATTGCACCAAATTCCCAGATGCGTTCAAGACAGGATGGCCGACGGTGTGGATGTATTTCACCGAGCCGCCCGGAAGAAGAATTCGGAATTCCACTTCGTAATCCGACTTTTCAGCGATTGCTTGATCGAGTGCCCCCTGCCACTTGGCTCGATCCTCCGGATGAATGCGCTGCAGCCGCTCTTCCCAAGTAGGCATGCCATCTTCTGGATCGAAGCCATATATGCGATACCATTCCTCGGACAGGTGTAACGCATCCCTTCCTGGTACCCGCCAGACCCAACTCCCCGTATGGCTAAGCCTCTGCGCTTCAGCCAAATGGGCCTCGCTCGTGCGCAGTTCTTCCTCCGCCCGTTTGCGTTCGGTGATGTCAATCACGGTGCCCACGAATTCAACCAGATCGCCGGATGGGCTAAGAACAGGATGGCCCACCACGTGGATGACTCTAATCTCGCCGGCGGGATGGACGATTCGGTAATCCAGCTCGAACTCCGCCTTCTCGCGCACCGCTGTCTCGCCTGTTTCCCTAAATTTGGCTCGATCATCCGGATGGATGCGTTGAAAGAATGCTTCGAATCGCGGTTTTCCAACGTGCGGGTCAAAACCCAGCACGCGGTAGCATTCCTCGGACCAGTACCTAATGTCCCCCGTAGCAGGGATCCATGCCCAACTGCCCGTATGGCTCAGCCTCTGCGCTTCCGCTAAGTATGCCTCGCTCTCCCGAAGCGTCTGTTCCGCCTGCTTTGCTGCGGTGACGTCCGTCACGGCCCCCACATACTCGAGGTTGCCTGACGAAGTCTCCAACGCGCGAGCTAAAGCGTGGACATGTTTGACCGAACTGTCCGGCATTAGCAAACGATGCTCAATATCAAAATCTGTCTTTTCGTTGGTCGCGTGGTCGAGAGCATGCTGCACGCGATCTCTGTCGTCGGGATGAATTCGCTGGAGTACCAACTCCAACGTGGGTTTAACCGCTCGATCAAATTCAAATATCTTGTAGGTTTCCTCCGACCAGAAGATTTCTCCACTCGAAACGTTCCAGCCGAAGCTGCCAGTGCGGCTCAGGCGCTGCGCCTCGGCCAGGTAAGCCTCGCTGCTGTGCAAGGCAGATCGAGCCATGCCCGGTCCCGACTTGCAGGACCGGGCATGCTTCTCGTCGTACAGCCTTTGATCTGCGGATGTCACGGTTACTTAGTCCCTACGAATCCATCCGTGTTCCCACTGGCGTCTACGTAAAATCCGACGATTTGTCACGGTCGTTGATGCCATTGATTGTGGTCCTGTCGACGCCCTCGGGATCATCGATCGACGTAAAGTGTCCGTCGTTAAAGATGAAACCGTGGGTTAGACCTGACGCATCTACATATTGCCCAACGACCTCATCGTGGTTGTTCAACCCAAATGCCTGCGTGAGCGTTGACTCCGGGAAATCAAGAGTCTGGAACTGTCCCTTGGCGATCAGAAAACCGTGGCTGGCCCCTTTTGGTTGTGATCGTCGTCATCGAACGCTCTCCTTTTATGTTTGTGTCCATCGAAAACCCTGAATGTTCCCCTGCTTCTGCAGCTAAGGCCGCCCCAGACAGTGCGCCCGCCGCCAGTATTGCGCTACCACCGATCAATAATTCACGTCGAGTTAGGCTGGTCATCCGGAACGTTTCTCTTCTCCCGTTGGCTCACTTCTTCATAAACGACAATTTTCGCGTCACGGATTGGTTCCGTTCCTCAAATTCGTATCAACCAGAGAGAACATCGCTTCTCCCGATGATCCAGGCCGTATTAAATGCCTTTCTTGGTTGGCGACGCCATAATCGTCCCCTAGTTTCACAATTCACAAATCCGGAGAGGACGTTTTGACGTTTAGTGAGGCGACAGGTGGCTGCCGTTATCAGAGGGCGGTGGCGCATCCGAATTCATTCGTTACGGCCGCGCCTCTTGACGAGAATTGCGTCACGGCGCATGATTTTTGTCGTGGATGCGGCAACACGTAGAGACCGGGAGCAGCCTGAATCTGAGACAAGAACCCTCGGCGATTTGCTCTATGCGAACAAGGCTAACTTTCCCGTATCCGAGAAGGACTGGGTCAGGCTCGTCCAAGCCATCGCCGCAGGGGATCAGCTTGCGCTGCATTCGCTTTACGAACAGACGCACCGAATCGTTTTTACATTGATCGTGCGGATAACCAACAATCGCGAAACCGCTGAAGAACTGACGATCGATGTGTTCTACGACGTGTGGCGAAGAGCGTCGGCTTACGATCCTGCGGGTGGGTCCGTCGTCGGTTGGATCATGAACCAAGCACGCTCCAGGGCAATTGACCGATTGCGGTTCGAAAATCGAAAAAAAAGAGTCAACCCTTATCCGGAGAATCCACTTATCACGACCACAGCAAATGACCCGCAGCAGGCCTGGCACGTTAAGGAGCAGAACCAGGTCCTGCAAAACGCCCTGGAGGTCCTCGCGCCGGAAGAGCGGCAGGTGATCGAGAGCGCGTTTTTTTCCGAATTGACTTACCCGGAAGTGGCGGCAAAGTTGAATCAACCGCTTGGGACCGTGAAGACACGAATCCGTTCCGGACTCAGTAAACTCCGGCAGAAGCTCGAGGCGACATTGAAGGCCATATGAATTCGAAATCGGGTCAACACGATCGAGAACACCTGGACTTGGTGTTCCTGTACGCTCTGCAGGCCCTCCCTCCGCGGGAAATCGCCGTCGCGGAAGCTCATATCTCTGCTTGCGCGGACTGCCAGCAGGAAATGAAAAGGCTTCGACCGGTTATCGGGTCCTTTGTCTCTTGGCCAACCGATGTGCTGCGCCCATCCACGTCTCTATGGGGCCCGCTTGCGCAGCGAATCGCAGAGGAAACGGGCAAGGAGCCGGTCTTACCACCGTTACAACTACCGGCTAAACCGGAATGGGAAGAAGTGGCGCCTGGAATCTCCTGCAAAAAGCTCGCAACAGATACCGAAAAAAGCTGCGTCAGCATGCTGGTAAGGCTCGCGCCGAGAACCGATTATCCGCCCCACCGCCATGCCGGAGTTGAAGAGCTGCATCTGCTTCAGGGCGACCTGATGATCGGCGACAAGAAGCTGTACCCAGGCGACTACAACAGGGCCGAGCCTGACAGCGTTGATCATCGTGTCCGGACTGAGACCGGCTGCACCTGCGTTCTCGTTACGTCGACCAAAGACGTGCTTTTTTGATTTCTTGTCGCCGCCGCTGCACGACGTCAGGATGCTGATTTTGACCAGATGCCACGAGGACGTCAACACCAATGACCCCAATGACCGCGCACTGCGCAGAGCGTGACTCAATCTTCCCTACGAACTGAAATGAGTCTCTGCGTCAACAGATTTCTCCGGCCGTGGCACTCCTGTTCAAGAGGCAGGCGCGTCCGTCCATCTGCACAGAGTGGTAGCGAACCCCTCATTGAAACAATCTACTTGGCGACACTTCGTGACAGTTGACATCGGCCGCCATTTGGGGCGGGTCTCACCCTTATGCGGCTAAGAATCCAGTTCTATGACACTCGAAATGCCAGCCGTACCTGCAGTTGCGGTCACCTTCTCAAATTCTGCTGGTGAGCGATATCCGAGCGCAGAATGCAGCCTTTTTCGATTGTAGTAGCTGTCGATGAACCGAGAAATTTTTGTCCGTAGGTCCTCAACATTCGCATATTCTCTTGCTCTAATCTCTTCCCGCTTCAGCGTTCTGAAGAAGCTTTCGCAGTTGGCGTTGTCGCCCGGGCTGGCAGGCCGGCTGATGCTCGCGACGATGCTGTATTTGCGCAGCGTCGCCACGTAATTGGCATGGAGGTACTGCACACCCCGATCCGAGTGATGCACCAACCCTGGCCCAGGCTTTCGCTCCTCCAAAGCATTGCTCAGAGCCGCGAGCGGAAGCCGAGAGCTCAGAGTCCTATCGAGCGCCCAGCCGACTACTCTTCGCGAGAACCTGTCTAGCACCACTGCCAGGTACACGAATTCCCGGTTCAAGCGGACGTAAGTAATGTCCGCCACCCAGAGTTGATTTGTCCCTGTCACCTTCATACGGCTCGCAAGGTTAACATGCATTTCCATGCGGCCTCGTCTGCCCCTAGGCCACTCGTGGGTAGCGGCAATTAAGTTGTCGTCCCGCATGATGCGGCTGACTCTCTTATGATTCACGAGCATGCCCCGCCTTCGCAGCTCTGCCGTCATGCGCCGATAGCCGTACTTTCCTCTGTGCTCCAGAGTGATCCTCTGAATCTCTGACTGCACGTGCATCTCTTCTTCGTGATTGTCACTCGCGCGTAGATGTCTATAGAATCCAGCCCTGCTTACGGCGGCCAAGTGACACATCCTCTCAATCCCTAGACTGCCTTGCAGCGACATTACGTCCCGGATGCGCTCGTAAATGCCAGTTCGCCAGACCTTCTGTTCTCGCGCTGTCGAACCTCGATTTGCTGCAAGGCGCCTTTGAAAAAATCCACCTCCAAAACCTTCTCAGCGAGCAGACGCTTCAGATCACGAATTTCTCTTCGAAGCCTCGACTCACGCGATTTTTCCAATACCGCATCCTGGCCCTCATCAGCGCATTCACTCTTATTGTGCCATCGGTATAAGGTTTGCCTCGCAACACCGAGTTCCTTAGCTAGGTGCTCGATGTTCTCGCAGCATTTGAAACGTTCGACCGCCATTCGTTGGAACATTTCTGGATGACGCCACACTTTCCCCCATTCATTGCAGAGAACCTACCTTTCTCCAAGGAGTCTAGCGTTTTAGATTGTGTCGCTTACGGGTAGGATGTGGCCGGATAGCTGCGAAGTGTAACTTTGGCGTTTTGTCTCAAGTATGGGGTTCACTGCCGTGCACCAAAATGCAGCAACCGAAGGAGGGACTGTCACCAAATGCGGTTATAAGTTACAATGTTGCAAGACGTTAGCCGCGGAGAGGTGGCAGAGCGGCTGAATGCGGCGGTTTGCTAAACCGTTGTACGCGCTAAAACGTGTACCGGGGGTTCGAATCCCCCCCTCTCCGCCAGATTCCTATAATCCCCATATTTACGAACGTTTCCGACACACTTAGAGGTTCTGTTATTGTCCCGGTTAATACTTCCGCGCGAGCCTTTGAATGCTCGTTTGACGGCCCAAGAGTGTCAATTTGAAGTTTTTCAGTGCAGAAGTTGCCAAGGGAGCGTAGTTTAGCCAGGAGAAGCGCACTGCCAAACAATGTCGCGATTGCAAAATCCCTGAAACTCTGGTTTTCCAGCAAGCGACCTCTTCCCGCGAGGAGTACCGATTGGTTCCTGGCGTCCGTGCTTTTGCGGAGTTGAAGAAATAAATTCTTGGAGGATTAGCAGTCATGATTCCGACGAAACGGAGATCCTTTCTCCAGCAGACGATGATGGCGGGGGCGGGCTGCGCGGCCAATCTCATGTTGGGCCGCGTCGCATCAGGGCAAACGGTTCCCACGACGGGCGCGACTCGCGTCTATCTGGATTCGCGCCGGACGCTCGCGCCACTCGACCGCAACCTTTTCGGGTCCTTCCTCGAACATCTGGGACGCGCGATTTACGGTGGCGTTTACGATCCCGGCTCGAAACTCTCTGATGTCAACAGTTTCCGCAAGGATGTCCTGGATGAAGTGAAACACCTCGGCGTACCCATTATTCGCTATCCCGGCGGCAATTTCGTATCCGGATACCACTGGCTGGATGGCGTCGGGCCAAAGAAAGACCGCCCGCGCGTGTTGGACAAGGCCTGGAATTCCATCGAAACCAATCAGTTTGGCACCAACGAATTTATGGCATGGTGCCGCACTGTTGGAGCCGCGCCCCTTATGGGCCTGAATCTTGGCACCGGAACGCCGGAACAAGCTGCTGCTCTGGTCGAATATTGCAACGTGGAGAAAGGAACACGCTGGAGCGACCTGCGCCGCGAACACGGTATCGCGAATCCTCACAACGTGAAGCACTGGTGCCTCGGCAACGAGATGGATGGCCCCTGGCAGATCGGCCACATGTCCGCGAGGGAGTACGGATTGAAGGCTGCCGACGCCGCACGGCAGATGCGCTCCGTGGATCACTCGCTCAAGCTCGTTGCATGCGGGTCCAGTGGCCCCTTCATGCGGACCTATTTGGAGTGGGATCGCGAAGTGCTGGAACAATGCTATGACTACGTCGACGGAATTTCACTGCATCGGTACTTCGGCAATTCTGGAGAATCCGGCGGAGACAGCTCGAAATACATGGCCATGAATTTATCGATGGAACGGCAGATTGCGGAAACCGCTGCAGTGTGCGATTACGTGCAGGGCCGCAAGCGTTCCTCGAAAAAACTGTGGCTCTCATTCGATGAATGGAACGTGTGGTACCGCACGACGAGCGGCGATGCTGTCGACGGCAAGAGGCAGGAAGCACCCCATCTATTAGAGGAAGTTTACAATCTCGAGGACGCTTTGCTCGTCGGCGGCCTCCTCAATTCCTTGCTCCGCAATTCCGACCGCGTCAAGATCGCCTGCCTGGCACAACTTGTGAACGTCATCGCTCCCATGGCCACAAACGCGAATGGTCTCCTGCGGCACACGATCTTTTATCCCTACAGCTGGGCGTTGCAGTTCGCACGCGGCTCTGCCCTGAACCTTTTGGTCGAATCTCCCGCCTACGAAGTGTCAGAGATGGGCCACGTGCCTTACGTGGATGTCGCTAGTACCTATGACGCTGAATCACGAAAAATCTCGCTCTTCGTTTTTAACCGCGATCTTTCGAAGTCTCGTGAAGTGGAACTTATTTGGGAAGATAGTACGCCCGCTCGCGCAGTGGATTCGATGACGCTGACTGGCGATGACCTGAAGGCGTTTAACAGCTTTGAAGCACCTCAGCGAGTGGTCCCTCGGCCGTTCGATAAGCCTTTGACGAATGGGAGCAAGACGTGGTTCGAAGCTCCACCGCGTTCCTACTCTGTGATCCAGTTGACGCTCTAAGGAACAAAACAGAGAGGCATTCGCTCGGAAAACGTCAAGACTTGAGGACCGGCGTCCATACTTGCATTTGCGTCGCCGTGCGGTTAGCCCAAGCGTAGTACGGAATGAATGTAAGCTGAACCTTGCGCGCCTTCCGTGGTTCTGTTGTGTAACGGAAGTACAGACCGCTGCGCGACTCCGCCTTCTCGTAAACGGCTCCGGTGTGGTGCAAAACAATGATTCCGTCGAGCAAGTCCAGTGCAAGCTCTTCGTGGAACACCGCGCCAGCGTCTTGTCCTAAATCCAAGGCTACCTCCGTAACTTCGACTCCGGCAGGCTGGTCTAGCTGTTCGAGACAGTAGATGAGCGGACCACGTTGCACAGCGGCGCGCCCGGTATCCTCGATGACGCGTGCGTTGGCTTCGAGTATCTGCGGGGTCATTTCAAACTGCAAATGAATGGTGTCACCCGGAGACCAGCGCCTCTGAATCGGCAGATACTTTCCGGGATTGACCCCTGGAGCCGGTTTCCCATTGATAGTCACCTGCGTGTGATCGGACCAACCGGGAATCCGCAGGTAAAATGTGAACTCAGAAGGTTGCACGGGCGTGACCGTCACGTCCACGCCGCCATCCCAGGGATAATTCGTTTTCTGCTGGATCTTCAATGCGGTTCCATTTTCGAGGTGCCAATCCAGTTCCGAATTGTCATAGAGATGCAGGTAGATGCCATCATTGCTCGTGCTGTAGAAATATCCGGGCAGGGAAGCAAATGTGCGCTCCAGGTTCGGAGGGCAGCAGGTTGTGTCGTACCATGGATTGCGGATCTTATCCCCGTTCGAGGGATCAAACGCCAGCGGATTTCGGTAACAATACAGCGCCCCATCCAGCGACATTCCGGAATTGATCCCGTTGTACAAAGCTCGTTCAATGATATCGGTGTATTTCGCGTCACCCGTAGCCGCCAGCATGCGCCAATTCCACATCATGTTGCCGATGGCCGCGCAGCTCTCGCCGTAGGCGCGCGAATTGGGCAGCTCGTAGGATTCGCCAAAGGCTTCTCCTTCGCTTCGCGCTCCCACGCCGCCTGTCACGTACATTTGGGTGGTCGCAAGATCGTTCCAGAGAACGTTGAGCGTCCTCCAATAGGTCTGGTCGCCCGTTTCGAGGTAGTAGTCGGTCGCACCGCAGCAAGCATACATCGCGCGTACCGCATGCCCTTCCAGGTGCGTGCGCGAGGTGAACGGGATTCCGCAGAAATGGTAAACGTAACCCCAGGCCGGAATCTTAATTCGGTCATCGCCCCGAAGGATATAGCCTGCCAAGTCGAGTTGCCGCTTGTCTCCAGTGATCCGGTACAGCTCGATCAGCGCCAGCTCAATCTCTGGATGCCCCGAGAGAATCGGTTTCTTGTCCCGTCCAGGGCCGAAGTTGGGAATCAGAAAATCATTGACGAACCGAATGCCCGCATCCAACAGCTTGCGGTCACCGGTAGCGCGATAGCAGGCGATAGCGGCTTGCAGCATGTGCCCGATGTTATAGAGTTCGTGGCCCCACCTTTGGATTTCCGGCTCCATGCGTTGTTTCGCATGATCGCCCACATAATAGGTGTTCAGGTAGCCGTTGCGTTCCTGCACGGCGACAACTTCACCAATGATCTTCTCGGTCAGCGCGCGCAAATCCGGCCGGTCACCCGATTGCAACGCGAAGCCCGCTGCCTCGGTCCACTTGTACACGTCCGAATCGGAGTACACCGGACCTTTTTGCGGCGCATCGCTCTTGCCAGCGAGCCGCAGGAAATTGTCCATTCGCCCGTTCGCTTCCAGGAGTTTCTCCATCGAGGGGATGCTCTTGTTCACATTTGTTTCGCGACGCTGAGCCCAAAAACCTGCGGTAATGGTCACGGCATGAACTGGCACGTTTCGGAGCTTTGCATGGGGAGACTTGGTCAGGTTGAGGACGCCCTGATCCTTCCAAGAGGGAATGTTGGTAAAGTTTGCCGTCTGGTCCATGACACGGTTGATAGCGATTCTGCGTTCTGCTTTGCTTGCGCCAAATAGCCGCGGGGCTGGCAAAGAAGAAACGGCTGCCGCTGAGATTGCTGAAGCCACAAATTGTCTGCGTGAAATTTCCTTTGTCTTGGACATGCGATCCTCCCAAGCTACTGTTGCAGAGACGCAACTAATTCAAATTTTCGAGACTCGTGCTTCTCCCCGTTCCAGTTCAAAAAGAAAATCAGCCGTTATTCTCCACAAATATCACCGGCCCATCAGCCCGGCCCCGGAATTGGCTCGATTCGCCCGAGCAAAAACGCATACCCAGTAATGCCCAATAGCAGAAACGCCGATGCTACTGCGAAGGCCCATGCAAACGAGTGTGTCGCGTCCGCTATATGACCTGTGACAATGGGAGCGATGATCGCCGACAACTGACCGCTAAAATTTAGTATTCCTCCCAGCCTCCCTACACTTCCCTCGGGCGCGATCAAAGAAGGAATGGACCAGCACACTGGCGATGCTGCCGAAAGGCCGCCGAGGGAGACGCTCATCCAAAATACCGCGTTGCCTGGAGTGTGCGCTCCAGCGGCGCCAAATATGCCCAAGCCAAAACTCGTTCCTGCGATCAACACAACCTGCCGGACGCGCGAGGCATTCCAACCCTTGTGAATCAGGAAATTAACAAGCCATCCGCCCAGGAAAAATCCGCTGACTGTTCCGACAAGCCAGGGCACGCTTGCGTAGAACACGGAATGCAGCAGATCCACGTGAAGCGCTTTCGAGAGATAGCTGGGCACCCAGGTTAGGAGCAAATAAAAAGTGTAATTGTAGGCGGAGAACCCCAGCACCAGCCCAATCACCTTTCGCTGGCGCAACAAATAGAGAAGCGCGGCTCCTTTTCCGGTTTTGCTCGGTCCCTCCGGCTGGGCTCCTCCCTGAACGATAAACTCTCGTTCTGTTTCAGTCAGCGATCTGTCTTCACTGGGATTGCGATAGATCCAATAAAACAGGACGAAATAAATGAAGCTGATCAAACCGGTCGCCACGAAACTCCATCGCCAACCGAACCGCAACAGAAGAAGCCCAATTAGTGGCTGCCCGATCGCTGGGCCAAACTTGGCGGCAGAATCGAAGCACGCCGTTGCCAGGCTCCGCTCGCGCGCAGGAAACCAGTAGCCCACCGCCTTGGAGTTTCCAGGAAACGTCGGAGCCTCCCCCACGCCAAGCAGCAATCGGGCAGCAAGGAAGCTCTTCAACCCAGTGGCGCCTGCCGCTCCGAAGGAAGCTGCGCTCCACAGCAACGTACTGATTCGGCCAGTTAGGCGCACTCCAAAGCGGTCCAGCAATACGCCGGAAGGAAGCTGCAGTAGTGCGTAGGTCCAACTGTAAGCGCTCAGCAGGTAGCCGAACTGAACGGTGGTGATGCCGAAGGCGGAATGAAGCGCGTCTTGCGAAACAGACAAATTGACGCGGTCGAAATAGTTGACCAATACGCCGAAGCCGAGCAACGACGCAATCATCCAGCGCCGCCGCGGCACACCCGGCTGATCGCTGATGTTAACGTGCGCCACTCTCGCGGTTCCCCCGCATGACAAAATAACCCGGGTGATTGTAGAGGACCAGGGGAACCCTGTAAAACGATTACAGGGTCTAGGCTAAAGTCCGTGTTCGACAACAGTTCCTGAGACACACGCAATGACGATGCACATTGATGCTCATCAACACTTTTGGATGTATAACCAGCGGGAATACGGCTGGATCGACGAACCAATGGCGTCGATTCGTCGCAACTTCCTGCCTGCCGAACTAAAGCCTCAGCTGGAGATGAGCGGGTTTCAAGGAAGCGTTCTCGTCCAAGTTCGGCAGACGCTGGACGAGATGCGCTGGCTGCTGGAACTCGCGGCGCATAATTCCTTCATTCTGGGAGTCGTCGGCTGGGTCGATCTGCGTTCGCCTCGTTTGCGCGCAGAGCTGGAATCGTTCTCAGGCAATCCAAAACTCGTCGGGATTCGCCACATCGTTCAGAGCGAGCCGGATGATTTCCTTCTCCAGCCCGATTTCTTGCGCGGCATTTCTATCCTGGAAGAATTCGATCTTGCTTACGACATCCTCGTTTACACCAAGCATCTCCCGATAGCTGCGGAGTTCGTAAAGCGATTTCCCCGGCAGCGCTTCGTTCTGGACCATCTGGCGAAACCGCCGATCAAAAACGGAGCCGCTGACTTGTGGGCGCGCGGAATGCGCGAGCTATCGTCATTCCCGAATGTCTACGCCAAGGTGTCAGGCCTGGTCACGGAAGCGGATTGGCACTCTTGGAAGCCGGAAGACATCCGGCCCTATCTCGACGTCGCATTCGAATGCTTCGGACCCAGCCGGTTGATGTTCGGATCAGACTGGCCGGTGTGCACGGTGGCGGCTTCGTACGCGCGGGTTGTGAACTTGGTGGAGGATTACCTTGGCGCGTACGCAACGGAAGAGCGCGAAGCCGCTCTTGGAGGCAACGCCGCGAAGTTTTGGGGATTGAAGCCCTGATCGAGTGATGGCGCGACGAAACGCCCGCGGTGTTCTACAATGCCGGAGAAAACCGGCCCGCGCCCGTAGCGGGCCCCATAGGGAAGACTCGCGGACTGTTTTCCATGCGCAATAAAGTCGTCAAACTCGATTCGAAAGACAACGTGCTGATCGCGCTTACCGATCTGCGAAGGGGCCAACAGATTCCGTTTGATTCTGAGACCTACACTCTGGAATCCGACGTTCCCGCAAAACACAAATTCGCTGCCGAAGATCTCCCGATTGGCGCAAGCGTGAGGATGTACGGCGTGATTGTGGGGAAAGCGGTCGAACCAATCCGGCGCGGCGGCCTCCTTACGACGAGGAATATTCATCATCAAGCTGCGGCATTCCACGAGAAAACAGAAGAGTTCCAGTGGACGCCGCCGGACGTTTCAGAATGGCGGCGGCGGCACTTTCTCGGATACCGGCGAACTGACGGACAAGTCGGCACGCGAAATTACTGGATCGTCGTCCCTCTGGTGTTCTGCGAAAACCGCAATATCGGCATGCTGAAACAGGCCTTTGAGGAAGAGCTGGGTTTTGCGGTGCCGCAAGTTTACCGGCGACAGGTGGCGGAGTTGGGTCGCCTCTACCAAGACGGCCGAACGGAAGACATTAAGACGCGGGCTCTGACGGGCGACCCGCCAGGTCCGCAGCGCTCGCGAATTTTCGAGCATGTGGACGGCGTCCGCTTTCTGCTCCATGAAGGAGGCTGCGGAGGCACGCGAGAGGATTCCAACAATCTCTGCGGCCTCATTGCGGGTTATATTCATCACCCTAATGTGGCGGGAGCAACGGTGCTCAGTCTGGGTTGCCAGAACGCCCAGATCGGCATTCTGCGCGCGGAGTTGCACAAGCGAAATCCGAATTTCGATAAGCCTCTCGTGATCGTGGAGCAACAGCAAAGCGGCACCGAAACCGCGATGCTGACGGAAGCGATTCGGGACACCTTCCTCGGCCTGATGAAAGCCAATGAGTACCGGCGAACAAGCGTCCCTCTTTCCAGCTTGTGCCTGGGACTAAAGTGTGGAGGCTCCGACGGTTTTTCCGGTCTTTCCGCGAACCCGGCCATCGGCCATACTTCCGACCTTTTGGCCGCTCTTGGCGGCAGAACTATCCTTTCGGAATTCCCTGAATTGTGCGGCGTCGAGCAAGAACTCATCAACCGCAGCAAACGCAAGGAAGTGGCGGACCGCTTTATTCAGTTGATGAAAAGCTACGGCGCGCGGGCTAAGGCGGTGGGGTCCGGTTTCGAAATGAATCCTAGCCCCGGAAACATCCGCGATGGGTTGTTGACTGACGCCATGAAGTCCGCGGGCGCAGCGAAAAAGGGAGGAAATTCCCCGGTGGCAGCGGTGCTGGATTATCCGGAGTATGCGACCGAGATGGGCCTGAATTTGCAATGCACGCCCGGAAATGACGTAGAGTGCGTGACTGCGCAAGTAGGCGCCGGGGCCAATGTGGTGCTCTTTACCACCGGCTTGGGAACCCCGACGGGGAATCCCATTGCGCCGGTAGTGAAACTCTCCACCAATTCCGCGCTGGCACAACGCATGCCGGATATCATCGACATCGACACGGGAGGAATTATTTCCGGCGAGAAAACCATCGAGCAGATGGGAGAAGACATTCTCGATTCCGTGATTCAAGTGGCCGGTGGGGAAATTCGCACCAAAGCGGAAGCCAAGGGTCAGGAAGATTTTATTCCGTGGAAACGAGGTATCTCCCTCTGAAGAACTCGAGCAGCGACGCCAGAAATTTCCGGCCGCATAGAAGATTTGGTTTGGGTTGCGTGACTAATCTATGGACCTGCAACTAAAAGCGAAAGTTGTCCTGGTGACCGGTGGTGCGAAAGGCATCGGCGCGGCGATTGTGCGCGCCAGCGCCGCGGAAGGCGCGATTCCCGTGTTCTTGGACCACGATGTGGAAGCGGGACAGCAATTGCTATCCACCTTGCGAAGTTCTGGATTAGAGGGCGATTTCATCGCTGGAGAAATCACCGCACCGGAAACCTGCGGCAAGACCGTGGAACAGGTGCTGCAGAAGTTCGGCCGGCTCGACGCCCTGGTCAACAACGTAGGCGCCAACGACAACGTAAGTCTCGAGCGCGGCACGCCCGAAAAATTTGTCGCGTCCCTGCAACTGAATCTGGTGCACTACTACGCGATGGCCCACCATGCTTTGCCGGCGCTCAAGAAGTCACGCGGATCGATTGTCAACATCAGCTCCAAGACTGCCGTGACTGGACAGGGAGGGACCTCTGGCTACGTGGCCTCCAAAGCTGCGATTCTGGGCCTTACGAGGGAATGGGCCGCCGAGCTGCTCCCAACGGGCATTCGCGTCAACGCCGTGGTCCCTGCCGAAGTGATGACGCCTCTGTATCGGCAATGGGTTTCCGGGTTCCCGAATCCCGAGGAAAAGCTCGCAAGGATTATTTCCAAGATTCCGCTGGGAAAACGCATGACCAAGCCGGAGGAAATCGCGGACATGGTTCTCTTTCTCATTTCCGAGAGAGCCAGTCACGTCACCGGACAACATGTATTCGTGGACGCCGGCTATACACACCTCGACCGGGCACTCACGTAAAGGAAACGGCGGCAGATGACAACTTCTCCGGACACAGCGGTGAGCCAAAGCCGGTCCGTTCCGGTCACGGAGCGCCGCTTTCTAGTGCCCTTCGTTCTCATCACCAGCTTGTTTTTTCTGTGGGCTTTTGGAGTCAACCTCAATGACATCCTGATTCCCCACCTGAAAAAGGCTTTCGGCCTGAGCGATTTTCAATCGTCGTTTATCCAGGTAGCGTTCTTCGGCGGTTATTTCCTGGCCGCTTTTCCCGCCGGACGTTTGATGGAGAAAATCGGCTACAAGAAAGGAATTCTCGCTGGCCTGTTTCTCTGCGCCATGGGAGCCGTGCTTTTTCTGCCCGCGTCATCTTCGCGGATCTACGGCTTCTTTCTTTTCGCGCTGTTTGTCATGGCCTGCGGGCAGAGCTTCCTGGAAGTGGCCGCGAATCCTTATGCGACGATTCTCGGACCCGTAGCCAGTGCGGACCGACGCTTGAATTTTGCCCAATCGTTCAACGCCACTGGCGCCGTCCTCTCCGGTATTCTCGGTCGAACGTCCATACTCACAGGTGTCGAATATGCTCCGGCGCAGCTCGCCGCGATGAGTGCCGCTCAACTCGAGGCCTATCACACCGCGGAAATCAACACGGTGAAGGGTCCCTATTTGATGATCGCTGGCATCTTCGTCTTGGTTGCAGTGTTCATTCAGTTGACACACTTGCCGGACGTGCTTGAGGCCCCGTCGCGAGGGGGGCATCCGGCTTCGAGCAGCGAGACGGGAAGCGTGCTGTCTCATCCCCATCTCGTGAAAGGCGTCGTCGCTCAGTTTTTTTACGTGGGCGCACAAGTAGGCGTGGCGAGCTTTGTCATTCGTTACGCTCAGTTCTCCGTTCCTGGAACACCTGAGAAAACGGCTGCGTTGTATTTATCGCTGCATCAAATCGGATTTATGGCCGGTCGTTTCATTGGTTCGGCCGCGATGAAGAAGATTGCTGCGCCCCGATTATTATCCCTCTTCGCTGCTGCTTCGCTGATTTGCGCTGCGGTCGCGTTGTTCGCCACCGGTCTGATTTCGGTTTGGTCCGTGGTCCTCATTGGATTTTTCCACTCCATCATGTTTCCCACCATCTTCGCGTTGAGCATCAAGAATCTCGGTCCGCTAACCAAGCGTGGGTCATCGCTCTTGGTGATGGCCATTATCGGCGGTGGCGTCTTTCCACCAATCATGGGCCGCATTTCGGACGCCTCGAGCATCCAAAGAGCGTTCCTTGTGCCGCTGCTGTGCTACTTGTTCATCCTCTATTTTGGATTGTCCGGCTACAAGCCCTCTTCAACGGTGGCTACGGTTCCGCTTTCTTTGAATGACGAGGGCACACTGGCATGAGCAGACGCTACTGCCAGACGCTGGATTTGAAGGACGACTCGACGCTCATCGCCGGGTACAAGCGGTATCACGAGAAAATCTGGCCGGAGATTACCAGGAGCTTCAAAGACGCTGGCATTCTTGATCTGGAAATCTACTTGCAAGGAACACGAATGTTCATGATTCTCGAAGTCGATGATAGTTTCTCGTTTGAGAAAAAGGCCCAGGCCGACCTGGAGAATCCGAAGGTCCAAGAGTGGGAAAACCTGATGTGGAAGTTTCAACAAGCATTGCCCGAAGCGCGGCCGGGCGAAAAATGGCTATTGATGGAAAGAATCTTCAAGCTGGAGAGATGATTGGAAAGCGTTACACGTGACCCTTTCCAAGTGTCGCCCTAGGATTTTATACCTGAACCAAGAGTAGACTCACGATACCGACTGAGAGAGAATCTTCGCCATGTCCAACCGCTTTTCGCAACTTTTCACGGCATTTCTTTGCCTGTTGTTCGGCGCGTCAACCTTAATTGCTCAAACTGCTGAGAATCCATCCGCAGCCAAGGAACCCGCCCGAGCGGCGTATCTCGATCCCAGCCTCCCCGTGGAACAACGTGTGAACGATCTTGTTTCACGCATGACGCTCGAGGAAAAGGTTTCGCAGATGCAGGACGTTGCGGCGCCAATTCCACGCCTCGGCATTCCCGCATACAACTGGTGGAACGAAGGCTTGCACGGCGTCGCGCGCGCCGGGAATGCAACTGTTTTTCCGCAGGCCATCGGTCTTGCCGCTACCTGGGACACCGACCTGATTCATCGTGTCGCCGACGTGATCTCCACCGAAGCCCGCGCCAAATACAACGATGCTATCCAGCACGGAAACACCGGACGCTATTTCGGCCTCACCTTCTGGTCTCCCAACATCAATATTTTTCGCGATCCCCGCTGGGGGCGCGGTCAGGAAACTTATGGCGAAGATCCCTACCTCACCAGTCGCATCGGCGTGGCATTCGTTACCGGCCTGCAAGGCAACGACCCGAACTATTTGAAAACTGTCTCGACACCCAAACACTTTGCTGTTCACAGCGGCCCTGAAGTCTTGCGACATCGTTTTAACGTGCCCGTGTCGCCGCACGATCTGGTAGACACCTATGCTCCGGCGTTTCGCGCCACCATCATGGAAGCCAAGGCTGATTCGGTGATGTGCGCGTACAATGCGGTGCGCGGCGAACCGGCGTGTGCCAATCACATGCTTTTTGACACGCTGCGCAATAAATGGGGCTTCAAAGGTTACGTCGTCTCCGATTGCTGGGCCATCAGCGACCTCCATCAGGGCCACGGTTTCGTCCTTACCCTTGAACAAGCTGCTGCTCTCGCCGTAAAAGCGGG
>Ga0209648_10001341_pt1 | contig 19778 bp, 17 predicted proteins | sample GraSoi2013_115cm_FD_185830 | JGI IMG/M metagenome (GOLD analysis project Ga0209648, IMG submission 185830) | Grasslands soil microbial communities from the Angelo Coastal Reserve, California, USA - Sample 9_17_2013_115cm (SPAdes) (version 2) | ecosystem: Environmental > Terrestrial > Soil >...
CCCGCCGGGAGAGTGCGGATCGGTCAGTGCCCGTTGCCGCGCCGTCTCCGGTTTCATCTTCATGCACCAGACCTGTCCCCATCCCAGGAAGAGGCGTTGTTCAGGCGTGAAGCCGTCAATTTTTGGCTGCGATTTGCCGGCGAGCGTATCTTCGAGCGCCATATAGGCGATGCGCAAGCCGCCGTTGTCAGCGGTGTTTTCGCCCAGGGTGAGCTTGCCGTTGAGATGAACGTCATTCTTCGGGTCTTTGTCATCTTTCAAGCTGACGAAGTTGCTGTATTCATCCACCAGGCACTGCGAGCGTTCCTTGAAGGCCTTCTGGTCTTCCGCGGTCCACCAGTCGCGCAGGTTGCCCTGGGCATCGAATTGGCGGCCCTCGTCGTCAAAGCCGTGAGTAAGTTCGTGTCCAATGACGGCGCCGATGCCGCCGAAGTTAACAGCATCGTCGAGTTTGTTGTCGTAGAACGGAGGCTGCAGAATTCCGGCGGGGAAGTTGATGTTGTTTTCCAGCGGATTGTAGTAAGCGTTGACCGTGGGTGGAGTCATCCCCCATTCCGTCTTGTCCACGTCTTTGCCGATCTTGCTGAGTTGACGCCGGAATTCAAAGGCATCAGCGCGCTGCTGGTTCCCGAGAGCGTCCCCACGGACAATTTTGACCAGGCTGTAGTCACGGTACTTGTCGGGATAGCCAATCTTATTGGCGATGGCTTCCAGCTTGACCAGTGCTGCCTGCTTGGTGGTGTCTGTCATCCAGGGTGAACCCTTGATGTCGTTTTGCAGGGCATTTTCCAGCGCGTGGATCATCTTCAGAGTGCGCTCTTTACCCTGCGCGCCAAAAGTTTCGTCCACGTACTTTTGCCCAAGGGCTTCACCCAGGGCGCCATCGGTGAAGCGAACGCAACGCTTCCAACGGGCTTCCTGCTCTTCCTGTCCACGCAGCTTGCGGCCATAGAAGTCGAAATTTTCATCGTCAAATTTGCTGGGCAGCAGGGGGGCGTTGGCGTGGACAAGATGCCAGCGCAGATACGTTTTCCAATGCTCCAAAGGCTGTTTTTCAATCACTGCCTGCATCTTCTCGACAAACTCCGGCACGGCCACATTGAGCTCCTTGAAGTCAGGGGCTTCTATGGATGTGATGTATTCATTCCAATTAAAGCCCGGGCTCAGTTTGGCCAGTTCCGCTGTGGTCTTCTTGTGGTAAATATTGCTGGGCTCGCGCCGTTCCACACGCGTCTTGGAGGCGCTCGCCAGGTCGGTTTCAATTTCGAAGACCGTCTGCGCTTCTTTGGCGGCGTCTTCCGGCTTATCGCCCAGCAGTTGGAACATGTTTTGCACATGCTGCTTGTACTGTTCGCGCTGTTTCTGCGAAGTAGGATCATCTTTGAAGTAATAATCGCGGTCAGGAAGTCCAATTCCTCCCTGGTCGGTGGCGGCGATCACTTTGCTGGCATTCTTAAAATCAGGATCGGAGCCGAAATTGAAGAGCACATTCACGCCGATATTGTGCAGGTGCGCAATTTCGGCGGCCAGTTGAGATTTTTCTTTCAAGTTGGCAATGCGGTCGAGTTCTGCCTGAATTGGGGCCAGGCCCTTTTCATCAATGGCTTTGACGTTCAGGCATGAAGCGTAATAATCGCCAATCTTCTGCTCCACTGGGGTGCGCTTGGGATCATTCGCAGCAGTCTTTTCCAGAATGTCATGCAGCACCGCGCGATTGCGCTCATCCAGCTCGTTGAAGCGGCCCCAGGTGGATTTATCAGCCGGGATTGGGTTTTCCTTCATCCATGTGCCGCAAGCGTACTGGTAAAAATCGTTACAGGGGTCGGCGGTTACGTCCATGGCGTGAATGCTGAAACCCAGAGACAGATTGGGTACCTGGTCCGGGGGAAAGTTTTTTGAAGACTTAGGCTCTTGCGCCGCAGCCAGTGTGGCTGTCAGTAACGCAAAGCCGAGTAATTTCATCAGGCGCATAAGTGGAACTCCTCAGGATTTCAATGAATTTAAAACGGACTCAATCTCAGTGAAGGCACGGGGAAATACCTTTTGGGGCAGAATCATCGAGGCCAATCAGGCTAATGAATCGCAATTCATTATAGACGCCAACCCGCATACTTGGTTAGCGGTACCCGAGTAATCTTGGAGCTTGGAGCTGCTTTTTATCCCCACGCAGCGGCGCTGGTCTCTCGATTGTTCGTGCAGGCCCAGATGAGGATCACAATCCACGCGATTATCGTCCATCCCAGGAAAAAATTAGTGACCAGGATAGCGGTGCGATTCCTATGCCTCCAGTGGTACGCCAGCAACGATGGAAGCCAGTAGAGTACGAACGCTATGGCTATTGTGATCATTGATGCCTCCAGTTGTCGAAGAGCCGATCTCTTCTTCTTGCTGTTGGTAGCTGCTGTTGAGCTACATTGTTTCTGCCTTGCCTCGCATCTGGATATAGACCAATCCGATGTGCGATCCTTTCCCCTGGGGTTCGACTGCCACCATATGCTGGCTCGACCCTTCGCCGACTTTCAACGTCGTGCTTTTGCCGTCGCCGTCTTTCTCGTCGCAGGTCAGCTTCAGCGACATGTCGTCGTCTTTCTCCTTAGACGCTCCTGCGTTATAGCTCGATCCCTTGCACTCAAGTACTTTCCCATAGCGGGCCATGTCTTTCTTGTAGAAGTCAATAATCTTGTCAGGCGCGTCATCCGATTCGTACTTGGCGGCGAGGACTTTCAATGCAAAGAACGGTGTGGAAATGTTCACATTGGCGCCCGTGTCTTTGTCACCCTTGGAGTTTTCGTCGTCAGGAATCACTTTCGCATTGGGATAAGGTGTCAGACCGAGGGCCTTAAGATCAACCTCTTTGCGCACCTTGAGACCACCCACGGGAGTGTTGATCTCCACATTTTTCCCCGACTTGTCGGAATCATTGGACTTTACGTCGATGCCAGCGCACCCTGCGAGCACCAAGAGCAGAGTTGCCGCGGCACAAACCGTCGCTAAAGAAGCGAATTTATTTTCCTTGCGCATGTTGCAACAAACCTCCTTCGACTGGGGGCACAGGAGCAACCACGGCGGGTTTTTCAATACCCGCGCCCCGCTGAGCAATGTTAGGGATGGTAACCGGCAGGTGGCCGTGGATAGGAATCTCGCCAAAGAGCGCTTTCACTGCGCTGAACTCCGAGATGCTGGCGGCAGAAAACGTGCATAAATAAGTTTGTATCTCGGGAAATTCAGCGGCAACGTAAGGTGTTCCTACAGCGACCACCACTGTGCGCGGCCCGGCATTTGCCAGGATTTGCCGCAACAGATCGGCGGGTGCATCGGCCAGGCCAATCGCATTTTGTACCGTACCCTGAACCCGTACCGCTTTGCCGGCAGTTGGAATCAAATAGACGGCAGCAATAATACTCTGGGCCTCATTCACGGCCTGCATCACCTGTGGTGTCATGGCTGCTGCAATCCTGGGATCCACATAAATGACGTTTGCATCCGGAATGCGCGCCCGCAGCTCTCGCTCCAGGGTGCGTCCCGAGTCGGTCCGCACATCGTCGGAAAATATCACTGCCAGGACCCGCTTTCCGGCCTCCTGTTCTGCTTGATACGAAAGCGCCGGCCCGGAAGTTCCATTCGCCGGCGCTGGCTTTTTAAGCGGCAGCACCTGGCCATTGTCGCGCACCAGGGTAATCGCCGAGTCGGCCACAAGCTGGCCGAAGGCCACGTGTTCAGGAGTGGCAATCAGATTAGGCAGGGCATCAATATTCACAAGACGGGCCTTGGCCAGCCCCAGCGTGGCCTTGGTCACCAGGATTTTGCGGACCGATTCGTTAATGCGCGCCTCGGGAATCTCTCCGCTGCGCACGGCATTGAGCAGACCGTTATAGGCAGCGTCCAGGTCAGCCGGGATCAGGATCATGTCGTTGCCGGCCTTCACGGCCTCCACCGCGGCGCGGGCGCTGGGGTTGGCATCGTGTCCAACAAACAGCCGCATGAGCGCGTTCATATCCATGGCATCAGGCACAACCAGCCCTTTGAAGCCAAGCTGGCCTTTCAGCAGGGTTTCGATAACCAGGGGCGAGGTCGAGGCCACGCGTCCCGGATCAGGGTCCAGGGTTGGCACCGTTACGTGTGCCACCATCACCGAGTCAACTCCGGCGGCAATGGCCTGCTCGAAGGGCGGCAGCTCGATGTTCTGAAGGTGCTGAAGGTCGCCTCCTACCCGCGCCAGTTGCAGGTGCGAATCCGATTCGGTATCGCCGTGGCCGGGAAAATGTTTGGCTGTGGTCATCATGCCGGCATCGCGCGCTGCCCGGATATAGGCTGTAACCATCTCTGAAACCATTTTGGGGTCTTCGCCGAACGAGCGCGTGTTGATGATGGGATTGGCCGGGTTGGAGTTCACATCCGCAATCGGATAGAAGTTCCATTGCACCCCAATGGCGCGGGCCTCCTGAGCAACAATCTGGGCAAAGCCTTCAACGTAAGCCGGATTTCCCGTTGCACCGAAGGCCATGGCATGGGGAAACACGGTAGCGCCGTTCAGCCGGGTGCAGAGACCGCGCTCAAAATCGGCGGCAAAGATGAGGGGCAGACGTGACTCGCCCTGCAAACGGTTGGTAAACGTAGCTGCTTCAAAGGGCTGATTGCGAAGCAGGAAAGGTCCGTCAGTGCGTACCGTCAGCACCACACCGCCAATGTGGTAGCGATGGATCTGGTCGCGAAGCTGCAAGTAGTCGGGACTGGTGACGTTCAGAAACTCCGCCCGGCCGCGCATCAGGAACATCTGCCCGATTTTTTCTTCCAGGCTGAGCTTGCGCAGGGTCTTATCGGCCCACTTTTGCGCGTCCGACGAGGTTTGGATTGGCCCAGGTTTTTGAAAGTCTTTTGCGAGGCAGGGGATGGCCAGCAACACGACGAGAAGCAGGCGCTTGTACATGATGGCGACAATAGCAGAATTACCGCATGTTCGTCATCGGAGATTTTTGGCTGCTAAGCCCTCGATAAAACAGCGCTTAGACCTGCGGTTCTTCGGGACGTAATTGCCGCTCGACCAGGGAGTCAATGCGGTCAATGAAAGAGAGTCCTCGGGCAAGCTCGCCTTCGGCAAGCTCCTGAGCGCCCTGATGCAGCAAGCGCAGGGCCTCGGTGGTACGTTGCACCCGGTACACCTCTAAAGGATAGTCCTTATTATTGGCCAACTGGTCTGACAAGGCGTCCATATAAGTGCGCAAGATCTGACGCAAATGGTCCACCACCACCTTCAGGTCGGTAAGCAATGTGAGATCGAGGAGCGAGTTCACCAACTGCAGGTGCTCCTCTTTTTCCATGAGCTTGGGTTTTAGAGAATTGGAAGCGGAAACTTGATAAAGGTCTTCTTGAATAACTCGCAGTTCTTCAGTGACGCGTCGCAACCGGCTGGTAAGTTCAGTCGGGTCCGAAATGGCGGTGGAGGGGAGATCCATCGAGGCAACCTCATACATATGAGATTACCGCTGTTCCATGTTGGTTGCACAAATCTGAGGATTACGAAAGGGCTACGACCTGGTATTTTCTCGCCCTATTTTTCCACAGACTTTTCCACAAGAGCCAGCGCTTGGCTCTGCAACTGAACATCGTCTCCAAAATTTTTGAGCCAGTGGACCTCCGCTTCGCGCCGGAACCAGGTCATCTGCCGCTTGGCGTAGTTGCGGTGGGCCTGTTGCGCCGCTGTCAGGGCCTGCTCACGGTCTATTTCACCGCGAAGGAATTGCATGGCTTGCTTATATCCCAGAGAAGCCAAGGGTGTTGCGGTCTCGCTGTATCGTTCGTGCAAGCGGCGAGTCTCTTCGATTAGCCCTGCTGCGAACATCCGGCGGGCGCGCTCATTGATGCGTTCATAAAGCGCATTGCGTTCAGGATCAAGGCCCAGGCGCAGTACACGAAATCCGGTGAGCGGATCGCGTCCGCGCTGCCACAGCTCGCTCATGCGCTGCTGCGCCGAGAGACACACTTCAACCGCGCGTACCAGCTTAGACGCATCGTTAGGATGAATTTTCGCCGCCGCAGCCGGGTCGAGCCTTCGCAGAATGCGATGCAGGTATGCCCCACCTTTTTCTTCTGCACGCCGCCGCAGCCGCTCCCGCAACTCTTCCGAGCGTGGCGGGCCGGCGAAGAGCCCCTCCAGCAGCGCACGCAGATAGAGTCCGGTGCCTCCCACCACGATGGGCAAACTTCCGCGTTGCCTGATCTGGTGCAATGCTGTGCGCGCACAGCGCGAGTAATCGCCCGCGGTAAATGGCTCGGTAGGCGAGACGATGTCGAGAAGATGATGGGGAACGAGAGCGCGTTCTGCCTTTGTAGGTTTGGCAGTTCCGATTTCAAATTCGCGGTAGACCGCCACCGAGTCGCAATTGACAATTTCTCCGTGGAATCGCTGCGCCAGCGCAAGCGAAAGCGCGGTCTTACCCGAAGCTGTCGGCCCCAGGATCACGACCAGCAGGGGAAGCGGCTTTTGCGGCAAAGCCTGATGCGCAGCTTCGCTCTCTGCCATCAGTGATTGTTCCAGTGGATCGCCCTCCAGAATCGCGCCAGGGTAAACAGGAGTATGAGCAGCGCAATCAGAATCAAGCCGAGCGTGTTCTGGCGTTTGGCGGCGGGCATAAGTGAGTTTCCTTGGAGCGTGCAGCGAGTAGCTTAAATCTAAAATAGCTATTAAGTCCTTGGAGCTTGCAACTATTTCTAACGAAGGTCGCTCTTCTGCGGATTGTAAAAGAAGTGGATACGTAATGCGAGGTACTGTCCGTGAAATTCCTGCGGCAAGGGCTCGAACGGATTCGAGCCGGTAATTCCGCCCCAGGCGGCGCGATCGAGCGCCACATCACCGGAGGGTGAAACCAGGTGCATGCCGGCGACCGAGCCATTTTTGGTGATGGCAAATTCAATCGAAACCTTGCCCGATTTCATCAGCGGCGCGCGCGCCTCTTCTGGGATCAGTTCATACCAATTCTCGCGGATACTATCTAATACGCGCTTGAGGTATGGACCAAAATCCACGCCCATGGTGTCGCTGAGCACGTCTATGTCGTTACGCAATTTTGTAGGCTGCGCCGCCGGTCCCACTCCATATTCACCGGTTGTCCCGCTGAACGTGTGCCGCTCCGCCGAAGCCCGCGCCGCCTGCTCAATCGCAGATCCCGCTGAAGCCGCCGTCGCAAACGGATTGTTGGCGCTGCTGCGCGCAACCGTTTGCGGTTGCTCCAGGTGCGCCATGGTGTTATCCGATTGCTGCTGCGTGGGCTGAGGTTGCTGCGCCTGCTGGTTTTGTTGTGCCTGTTGTCCTGCAGGTGGGCTTTGGGCTGCGGGTGCCTGCATCGCCTGCGGAGAGCCTGCTCGTCTGGCATCTTCCAGCTCGCGCAATTGTTGCAGGTCAGGGTGACGCAACGCCGCCCGCCGGTCCTGGTCAGATATTTTGTTGGTGTCTAACGGCTTTTGTGTTGGAGTGGGCGGCAACTCCAGAAACGTTATTTGATGGTCTTGCAGCATTTGCGCCAATGCGTTGGGTGTCGGCTGATGTCCCGCGAGAAGCTTGGGGTACAACCACATGACGATAGCCAGCAAAATCCCATGCACCACCAGCGAGATCCAGAAGGCCTCGCGCAGCTTCGAGCGCTCCAGTTGCAACTCCAGATCGTCTTCCAGCAAGCCAAAAGGCGTTTTGTGCAGGCGATCATCAAAGGATGGCGGAGGGGGAAAGAGCGATGCCTGCGCGCCGGAATCGCGGCCTTCGCCATTCGCAGAAGTGCCCTGCGCCTTGCGCATCTCCTCAAGCAGCGGAATTTGGATAATGCTTGGCATCTTCTGGAAACTGCAATTGCTGGTTGTGGCGCTTGGATGTTAGATGTCTATTAGATGCTTATAACTGCCACCCGTTACTATTTTCGCATTGTTTTTAATACTTCGCGCACTCAGAAAAACACTCTGAACAAAACTTTACATATGACTTTTACATAGCAAGTATTCCAGCGGTTAAAAGCAGGTGCAAGTTCCAAGGTGCAAGGCTGCTTAACCCTAAGAACGGCAGAAAGTCTCGAACTTGCAGTAGCTTTCACCAAACTGAGGACTGACACCTGAGGACTGAGGACTAACAACTGAGGACTGCCTTGACCTTGCGCGAGTGCTCGCGGATTACCTCCAGGATCTCTAGCGCCACCGCCAGGGCGCGCCGGCCATCTTCGAGTGAAACCACCGGTGTGCTGCGTGTACGCACCGAATCGAGAAACGAACATAGCTCAGTGCGCAGCGGCTCTTCGCGCACGACTTCAGGTTTGGTGATCTTGATCTGCGGGCTCGACGGATGGTCTTGTTCCTCATCCATGCCCGCCAAAAGCGAGGAGACCACGCTGGGAGAGCCATCGCTCGAGACCGTGAACGCCACGACGTCCTGGCGGGTGTAGTCGAGTGAGATGTACTGCTGCGGCTGAAAGAAGCGCAGCTTGCGTATGCGCTCGGTGCTCACCCGGCTGGCGGTGAAGTTGGCTACGCAGCCCGAATCGAACTCCATGCGCACGTTGGCAATGTCTACCTTAGCGCTCAGGATGGGCAGGCCCACGGCGCGGATCTCTTTCACCGGCGACTTCACGAACGACAGCACCACGTCAATATCGTGGATCATCAGGTCGAGCACCACATCCACATCGAGCGACCGTGGAGTGAAGACGCTCAGCCGGTGCACCTCGAAGAACATGGGCTTGGTGATCAAGGGCAGCGTAGCCCGCACCGCCGGGTTGAAGCGCTCAAGCTGCCCCACCTGCGCAATGCGGCTATGCTGCTGCGCCAGAGCAAGCATCTCATCGGCATCAGCCAGCGTAGGCGCGACAGGTTTTTCAATCAGCACGTCAACCCCGTTCTGCATGAGCTCACGCACAACCTGCAGGTGGGCCACTGTAGGCACGGCAACCGAAGCCGCCTGCGGCTTGCCGCGTTGCAGCAATTCACTGAGCGAGGCAAAAGTCTGCGTGCCGAACTCGCCGGCAATCTGGGCAGCCCGCGCGGAGTTGGAATCCACCACTCCAACGAATTCCACGGCATTTTCCTTGGCCAGATCGTGATACACGCGGGCGTGATTGCGTCCGAAGGCGCCCACCCCGATGACGGCTACGCGAAGCTTCTCAGAAGATGGCAGCTTAGGGTCTCCTTCTCGTTCTCATTAACTCATAAAAGACAAAGTTTGATTCTCGCAGATGCGATGGCAACTCTCAAACTGCGGCCGTGATGAATTGCCGCCAGGTGGTGGGGTGATGCGAATGAACGCGGATGTTCGTAGCCAAGATCTATCTCGCAATCGGCAACTGCTGCCGTGCTCAATGCGAAATGGCGGCGTCGGAGAATGTGAACTTGAGTGTTGGGCACGTCCCGGCGATAGTTCTTCCAGTTCCGTGACCTCACATTGTCAGGACGACGCGGAACTCCGCTTTCCCGCTCATCATGCGAGCGTAGCCTTCAGCCGCCTTCGCCAGCGGGTACTTTTCGATCATGGAGCGAACGCCAGTCATTTCCGCAAAGCGCAACGTGTCCTCGGAGTCGGTTGGGGTTCCGGACGCCCAGCCCTGGATCCGCTTCTTGCCCATGATCAACTGCAGAGGCGGCACCTCGATGGGGTCCGCCGACGCTCCCACAACCAGCAGCGTGCCGTTCGCCCCCAGGCCGCCGATCAGCGCCGACATTGATTTCCCGCTGGGCGCAGTAGCAAGAATCACTTGCGCGCCGCCAAGTTTCTGCAATTCAGCCGCCGGATCCACCGCGGCGCTGTCGATATAAACATCCGCGCCAAGCTTTTTCGCAAGCGCGGCGTTATCGGCGCCGCGTCCTATGGCGGCAACACGATAGCCGAATTTTTTTGCGAACTGAATTCCCAGATGGCCAAGACCGCCAATTCCCTGGATGGCGACAAGGTCGCTGGGCAGTGCACCGCTGTGACGGAGAGCATTGAACGTAGTAATGCCCGCGCACATCAGCGGCGCGGCCTCAGCGACATCGAGCGATTCGGGCATGCGGGCCACTGCTTCCACCGGCGCGACCATGAATTCCTGATAGCCTCCGTCATAGCTGATTCCGCAAACCTTCCCATTCGCGCAGTTCACGAAATCTCCCCTCCGGCATGCGAGACAAGTGCCATCCTGTCCGCCATGCCAGCCGACGCCGACCCGTTGGCCCTTCTTCCAGTCCTTCACACCGGCTCCGAGCTCGTCGATCACGCCGGCCACCTCGTGTCCGGGCACACGCGGATACGAAATGCCGGGAAAGAGGCCTTCCTTGGTGATTACATCGCTGTGGCAGACTCCACATGCTTGAACGCGAATCCTTACTTGGCCCGGTCCGGGCTCCGGGATTTCACGTTCGACGATTTCAAAGTCCGCCCCGGGTTTCGGTACTTGCACTGCTTTCATTTTTGACATTGCCGTTTCTCCCTTATTGAATCTAAACTCGTTTTCGTCCGAACTTGCCGTTCACCCATCCACCAGACGGCCAGGTACGTTCGACCCCTACTTCATGAAGCCACGGACGAGCTGCACAATCTGGCCCGCTGCGGTATCGAGAGCGAAATGGCCAGCGTCGAGAACGTGAACTTCAGCGTTCGAAATGTCTTTGCGGTAGCGTTCCGGTTCGCCGGGATCGAACGAGAGGTCATACTTACCCCAGATCACCAGCAGACGCGGCTGCTTCTCGCGCATCCATGCTTGCCATTTCGGGTAGGAGTCCATATTGGTTCTCGATCATGCTTGGGCTGTTCGCCCCCCGCGACTTTTCGAGGGTCATGGTAGATTCTTTTGATTAAAATTTGATAAAAACCCCCTCCGTCGCACGTGTCCGATTAGTTCGGATGCATATATCAAACGACAGTATGCCCCCATGTCGGCGTGGCGTCCAGAGAGAGAGAGATTGGGTTCGCTGCAGATTACCTGGCGGAGGGAGAGGGATTCGGCAAATCTCCAAACTTGAGTTGGTCAAAACAAGTGCGAGGGATGGGGTACTTGCTGCTGGTGCCTGGAATCCTAAAAACAGCGCTGATCGCCGCATATTTGCTGGGGAGGATTGATGTCACGGTGGGGACTTGCTGAGGTCAGTCCTCAGACTCCCGCATCTCTCATTCTAAGGGCTCCGCTGTAAACCGTTACGCCCTCGCGAAAAGTTCGTGCGATCCGGCGCTCACTTTTCGCTCACCCGTTCTAAGGGCTCGGTAATCCCGACTGGCAACGAATTTTCAAAGACCTCTAAGGACCAATAAGCCCTGCATTCTGGAATGCTTTTCCGGACTTGTGAATCTGCCTTTCTAGCTTCTTTCAAAATGTACGTATGTAACGAGGGCCGGGACTCGGGCCGTTCTGCTGCGAACTGTTCTCCGAGGCTTTCTCTGGCTGGTTTGGGGCTATGAAAGGTGGAAAGGGGGAATGCCCGTGCAGGATTCGTTCATAGCGCTGGGAGCCTCCATGCTGGCCGTTTGGTTGTGGTTCGTTTTGGTCGTTCTGTTGTGGTTTATTTTGCTGCTGGGCTCTTGCCGGTTGCTGGGCTTCTGTCTGATCTTTTGTTTGACCTTGGGCGCTCGGAGCGGATTCGGGGCTGAGGCTCTCGTGCCGGCCTTGATCTGGTTTGTTTTCTTTTGTGTCAGGCTTTTTGTCTGGCTGGCCTGGTGAGGAAGGCTCCGCTGCGGAGTGACCTTTCTGATTTGGGACCTGGTAGATCTCCCCGGTTACGATGTCCCTGATAGTAACTTGGACAGGAAGAGGCAGTTTTTTGCCCGAGGAGGTGCGCGGGGCAGCAGACCGGGCGGCCTCGCGGGCGGCTTTGCGCTCGTCGAGTTCAAAGACGCGGAGCATGGCGAGGCCGAAATTTCTGATGCAGTTGGCGGAGCGGAGATCCATCTCGCCCTGGCGGAAGTGGTTGACGGTCTCCCTGAACATCTCGACCACGTCGGCGGTATCTTGAAGCGGCAGGGCGGGAAGGCTGGGAGGCAGCTTGAGAACCTCCTGGGCCTTGTAGCCGCGGATGATTCCGCCGGCGCGGCGGGCTGCCGCGCTTTTCTTTTGGGCTGTGGGGTCGTGGAAAAAACAATACTGCTTGCCGGTCTGGGGATGGGCCCTGCACTCGGTTCCGTCAGTACGTTTGTGGCAGCAACGGGGTTGCTGGCTGGCGTCGGTTTTTCTTTCAAAAAGCTGTGAGATTTTCATGAATGTCCTCGGGTATCCCTTTTTAGGGACACCCGAGGACCATGATGACGCACAATCTGTGGAAATCAGTCTTTTTGATACCAGAATGATATCATTTTGAATCTTTTTGCCACGGATGAGCACGGATTCCCTCCGCTCAGCCAGCCCGCCTGCTTCTAAAAATGTTCCCTTGAAGAAAACTCTCCAGAACAAGGGATGCTCAAACGTTGTTCTGCTCGGGCGTAACCTACCCTGCACCTTACCGGGATCTATTGCTGACTCCTCATTTCAGGTGTGATGTACGGGGAATCTGCCATTACGATCCATTGAATCTCTCGGGAAGGAAGAAACTCTACGGGCGATTCGCCATCCCGCGTCCAGTAGCCGCCATCCTCAATGGCAATAACGGTGGTCTCATGTGCTGGTTTCTCCTTCATTTTGATGAGGACCCTCTGATTCACGAATGACTTTAGCCTAATGGGCTCCATGACTCCAAGACTATATCGTGTCGCTATCAGAAACTATAATTAGCTTCCAGTGAGAAAGCTTTTCCTGGACGACACGCGGCAAGCCCCCGACTCGAGCTGGGATGTTGTGCGCTCTTACCGTGAGTTCGTGGCTTATATCGAAAAACATGGCGTGCCGGATGTCATCAGCTTCGACCACGATCTGCACTATGAACATTGCTATCCACCGAGCGGCGACTTCGCCGAGCAAACCATCCCGTATCACCTGTACAAGGTCAAAACCGGATATCACTGCGCCAAGTGGCTCATTGACAAGGGCTACAAGCTGAAGGAATGGCGTGTTCACTCTACAAATGCTGTAGGCGGGTCGAATATTGAAAGGATTTTGGCGGAGGAATACTGGGACGAAAATCGGCCCCCCTGCATACCTCGACGGGATCTGGCTACCTTTAACCCGAATCTAATATCTTGCTTGAAAATAGTTCTGTTATGGGAAAAATTCCTGTTTCGGAACTCTCTTGCACTCGAGACTCAACTTGTAATCTTTACAAACGGTACAACCTAAGCGAACAGCTATGATAAACTTCGCAATTTCAGACAGAAAACTAATGCGCAATACGGTGCAACGTCGCCTAGGCTATGGAAATGGTTGACTTTTCCGCGAAACAACCGGCGCTTGGTTACATGTATCAGGCCCAATATGCGCTTTGGCTGCTATTGAGTGGTCCAGAAGAACGTGAACTCGTTCTCGAAACATTAGATGACATTGTGTTGGAAAAGGAGGGTACAGCACGCGATCTCCTGCAGCTTAAGCACCACGGCACTGCTTCATCCTTGACAAATTCCTCGCCTGAACTCTGGAAAACATTAAGGATTTGGAGTACGCATTTGAAAGACTCTTCCGTCGCAGTTCCTCCTACAGTGCTCACACTAATAACAACTGCAACCGCACCCGCCGGTTCAATCGCATCGAACCTACGACATGGGCAAAACCGAAAAAGCACTGCGGCGCTCGATGAGCTGCGGAAAATCGCCAATAAGTCTGAGAACGAAACGCTACAAACTGCTTTCGAGGTATTCAAGGCATTATCTGATGATCAACAGAAACGCTTAGTAGATGCAATATTCATACTGGACAACTCTCCTGATATCTCGGGTACCGGCAAGCTGATCCGGAATGAAATACGATTCGCGGTTGATCGCCAGAACCGCGAGGGGCTTTTCGAACGTCTCGAAGGTTGGTGGCTTGGAAAAGTCGTAGATCAGCTCAACACGAAGAAACCGATGCCTATTGCGGGTTTTGAGGTGCACGACAAATTGCGTGCGATCGCAGAGCAGTTCGGACCGGACGCGCTGCCCATTGATTACCTGGATGCTAAACCCGATGACTTGAACCCCAACATTGACGATAGAATGTTTGTCCGACAGCTGCGGGCTATAGATGTGAAACTTGGTCGAATCGAGAAAGCCATGCTGGACTACTACCGTGCGTTTGAGCAGCGATCGCGTTGGGCTCGCGAAGAATTGCTGGTAGGCGATGAGGTGGAGCGGTACGAACGTCGGCTAATCGATGAGTGGCAAAGATTTGCCGCTGTTGTGACAGAGGACTTGAACGATACTGCAGCGGATCTCGAACTGAAGAAAGCGGGTCGCGAGATTTTTAACTGGATGGAGCTAAAGGCAAACATACGCATTCGCGATAATGTAACTGAACCTTATGTGATGCGAGGAAGCTTTCATCTACTTGCCGATAAATCCACCCCCGCAGTTTGGTGGCACCCGAAGTTTATGGAACGCCTGGGTCAGATTTTGGGAGCCGAGGCTAGTGCTGCGTCATGAGAATTTGGAACGAACGTCCCACTGAGATTGCTCATTTGTTCAATCCGGCTTTCTGTTCCCTCTTGCTCAGAGACGGCATCATGGGGTTCACGGAACAGTCCCAGAATGGAATGCCGTACCCACTCATCTTTCTGTTACTTCCGATCGTTCTTCACAAAAACACCCGTGAAACACTCCCTAAGTCACTTGCGACGAAAATGCACCCATGGCTTCAGCAAAATGAAGAAGTCAAGATTGGATTCTCCGACCGATGTGCCGCAATTACGGGATACACTCGTGAGGCAATCTTGTTTGGTGTAGCTGGCACACTCTTTAGGTTTTCAAGCGACCTAACGCTTCAAGCACCACCTCTGCGGTTGCCTCCGCTTGCCTGGCCTAGAGATTCAGAGCCAGTCATTTGCAGGCAGCGAGCACGATTCGTAGGTAAGTGGCTTGCAACTGCTGGCGATGTCACCACGATTTTTGCAACGTGGGGAATCCTTCCATGACAATGCAACTTCGCTCGATAATCCTTTACAACGATTCGGGGGATGTACGAGAACTTAACTTCAAGCGCGGCTCTGTCAATATTATTACGGGCAGGTCCTTGACCGGAAAATCTGCAATCATTGACATCATTGATTACTGTTTGGGGCGTTCCTCGTTTGCGGTTCCCGAGGGTATTATTCGAGACACAGTTGCTTGGTACGCAGTCGTATTTGATTACGGAGACGGTACAGAGATTTTGATCGCCAAGCCTGCCCCCAAGGGAAATGCAGTTAGTCAAAGCCAAGCTTATTATGAAGTGGGCACATCATTGGCGGCCCCGCCCTTTTCTAAGTTGACTCCGAACACAGGCGATCAAGCAGTGATCGCTGACCTTTCAAAGCGAGTGGGGATTCGTCCAAACATACACACGCCACCAGCCGGTCAATCAAGAGAAGAATTAGAGGCCACAATTCGCCACACCGTATTCTACTTGTTTCAGCCTCAGGGACTAATAGCTAACAAAGAGTTGCTTTTTCATCGTCAGCAAGAGCAATTTATTCCCCAGGCTATTAAGGACACTCTGCCTTATTTTCTCGGTGTGGTTAATCCAGAGCGTATCTATTTGGAGCACGATTTACGACTTGCCCGTCGACGGCTAAAAATCGCTTTGCGAGATTTCGAGGAAGCGCAACTAGTTGCAGCTGACCAACTGAAGCGAGGCCAAAGTCTTATCTTGGAAGCCCAGCAAGCGGGGATACTGCAATCCAATTTGTCTGGGGAAAACGCCCAGGACGTTACCGAAATACTAAACACTGTGCTTGCGTGGAGGCCCTCCACAGCACAACTGGTTGAATCCGACAAAGTGGACGAGCTTCGGAAACGTGTGGACGCGCAAAGGGAGAGCTTCAAGAACATACACAAGCAGATTCAAGCCGCAGAAGTATTCCAGCGTGACTCTCAGGCATATGCCAGCGAAGCAGGTCAGCAGACCATGAGAATGCAATCGGTCCAGCTGTTCGATGAGACTCAGGGCTCACATCGCTGTCCAGTTTGCTCGTCAGAACTTCCAGTCGAAGTTCCTGCGGTGTCCGCTCTCAACGAGAGTTTGAAGCGGCTGAGGTCCGACCTCGCACAAGTTGAGAGTGCACGCCCAAGGTTAAAAGAATACATTGACAATCTAACAACCGAACGTGAAACAGCCCGCCAACACTTGGTAGAAGCAGAGTTTGCATTAGATGCGGCGTTGTCAGAGCAGGAGGCTGCCGAAGCCCTGCGAAACGCAAATGCCAGGGCCGCCCGCGTAGTCGGTCGCGTAAGTCTCTATGTTGAAACTGTACGGCTTGTAAATGAACAACAAGAGCTAAGAAACGCCGTGCAGCAAGCAGAAGCGGAAGTAGCACGCTTAGAATTGCTGTTGTCAGATGAGATAGATCAAGATGCTCTCCTATCAGTTCTCAATCGTCTTGGAAGTCAGATGACAAAATGGGCGGGGCGGTTGCAGCTTGAACATGAGGGCCCGTACCGGCTCGATATTAATAATCTGACTGTAGTTGTTGATCGCCCTGGACGCCCCATTCCAATGCAAAGACTGGGCGGAGGTAAGAACCACCTCGGTTGCCATTTGATCGCTCTTCTGGCCCTTCACCAGCATTTTGTGCAAAGTAAATGCCCGGTGCCAAACTTTTTGGTACTGGATCAACCGACCCAAGTGTATTTTCCCGACATGGAACGATATAAAGCGCTTTCGGGTACAACTCGGGATACATTGGAGTCGGATGCAGATTTGGATGCTGTGAGGAGGATGTTCGATCTATTGTTCTCTGTCTGTTCTGAATTGAAATCAGATTTCCAAATAATTGTATTGGAGCATGCCAACCTGTCAGACAAACAGTATCAAGAATCCATGATCGAAGAACCCTGGAATGGTAAAGGAAATCACGCATTGGTGCCGGAACAGTGGAAACGAACACGACGGATTGCCTAGCGGCCAAATCACTGCACGGACGTCAGAACCGCAGCTTAGAGCCTCAATCTGAACAGAGCTACGACTATGAAATTAAAGGCACACCTCTTTATTATCGCTCCTCCGGGGCTTGCGTCGTTTTTTCACGTTGACCCAGCGCTCCGGCGCTGGGGATTGATGCCGCTTGCGCGGGCAGCGCCTCGGTGATTGATGCTGCGATGAAATACATCCTCGTTAAATGGAATCATTTGTTCGGTGATGAGCCGGTGCTGCTCTACAGCGAGCTCGATGATGCTCGCTGGGAGGTTCGTAAGATCGAAGTATTTCGAGATGGTCACCAAGGCTATGCCAGTGCCACCGAATCTGGCGGATCAACACGATTGGGAGAAGCGCCAATTCCCGCGCTAGCCGAGATTGCGTCCGATCCACAGTTTGAGCCAAGCGAGATCACAAAGGAACAATTTGAGGAGATGTGGAATAACCGGAAAAGATGATGTAACGCCCACCTAAAGAGACAAGTAGGCCCTCGCCCTGCAGTAATCTTGACTTTCCAGCGAGTCTGGATTTGAATTAAGAATTACCTCCCTTAAAAACCACTTCCGTTGATGATTGCTACTAGTCGAAGTATTGGGTCTTAGGAGGACTGCATGTGCTGTTTCCCGAATTTGCGCCATTCGCGCGCGCTGCTGGTTTTTATCCTGCTGCTGGCTGCTTCGCCAATTTGGGCGCAGAGGGTAGCTGGGCCGCCCACTCTGCAGCAACTACAGCCAGAAGACAAAGAGGCAATCCAGGACGATCCCTGGGGCCGGCGCATCTGGATGCGCGAGCGCTTCAGTGGCGAGCCGCTGGACTACAAAGACATGATGCTGCGCGAGACGCAGCGGCAAAACCAGCTTTATCCGCAGTTAGCGCCGGGCATCGTGCCCCTGTCCCCTATTCCAACCTGGGTTTCCATCGGACCAACCAACGCAACTTTTGAGACCAATGGCGTTACTTTAAACGTAGTGGATAGCGGACGCGCCCGCACCATTCTGCCCGACCCGGCTGACACCAATACTGTGTATTTACTCACTTCGGGCGGCGGATTGTGGAAGACCACGAACTTTCTGCAAACCAACCCAACCTGGGTGCCAAAAACCGATGCCCTCCCCACGACGGGAGGCGGTTCAGTGGCCTTCGGCAGAACGTCAAATGTCCTCTATCTTGGGCTGGGAGACCCCTTCGATGATTTTCCTCTGGCCGGCGGATTTGTGACCAAATCCACCAATGGAGGCGACACCTGGGGCCCGGTCATCAATCTCGCGAACGCTACTTCAGTGAGAGACATCAAGGTTGATACCAGCGGCGGGAACGATATCGTCATGGTGGCAACCGATGCGGGATTTTTCCGCTCTGCCGACGGAGGAGCAACGTATGATGCCTCGCCGAACGCCTCTATCGGTGCAAGGGTGCTTTGGAGCCTGGCAAATACCAGCGCAGGGTGGCTGGTCTCGGCGGCGGACGGCACGCTTTGGCTCTCTATAAATCAGGGTGCTACCTGGACCCAAACCGGCACCCCTGGTTTTACCGGAGCGGGACGTTCGACATTGGGGATTGGACTCCCTGGGGACAGCATCGTATATGCGTTCGCTGCAAACACGGGGAACACAGCACAGCTTGACCTGTTTCGTTCTGCTGATGGTGGCCTGACCTGGAACCCTCTAGGTCTTGTTAGCAAAATGCCATCGAACCCCAACGCCGACCAAACGGACATGAACATCATGCATGGCCAGGCTTTTTACAACCAGATGATCCTGGTTGATCCTACGGATGCCACTCGCAATACCGTCTACATTGGAGGAAACCTGAGCACCGCCAGAACTCTTGATGGCGGGGGTACTTGGACGCTGATCACCAACTGGCTGCCGCGTGGAGGCATAACCTTGCCTTATGCCCATGCCGACTTCCATGCAGCAGCCATCAGCACGCTCACCACTCCGGCCAAGCTCTTCTTCGGCTCTGACGGCGGCCTATTTGTGAGCAACGATAACGGGGCCGGTTGGGATTACAGGAAGAACATCGGCATTGTGAGCCACCTGATCTATGCCCTGACTACGAATCCAAATTCACCGAACACCACCATTATCGGACTGCAAGACAATGGCACGCGGGTTCGCGAGGGCAGCACAACCATCTATGACCAGACGCGGGGCGGTGATGGCTTTGGAGTCGGCACGAGCCAGGCAAATACCACTTGGACACTGAGCACTTACGTCCATGGCGCGGTTGACAGGAGCGCTGATTTGGGGGCGAACTGGTCGGCCGCTACCACTGGCATCAACACTGGTGACACACCCTTTGCCACTGCGATTACCAATCCTTTGGCCTCAGCCGATGCCGCAGGTACGGTCTTTTTTACGGTTGGCCTTCATGACGTTTACGAAACCTCAAACGGCGCAAGCAGTTGGACGTCTATTGGCTCCTTTGGAGCGCCAGGAACAGCACAAACGATTCGTGCGCTCGTGCACGTCGTGGGAGTAAGCCCAGTTGATACGAGCCATATTGCTGTTGCCGGCACCAGTGGAAATCTTCTGCTGACGACCAATGGCGGGACGAGCTGGACGCAAGTTCCACTGAATACCGCTGTTCCCGGTTACAACAGCAGCAACACCAATATAGCCTGGGTGAATAACAGCATTCTTTATGTGTGTTCAGAGGCGCCGAACTCCGGCGCAATTCGCGTAGTGAAGAGCGTAAATGGCGGCGCGACCTGGACGGCAGCCAGCAACGGGCTTCCCGATGTCAGCGTCAGCAAGCTGCAGATTGATCCCAGCGACAACACTGGGAACACAGTGTATGCCGGTACTTTTGTAGGGGTCTATCAGACCA
>Ga0209648_10001342_pt1 | contig 19773 bp, 23 predicted proteins | sample GraSoi2013_115cm_FD_185830 | JGI IMG/M metagenome (GOLD analysis project Ga0209648, IMG submission 185830) | Grasslands soil microbial communities from the Angelo Coastal Reserve, California, USA - Sample 9_17_2013_115cm (SPAdes) (version 2) | ecosystem: Environmental > Terrestrial > Soil >...
TTTTTTTCGTGTGCCCCTGGATCTGACCACGCCGCTGCGTGCTGATCCCCAGCTTCGCCCGCACCCGATTGATCTGACTCACGCTGACAGTAACGCCAAAGGTGGTCTTGAGTTCAGCCTGGACGCGGCTCGAAGCGACCTGTGGGTGGGTGGTGCAGAACTCGGCGAGCCACGTTCGCGCTGGTTCGATCAACTTGTAGGGATGGCCATGGCGATCATCCAGAAAAGCTAACTCAGCCTTGTCGTCGTCACGAGCCAGTTGTCTGAGGCGGTAAGCAGTAGAGCGAGAAACGTTCAACTGGCTCTGGGCCAAAGCTTCCTGCCACGAGTGGCCCGCGAACATGGCCTCGATGAGCTGCAATCTCCCCTTGCGCGGAGGCGTGATCTTTCATCCCCTTCGTCCCTCCATTTCGGGTAGCTCCCCCTTACTTCTGCGCCGCATTGTACCACCTGATCTTATCCAAGTCTAGATGCGTCCTCGTTAAAAAGGCTCACACCCTGGGAGCATGTAGACTGCAAGAGTACTGTGTGGTAGACTTCTCGAAAGAATGAGGAAGACGGTTATGCAAGGTTTCACGCCAGAAAGAGTCAACGCATGGAGACCTTGATCCGACCAATGGCTTGAGGGAGTGAAGCTTTTGTGCCATTTGGCACAACGAGACCGGGAGACGGTACAAGAGGGTCACGGTGCTGAATTTGTAACGAGAAGCGAGTGAATGCAGGGAGAGGCACTGGTTTTCGTTGGCACAGCCTCTCCATCACAGGTCGGGATCAGAGCTAATCTGAGAACGGAAGGAGAAGAGAGACGATGGCCACAGGAAATATTGGCTTTTTTGAAATTCAGGTCGATGATTTTCAGCGAGCTCAGCAGTTCTATCATGACGTGTTTGGCTGGCAGTTTTCAAAATCAGGCGGTGTTCCCTATGAATTCTACATGATCGATACGATCAAACAAGGTGCAGCGGGTAATCAAGAAGGTGGAATGCGGAAACGAGAAAAACCACTCCCATCAGAGAATGGAGTGTCAGGGTATGTTTGTTATATTCTGGTTGAAGCAATTGACGCCGCATTGGAAAAAATTGTCACCCATGGGGGGAAAGTGACGACTGCAAAAGCTCTCATACCAGCAGGATATTTTGCCTATGCCCTTGATACAGAGGGGAATCCTTTCGGGGTGTGGGAGGTTGCCAAAGAGTAAATTTCATCACTGTTGTGGGAGCGTCCATCCTTTGCATCCTGCTTGAGCACGTCGATGAGCTTGTGGAAACACGCCGCTCTCACGAGCGCTAAAGAAATGGTTCTGAGGAGTCCTTATGGAAGAAAACGAATTGTCTATGGCGCGAGCGCAAGTGGTTGAGGCCATGGAGAACGGACTTCCCTGGCACGAGGCCGCAAAGCGCGCTGGGCTTCAGATCAGTCAATCAACCGCCTATCGACTGCGCCAGCGGATGCGGAAAGCTGGCGCACAAGCGCTGCGCGAAGGCAGGCATGGACACCCAGCCAAACTGCGAGGCGAGGTCCGCACCTTTCTGGAAGAAACCTGTCGGCAAGCTCCCCAAATCCCAAGCCGCGCGATCCAAACGAAGCTTGCCGAGCGGTTTGCTCTTTCTGTCAGTGTGAGTCAAATTCATCGAGTTCGCGCCACGCTCGGAGTCAGCAATCCGCCCCAATCTGCGAAAAAAAACTGAGCCAACCCACGCCTCCACCCGAGTGGCAGGAAGGAGCGGGAGGGTTGCTGTTGTTGGCTGCCGCGAACGTCACCAACCTCCTCTGCCAATTGGAAGCAGCCTTGCTGAGCCAAGCAACCTGGCTCAACCCTGCCTCAGTCTTCACCACGCCGTCTCTTCTTCCCCCAACAGAGTCTTTTGCTCACGCTCTTGTTTCTGCCTGCGGTCGGACTTCACCGGTTCTGGGAGTTACGCAGTTATAGCGGACGGGAGCTTGCGAGGTTTTCAGGCCGACTCACCCCCTACAGTTATCGTCATACCGAGCGCTTCCTGCTGCAGTTGTCAAAACTCGATGGGGACCGGGCTTTGACCGAAGCCTTGGCCCGTTGGACGGCCTCTCTGTGGCATGGAGCACAGGCCACGCGAGATACCTCCGTGCCACATTTTTACCTGGATGGCCTGAGCCTCCCCGTCTACACGCAGACCTTGATTCCACGAGGGCTGATCGGATGCTCGGGCAAAATCCTCGGCTGTCGGGCATTGACCCTGTTACATGATGGGCAGGGCCATCCGAGGCTTTCAATAACCCACCGTGGCGATCTGCATCTCACCACTGGTATTCCTTCCATTCTTACCCATTATGAACACGCGACCGAAGCGTTGCCTCTGACCAACCTTGTCGTGGATCGTGAGGCCATGGCAGCGGAGTTCCTTGTCCAGGTGAAAGCACAGGGACACACCCTAACCACCATTCTTAAGACCAAAAAGTCACGCAGGGCTCGATTCGTTCAGCCATGTCGGAGCGTTCGTGCCGCTTACGATGGACCGGCAGGGGACCGTGCTCCGTGAGGTCGCTCCTGCTCAGTTTGCATTGGCTCATCCTGAACAGAAAGAGGAACCGCTGACGCTCGCAGTGGCGTTGATCCGTGACTTACGCAGAACCGCGCCTTGCTCGCCCTCTCAAGAAGAGCTTCCACGCGCCTGGTGGGCTGATATCAGACACGAAGAGGTCGCCTGGTGGCAGGAGGGCTGGAAGCCCACTCCAGCCCCTGCTCCCCCGACCCAACCGAAACTCATTCCCATCGTGACAACAGCTGAGCAGATCGATGCACTGACCCTTGCCCGGAGCTATATTCAGCGGTGGCCTGCACAAGAGAATGTGATCAAGGATTTCTTGCTGCCTCTCGGCCTGGACATCAATCACGGTTTCGCGAAGACACCTGTGATCAACTCGGAGGTAAGCAAAAAACGGGAGGCATTGGAGAAGCGCTCTGCGAATGTAGCGCGTTGGGGTGAGGCTGCACGGGTGAAAGCGCACCGCGCCAGCACTCTCTCCACAAAATTGTGGAAGCAAACCAAGGAACGCAGCGAACAATTGTATCGCGCACTCAATGAACGGATCTGGGAACTGGAAGCTCAAGGGATGAGTTCCTATCAACTGCGAGCGGAAAGTAAAAAGCTGAAAGCTGAGGCGGATGCCGAGCTAGAGCCGTTGTGGCAGCGCGTCTCTCGTGTCCGAGAGAACAGTCACCGGGAAAGTACCAAGCATGAACGGTATTGTCGCGAACAGCGGGAACTCTTACGTGCTCTGGAAGATCTCGCAGCCAATGAACGCCTGATGTACGAACTGGATCACCGCAAAGATCAGATGATGACGGTCTGCAAGCTAGCACTGGCGAACCTGGCCATGTGGGTCCGGGATCGCTTCTTTCCGTCCACCTATGCGCATGCCACATGGCAGCGCCTCCAGCCATTTTTTCGGTTACCAGGTCGCATCCAGTGGGGCCATGAGACCGTCCACGTTTCCCTGCGTCCGTTCAACAACCGGCAACTCTCTCGTGACCTGCTCGCCATTTGTCAGCGTGTCAACGAGATCCAACCACGGCTTCCCGACGGGGCAGACTGCTCATTCTACATACGCCCTCTTGACCCTTTGGCTGAAACCCTGATTATGCGTCCACTGTCACGTTTTGTCGCCGCTCGACGCCTCCCTCCATTTCACTGGCTAGTCGGGTTCTACCGAAATATCCTCTAGGTCCCTAAAAGTTCACTGATTCACAGATTAATGCCAGTCCTTGTTCATGTGGTTATACTGGATGAGCAGCAACATGCTAGAAATCGGTAACCTAAAAGGTCGGACCCTCAGCTTTTTGGCACTGGCCGATGAGAGTCGATATGATACCACAGGAAGCTACAAGGAAAGGTGAAAGATGATAAACTTGAATGAAGTAGGTGCCTTTGCCTCTGCACCCACTGCGGCTGGAGTCCCCGTCCGCTTCGGATTGTACTTGCCAGGGATAACCCCCCAAGCAGGCTACGAAGTGGTGGTGCGTGTGATCCATAAGGAGGACCGCTTCAACCCGGATATCCAGCCTCGTGATTTTCCTCTTGATTTTGTTCCCACCTCACCGAACGATCTCTGGCAAAAGGTTGTCCTCATTGAGCTCCAGCCTGGGACCAGATTCGGAAAAGAAGGAAGCTATCTGTATCGTTATCAGCTTTGGCAAACGGTAGGAGGCAACAGAAAACTGGTCACGCTCTGGTTTACTGATCCATTCGCTCAGGCAACCGATGCCGGTGAGCTTTCTGCTTTTGTCACTCCAGGCTTTCTTGCAGACTTTGTCTGGTCCGATGAGGCATGGAAAGTCCCAGAACTGGAAAGTTTGGTCGTCTACGAACTTCATGTCGAAGAGTTCAACAGTACCTTTGACGGAGTCGTCGAGCGCTTGCCTTACCTCAAGAGCCTTGGCGTCACCTGTCTGGAGTTAATGCCGGTCACTTCTTTGCAGTTGGACTTTGACTGGGGGTACGGCCCGCTGCACTACTTCGCTCCCAATGAGCGATGGGGCGGCGTGCAGGGACTCAAGCGCCTGGTCAACGCCTGCCATGCGGCGGGAGTGGCGGTCATTCTCGATGTGGTCTATCAGCATGTCAGTGGGAACTTCCCTTATTATTTGGCCTACGAGAACGCCGGCCTTCCGAGTCCGATGACCGGCAACTTTGATAAGTACGGCCCCGTGATCGACTTTAGCAAGCCGTTCGCCTCTGTTAGCGGTCAATAATTTTAGTACCGCGAATTGACTCACCGGAAAGCTTACCCTTGACAGGGTAGTTGCCTCATGAATAAAGTAACCCAACGTCTGTTAATCCATACAGCGGAGGGGGAAAGACATGAGGTCCCACATGAGCTATCGAGCCAAACGTGAATTGTTACTGCAAATCGCCCCGCGCTATCGAGAAGCCTCCTCACTGCTCAAGGAGGTCATCCTGGATGAGTTTGTCGCCGCGACAGGCTACGCGCGCAAGTATGCCATCCGACTCTTGAACATGCGGCCGAGCTGAAACTGACCATCACGCGCCCACGTCCACCACGTTATGGTCCAGAAGTCCAGCAGGCCTTACATCTGGCATGGACGGCAGCCAACCACATCTGTGCCAAACGACTCGTGCCCTTTTTACCCACGCTGGTGGCGTCCTTGGAGCAGCATGGCCATCTGCACCTGAGTGAGCAGGCTCGTGCCGAGCTACTGGCGATGAGCCCAGCCACAGCGGATCGGATCTTACGACCCTATCACAAACAGGAACGCCATGGGCTCGCGACGACCAGATCGGGCACGCTGCTCAAACAGCAGATCCCGATTCGCACCTTCCAAGAGTGGAATGAGATCCAGCCCGGGTTTTTGGAAACCGACCTGGTCGCTCACTGCGGCAATCAGACCGATGGATTGTTCTTGTACACCTTGACCCTGACTGACATTGCCACCGGCTGGACCGAATGCCTGCCGCTGCTCAACAGAAGTCAGGAGATGGTCATCGCAGCCCTCAAGCGCGCCCAGCACTTGCTTCCTTTCCCGATGCTCGGCCTTGACACGGACAATGGCACGGAGTTTATCAATGTCGAACTGCTGACTTTTTGTGAACAAGCACACATTACCTTCACCAGGGGACGTCCCAGACAGAGCAATGACCAGTGTTATGTGGAGCAAAAGAATGGGCAGATTGTGCGGCAGGTGGTCGGCTATGATCGCTTTGTCGGCGAACTGGCGTACCGACAACTCACCGAACTGTACCGAGCCCTGCGCCTGTATGTCAACTGCTTTCAACCTTCGATGAAGCTCCAAACCAAAGAGCGCGAGGGCAACAAGGTGCACCGGACCTACGATCAGGCACAAACGCCGATGCAACGCCTGCTCGCCTCTGGGATCATATCTGCCAACAAGCAGCACGAGTTGCTTCGCATTACCCAGGCCCTGGACCCACTGCGCTTGCTCACGCAGCTCGAACAGCTTCAGAAGGCGCTCTGGCGCCATGCCATCACGCCAGAAACCCTGTCTGCAAGTCAAGCATCCTCTTCCACCCCTCCGTTTTCTGTGGCCTCGGTGACGGAGGAGCAGTTGCCGACGGATGGGCTGCCGCATACCCCTCCGTCCTTGCTCAAACAGGAGCGGAAAAGACGGTATCAAAAAAGTGGGCGGCCTCACGACTGGCGCACACGCCAGTACCCCTTTGAAGGCGTGTGGGAGGAGGTCAGCGCTCGGCTTGTGGAGCGACCGGACCTCACGGCAGCAGAGATCTTCCGCGAGTTGGACCGCCGTTACCCAGGACGCTGGCGTGCTACCCAAGCGCGAACCCTGCGGCGAGGCGTGGAGACGACTCCGTGGACGCCTGCTGGTCACCTTCGATGATCAATGGAACCAAGAGGCAGGGAACGGGCAAATACTCACTCCAGCGTTGTACGCCGAACTCATTGGAGTCTGATGCCGAGACGAGAGGATCAGAACCATGCATTGCGATGCGTTCTGATCCTCTCTCTGAAACTCTCTTCATCCCTCCACGCTAGGGCTGTCTGCGCGCTTCGCTGTGACCAGGGGCCAGCCCCTGGACCAGGCTTCGGGACGATGTCCCTCAGACTCCCTGAGATGGCTGGGAAGCAGCACTTGCCGGATGATCTTTGAGTGGGTAAGATATTCTCTGAGGCAACGACTCATATTCCATGAGTCAATGGGTCCAACGATCCTTGCTAAAGTAAGATTATTCACGAGGCATCCCCTTCGGTCAAAGTAAGATTCTCCCGTGAGGCAATGCGCCCCCTGATTATCGTCACAAATATTTGGCCAAACCATACTTGCTCCTTTTTATTTGCGCGGGCATGGCATTGTCTTTTTGAACATGCTGTCAACTTCCTGGCGTTGTGATGCTACTCCCCAGCAGGAAAGGTAAGTCGATTACGGGAGTCGAAGAATGACACAGCCCTACGAAAGTATTGTGGCAGGCGGCGAACATCCCTTGCAAGAAAGTGCACTGACTACCATTTTCACGTTGGCCGCGTACTCACTTGCCTCGCGGGGTCGGCTTGGGAGAGGATGGGAGCCGCTGTTCCATGGTTGATCGACTCGGCGAGCAGTTTGCTAGCCATGAGGCCTTTCTCGAAACCGGAGGAACTCAAGCCTGTGAGCAGGTGGAGATTGTCGAGGTAGGGGATCTTGCCGATGAGGGGGTGCAGGTCGCGTGTAAAGGGCATCCAACCCGCCCAGGTGCGGGTGATGGGAAGCTCTTGCAGGAACGGGAAGAGTTCAAGCGCATGCGCGCGGTTGGTCTCGATGCCATCCTGGTCGGGAGTTTTGGGCGCGTCCAGTTGCCGGTCGCCACCGATGATGATCTCACCGTCGCGAATCTGTCGCCCATAGAGATGGCGGGTGAGCCGCTGACCCTGGCGATGGGTGAGTTCGAGTGGCGTTTGCTCGTCGCTATAAGGATGGCTGTGCCAGTAGAGGTGCGACTCGAGCGCTCCAATGCTGTGAAAGATCCTGGGTGGCATGGGAGCGGTGGCCCACATCTGGCCGCGCACGGCGTACACAGGGATGGAGAGGCCGAGCATGGCACCCAGGGAGCGGCACCACGGCCCGGCTGCTAAGACGAGCATGTGAGCTCTGAACGTTGTGGGCGGTGTGACAACCTGGTAGGTGCCATCATCGAGGTGCGCTATGTCAGTCACCTCGTGGTGCGTGAGAATGGTGGCACCATGGCGTTGCGCGAGGGAAGCAAGCGCCAGGACCGTCTTGACTGGATTGGCGTTGCCTCCTTGAGGATAGTACAGGCAACCCAGGATGCGCGGATCGAGTGCGGGCTCGAGATCAAGCGCGCCGCGGCTGTCCAGGAGGTCCACCTGGTGTCCCCCGGCCACAAGTTCCCGTGCTTTTTGCTGAGCAAAAGCATACTCTTCCTCTGTCTGGATGGCCTGCAGGGAGCCGCCCTGCCGGAACTCAAGGTCATAGCCGAGGTCAAGCTGTAAGGTCCTGAAGATCTCCAGGCTGCCCATGCTGAGCAGAGTAGAGAGATCAGGAGTGCGTCCCCACCCGATTGCCCAGAGCGTCCCGGCGTTCAGCCCGGACGCTTCTGCTGCAAGCTCGCTTTGCTCCAGTAGGATCGCCTGGCGGCCATATTGGGCGAGATAGCAGGCGGTCGCGGTACCCGCGATCCCGCCACCGATGACGAGGATGTCGGTCTGCTGCATCAGTTTCTCCTGTGAAGGTATCGTGCCCAGTGCATTATCTTATACGGGCGACCCATAAGCAAATTCTTTCCACAGCCTTTGCCCAGGAGCGTTTTCAGGAATGAAAATGCTAGAGCCAGGTGGTAACATAATTGTAGTTGGGCGCAGGGATGAAATGAGAGGAAAAGGGAAATATGATCAACGGAGCACACATCATTCTTTACAGCACCGACGCGGAGGCTGATCGGGTTTTCATTCGTGACGTGCTCGGATTTGCAGGGGTCGACGCCGGCGATGGCTGGCTGATCTTCAAGCTGCCGCCCGCCGAGCTCGCCGTACATCCCACGGACGGGCCGGGCAAGCACGAGTTCTACTTGATGTGTGACGACATCGAGAAGACTTTGGCGGACTTGAGCGCCAGGGGCGTCACCCTCTCGCACCCAGCCAGCGACCAGGGCTGGGGGTTGCTCGCCTCGATGAAGCTGCCGAGCGGCTCTGAGCTGTCGATCTACCAGCCACGCCACCCCACCGCTTACGACCTGGAGAGCTAATTCACCATGCATCAATCATCCCCGATCATGGAAGGAGATCAGAGCAATGACCATAGGATTTCCCGACTTTTTTTCTGTATAACCTCTGGGCGAACCTGCGTTTGCTCGACGCATGTGCACAACTGGACGCGACCACCAAGCGACGTTTGGCAGTGTGCTAGAAACACTGATGCGCCTGTTCACAGCCGAAGAAGGCTGTGCACAGCATTTTAATTTTACTGGTACAGCCCCTCGACCTGCGGGCCTCACCACTTTTCCAGGCTTCGACGAACTGCAGCGACGAGTAGAGAGGTCGGGAAAAGAGCTGATTGCAATCTCGGAGCAGGGGACCTGCACCTGATCCTCCATCTTGACGGAGGAACCTATGATGCTCCGGTCATCGTCGGACGTCTTTTTACCGCTTTGGTGGTAGTCTAAGAGAAAAGAAGAACAAAGGAGGAATCGTTATGGCTGAACACCCAATGGAGACCTTGTGGCGCACCGCTCTGTGGCGGCAGTTTGGCGCGACGATCGATATGCTGGAAAACGCCTTGCGGGCCTGCCCCAGCACGCTTTGGACTGGACTCCTCTGGAGTGACCCGGCAGCCTCAGCATACCCAACATTCTGGTCGATCACCCATCACACCCTCTTCTGGCTCGACTTCTATCTCACCGGCTCCCTTGAAGGATTCGCGCCCCCCACACCCTTCACCATAGATGAGTTTGCACCAGTATGTGTCCTTCCCGAGCAGCCCTATACCAGCGATGAACTCCATGCCTATCTGGCGAATCTGCGCAAGAAGTGCCAGACTACGATTGCGGGGTTATCAGACGAACAAGCGCGCCACCAGGTCCGTTTTCCCTGGCTTGGAGAAAGGCCGATGAGCTTTTTCGAGCTCCTCTTACACACTATGCGCCACGTGCAGGAACATGCGGCCCAACTGAGCCTCTTTCTGGGACAGCATGGCATCCCGGGCGAGGCGCTCGACTGGGTCCCGCGAGCAAAGGAGGAAGGGGGCAGCTGAGGCGCGCGGACGGGAAATTGGGTCTCTGACTACGGCCGATGGTGAGGTGACACAGAGGAAAGCGGCGCGCCTGGTGGGCATCGGCGTGATGCCGCCTCGCGCATCCTGCGCTCCAGCGGGTCCCTTCCGCTGAGACTGGTTCAGTCGATGTTTCCCTGACAAGCTTGAACAGTGTCTCTGTGCATGTATATGGGGCAAACGGAGGGACAGGAGATAAATGCTCGCATCCTGCTGCGAAAGCTGCCAGAATGAGCACACATGCCGAACGCATGAACCGTTCCACGATGATGGAAGATCGTGGAAAAGCGTTGCTTGGATGGAAAGGAACGAAGCACATGATCGCATTGAACTGGCCCCAGGTGCATGCCTGGCGAATGAGCCAACATGGCCTTTCCCCGCATTTCTCCTCGCAGGATTTCGTTTGGGCGGTGACGCGCACGGCTGGGATTCAGGCACAGGTGGCGTCTGCTGCCGAGCTTGCGATGTGTACCCGCGTGGAAGGACTCGCTCCCCGCGATGTCCAATCGGCGATCTTCCAGGGCCACACCCTGGTGAAGACCTGGGCCATGCGCGGCACCTTACACCTCCTCTCGGCAAGCGAACTCCCGCTGTATGTCGCGGCGCGGGACTGGCATCTTAATGCGAGCTGGTCTACCTATTTCGCTGAGTTCGGCTTGACCACTGCGGCGCAACAGGAGTCCTTTCTCTCTGCCATTCCGCACGTGTTGGAGCAGGGACCACTGACCCGCCAACACCTGGCTGACGCGGTAGCGAAGCACATGGGGATTGCTCACGTGCGCGACTTCATTCTCTCTTCGAGCTGGGGGTCTCCCTTGAAACCAGCGGCCTATCGCGGGGAACTCTGTTTCGGGCCGGGACAGGGGAAGACGGTCACCTTCCTGAACCCCAGAGCATGGATTGGGGAGTGGCAGGCCATCGAGCCACAGCTGGCGCTTCAGGACATCGCCCGTCGGTATCTGCGGGCGTATGGCCCGGCGACTTCAGACGATTTTCGGTTTTGGTGGGGATGCGGCAAAACCCTCGCAAAAACACTCTTCCACTCGATCGCAGAGGAGTTGGAAGAAGTCGAGGTCGAAGGGTGGCGAGCCTTCGCCCTGCGTACAACCCTTCCGTTCATCCAAAGCGTTGCACCAGCGGAGCAGATCCACCTGCTCCCCTTATTCGACGCCTATACGATCGGGGCACCGCCGCGCGGCGGCGAACCCCTGCTCGCGCCAGCCTACAAGAGCCAGGTCTTCAACCAGCAGGGATGGGCCTTTGCGGTCGTGCTGGTCAACGGTTCCATCCAGGGAGTCTGGGACTATAAAATCCGACGCTCGCATATCGTCGTCAAGGTGAACCTGTTCTGCTCATCCACCGCCGCGATCCGCACAGGGATTGAAGCCGAAGCGCAACGGCTCAGTCACTTCTTCGAGCAGGAGGTCTTGCTGGAATATGAGGATCCTTCCTCTTCCCGGTTGTAGCGATCGTGGAGCTGGCTCGACAGCGTTCGAGCTCTGCTGGGGTCAGAGAAGAGCAATGGAGCAGCCAATGGACAAGAGGTCGATGGGAGAAGCCGCATCGGGAGCGGTATGGCCAGGACGATGAACGCCGATGCTCACCAGGCACGCCGCTTTCCTCTGCGTCACCTCACCATCGGTCGCCGTCAGACCCAATTGACCAGTGGAGGTGCGAGTGGGCTACCCGTCGGGCCGCCTGTGCATTCCCCACACGCGTCGCGAGACCAAGAGCTGCCATCGCAGTACATCAAAGACAACATGTCGGTGACCACCAGCGGGAACTTCTCCGATGCTGCCTTGCTCTGCGCGCTCCTCACGCTTGGCGCCGATCGCATCCTCTTCTTGATCGACCACCCTTACCAGCGCATGGCCGATGGGGTGCAGTTCGTCGAGTCGGCACCCATCAACGACGCGGATAAAGCCAAAATTGCTATCAAAGTGCCGAGCGGCTGTTCGAATGGCGAGCGGTTTGAGGATTTGAACCGGTATCGGTTGGAGAGAGCCGGGAAAACCTCGGTGGCCAGGACTGGTTGTTGACGAAGCCAAAAGGCCGAACATTCGTCCTGGTTTCTTTGTCGTCGCTGATCTCGCGCGCGAGTGAGCGCTCTTCTCATCCTTTTAACCAGCGATCGTACCAGCGCCTGACCCGTTTCAGGATATCGAGCTGATGCGCTCGTTCTGCAACGCCATGAGGTTCTCGTGGATAGACGACAAACTCGACCGGAACCCCTTGTCTCCTCAATGCCCGGTGAAATCCGGTCGCCTGGCTGAGCGGTACTCGCGCATCGTTCTCCCCATGCAACATGAGCACTGGCGTCGTGACGTTGCGAGCAAAGGTAATCGGACTCAGTTCCAGATGCCGTCTCAGTGCGGGGCCGTCCCATGGCGCGCTTCCCCCTAACTCCTGCTCAAAGTTAGGGACATCGCTCGTCATGACCATCATGCCCCAATCGCTGACTCCCGCGCCCATCACGGCTGCTTTAAAACGCGCTGTCTGCGTCACTGCCCATGCTGACATAAAACCTCCCTGGCTCCATCCTCCAATCCCCAGTCGCTCAGGGTCTGCTATCCCTCGTGCAATCGCCGCGTCGACCGCCGCGATCACATCCTGGTAATCAGCCTGCCCTACCTCGCCTCGTGCTGCCGCCGCGAACTGCTCTCCATGCCCGAAGCCCCCACGAGGGTTCGGCATCAACACCACATACCCGGCCAGCGCCAGCCATTGCCCCCAGTCGAGGGGATGCAAGTGGAATTCCTGTCCCCATCTGCCATAGGGTCCGCCATGGACGAGCACGACCATCGGCAAGGGGGAAGCCTCGGCTTCCTCGGCTGGCCGGATCAGAATCCCATCCAGTTCCAACCCATCACTGGCGCTCCAGAAAAACGGTTGTTGCTTGCCAAAGGAAACGCCAGCAAGTTGCCCCTGGTGGTCCGAAATCTGCTGCATGGCTATCGATCTGGCGTTTTGCGTGACCTGTTCCTGGCCGGCCCACACCTCCCTGGGCTGATCCCCTGCACTGCGAACGACTGCGACGGTGAACTTTCCATCTTCGCTGCGCCGCACATCCCAGGAGTCGTACTCCACACCGCGCTCCCCGTCCACTTCACCCAGGAGGGTGACCGCCTCTCCATTCTTCGGATCCAGCAGGTCTATCCGACTTCCCAATCCTTCTCCTATCAGGATAGCAAGAGATGGAGTCTGCTGGATCGCCCGCACCTCGGCCGCACAGCTGGTCTGGCCGCACGCAATATGTGTTGGCTCTCCTCCCTGAACAGGAACGGCGTAGACCGCAGATGATGACTGGCTTTTCTTCGCGACAGGGGCCAGGAAAAAGAGCGTGCTTCCATCCTGAGACCAGGTCAGCGAATGGATCGCGCAAGGAAAATGGCACACGACCTGCGGTTCGCCCCCGGCGATGGCGATGCGTTCAATCACCACTTCATGTGCGCGGGCTTCCAGGTCGGGAGTCTGCTGGACGACGTAGGCAATCTCCGTTCCCTGTGGGTGCCAGGTAAAATCGGCAATGTGCCGCTCCCCCGCGGCCAATGTGGTGATCTCTTTGGTAGCTAACAAGAGGAGGCGCAGTCGCGCGTAGGGCCATTTTTCACCATAGACGCGTGCGTCATCGCGCTCCTGCTCTTTCTTCTCGTCCTCTTCCGTTGGTTCATCGGCGCTGGTAAAGGCAATCTGACCGCCTCCCGGCGACCAGGCGAAATCATCCACACTTTTCTTGTTTTTGATCGAGGTCAGCGCCAGCGCTTCTCCACCATCAGCGGCGATGAGATAGAGTTGGGCAGTGCCCCGTTTGGCCCGATCAGAAAGAAAAGCCAGGTGTTTGCCGTCCGGCGACCAACGCGGATGCCGATCGTGTGCCTCTCCTGCGGTGAACTGCCGCGTTTCTCTGGCGCGATCAGTGCTAGCAATCCAGATGGCGCTAGTTTCATGCTCTTCTTTTTTGCCCGAAGGGGCCAGGATATACGCCACGTGTTTCCCATCGGGCGCGATCTGCACATCCTGGGGGAAATGTTGATCGACAATCACCTCGGCGGTCAATTCAGACATCATTTTCTCCTTCATAGCTTATGGGCTTCTACCATGTAGTGTGACATTTCGGACGTCTCCCTGGCAACTGTTCGCACGTGTTTCGCTTGCTTGCGGTCAGGTACAATCAGAGAACGAGTGACGGGGCAGAATACTGACGAGGGTTGATGGCGTGGTACAATGTCGTTCCTGGCAGTCTAAGGCGGTAACCATGAGAAATTGGAGAGTTTTTGTCATGTCATCATCCTCGTCAGATCACAAAGAAGTTGTTCGTCAGGAGTTTACGCACCAAGCACAGGCGTATGCGGCGAATCCTTTGATCGCGGACCGGTCCCAACTCATCCGTCTCGTCCAGATTGTGCGTCCCCAGCCACAGGATCGTGTCCTGGATGTCGCTACCGGGCCAGGCTTTGTCGCGATAGCTTTTGCGGAAGCCGGGTGCGAGGTAGTGGGTGTCGATCTTACTGAAGCGCCGCTTGCGATAGCAGAGCGGACGCGCCAGTCACGAGGACTCACGAACCTGCGCTTTCAACTGGGGGATGCTGAGCATCTTTCCTTTGGAGAGGAAGCATTTGATGTGGTCGTCTCCCGTTTTGCCCTTCATCACTGCGAAGATCCGCAACGTGTAATTGCTGAGATGGGGCGTGTATGCCGCTCGCAGGGCCTGGTAGCCATCGAAGACCTGGTGGTGAGCGAATATCCAGAGCGGGCTGCCTATCAAAACCGCTTTGAGCAACTTCGTGATCCCTCGCATATAAGCGCTCTCTCCATCAGCGCGTTCCTGGCGTTGTTCACCACCTGTGGGCTGGAAGTAGAACAGGTCTTTACCGATCATCTCGACCAGGCGGTTGAACAATGGCTCGCGAATGCTCATACCCTGGACGATCTAGCTCAGCAAGCTCGAAAAATGATTGAGCAGGATCACCTTCACGATCTCAGCGGAACCCACCCGTTCGTTCAACAGGGGGCAATGCATTTTCGTCAACGAACGGCTACATTTGTGGGCCGTAAACTCGCTGTTCCCCGGCATGATTCTCCCCAAGGGGAGCCGTATGTGTGATGCATAGTATTTTTTGAGTGTGCGCACAATGTAAAAGGATCCAGCACGCCGGTACTGCCAGCTCGCTACCACGGCCAAATCGGCTGAGGAGAGACCTGCAGGATTGACGCTGAGAAAGCGTTCGCGCAACGTCTCATCCGCCCACAAAGCATTGCGGAGGTACAGTTCGTCGGAGAGCGGAAGCAGTCCATTCCTTACTTCAGATGCGGGAAAGGCAGGAACCAAGTGCTGCTGTTCATTGACGTCGTGCAGCAACGCCAACCAGATCCGCTAAAAGCGCGCGGTCTGCTCCGGTGGTAACTGCATAAATGATCCTCCTGCTGGGCTTGTTGCTCCTCATCACGGAAACTGCCCCAGAGCCAATTGACAACCGTAAGTTACATCTTCATCATCATGTCCTTTACATATGTTATAATTGACACGAAGGTTCGCTAAAAGGAGGTGCCTCAATGGGTACCATCAACGTTTGCTCAGACTGTGTGGTTGCACAGGTCTGAGTACACCTCATGCCCTGAGAAAGATCACGTCTACCTACTTCATGATTGCACCATGCCACTCAACCGGTGGTCATGGGTCTTTCTTCTATGCTTCTTTCTAGCCAACCACACGCAAGCGCTTCACTTCCCCACCTGTAGTACAGGTTCCTCTGCGTGTAGTTAGAGATGCAGAGCGTGTGTGCCAGAAAGCGGAACTGGCCTGTGAACATCAGTCTACACAAGACAGCATAAGACGAGGTAGCTATGCGTGAAAAACCAGCTATTCCAGACGAACTTTTGCGAACCACATTACAAGACCAGTATGACCTGGTTCCCGTCACACTTGAGTTCCTTCCTGTGGGACTGGATTACCATGCCGGAGTGTACCGGGTGGTGAGCGAGCAGGGAAGTGCCTATTTGCTCAAAATCACCTCCAGACCTCTTTACGAACCACGGTACCAGGTTCCTCGCTATCTGGGCGATCAGGGCATCACATCCGTCGTAGCTCCCCTACCTACCAGGAGCGGCGGTCTCTGGGCGAAGCTCGTGGATTGGACGGTGATCGTCTACCCCTGGATCTCCGGGGATTCCAGCTTTACGGGGATGACGAATGAGCACTGGAGGGAGTTGGGAAGCATCTTCAAACAGATTCACCAGGTCATTGTACCTGCTGCATGGTTCGAGTCGCTGCGCAAAGAAACCTTTGATGCGGCGGAATATGTCCGATGGATACGGACCTTTGAGAGACAGCACCTCCATGCGCGACACGGTGGAAGTGTCTCTCAGCGCGCACTTCGCGCCGACTGGCTGACACATCAGGCCACGATTCACACGGCAGTAAGCTCGCTGGAAAAGCTGGCAGGAGTGCTCCAAAAACGATCAGGGCCATACGTCTTCTGTCACGCGGACCTGCATCCGGCCAACCTGATCCGCGATTCGAACGGCCACGTGTTTGTGATCGATTGGGATGATGTGATGCTGGCGCCCAAAGAGCGCGATTTCATCTTTGTCAGGGAAGCAGGAGCAGATGCGTTCTGGGAAGGATACGGACAGCCGCAGGTTGATTGGATCGCGCTCACCTACTACCGCTGGGAACGGGTCGTGCAAGATGTGATCGCGTGTGCCGATGACCTGTTTTTCAAGGACGACCTGGGAGAAGAAACCGGGGCCGATATTGCCGGGTTGTTTCATGAGATCCTGCTGGGTAACACCAGCACCATCAAGGATGTCTACGCGGCTGCTGCCCATCTTCCAGCAGATCTCACCTGAGAGTGAAAGGACTTCACAGGCAAAAAACACGATTGCCCGCGTCCCTCTGGTCTGTCAAGGCTAAATCGAAGGCAGGAGCCGGATGCCCACGAGGGGCGTCCCTCCATGTTGGGATGACCCCTCCTCTTCAAATGAAGTGTGACAGTCCACTAGGTTAAGGCTCATCTCACTATATTTGAAAAGTGGTTCCCACTAACTATGATCACAGTCTCACTAACTGTGAGATCCTACAAATTTTGTCGGATCTCACAGTTAGTGAGATATCATCAAAGTTACAGAGACCAAGTGAGTTTGAGTGGAGCCTGCCATAGTGGAGCGCCTCGCTAATTTTCACAGTTAGTGAGATTGCTATCTTGTTATTGTCGAAGTTACTGCGACCAGCCTTATTCGGACAGCCCCTTCTTATCGAAGTTATTGGAACCAGCATAAAACATCTACGCTTCAAAGTTTTGTCAAGCCCTGGAATTGCTGAGCTTTAAGCGAGGGCGCTTAAGGGAGTCCTATCTCCCTTAAGCATATGTCCATCAAACCAGGTATTGGACAGAGCAGCATGTACCCAATGACTAGAACTGGTGGGAGGTAAGGTTGTCTCACAGTATATATTTTATTTTGTTTTTCCAGGATGTGTAACCTTGCCAATGCGTCTAAACGGGTGTAGGTGGATAGGGCTGCTAAAGGATCTTTACTTAGAGCTAATTGATTTTTAACACTATTGGCCATTGTGCTAGTGAAATAGGACTGAAATTGGTCGCTAGTGAAGTTCAAAGAGGTGGGAAGGTATCTATTGATCAAAATATACCAAGCATCGGAGCATTCGGCTCGCCTAGTTGCCAAATAGTAGTGTAAAATCCATTGTGTTCCTCTGTCTGTAAGTGTTGGATCATATTGATAGACAAGTTCCCCAAAGGGGGTGAGTTTGTGAGTTGACGTCTTTTGAGATTCTATTCGAGGTGCAGCTATTGTTAATCCTGTATGCCGTAACCATGCGGAAAATCCTTCAGCTACGGGCTGATTGACACTCATGCAATGCGCCAATGCTGAATGCCCCATTTCAGGGTCGCCTTGTATACAACGCAACGCGCTACTTAGTCGTTGTAAATCCAAGTTAAAATTCTGATAAAAGCCTATCGTCTTAGCCATCAATGAGTCCTCCCCTCATTTTCATTATTTCGCATGTATGGTGGTATAAGTGTGCGGAAAAATGGCTATTATGTTAACTTCTTTTTAGAATGAAAATCTTGCTACTATTCCCTACGCACTTTCTCAGTGTCTTCTGAGCGAAATCAGAGGCATTAGTGTATAAAACTGCTGAACAGTATACCTTGAAAATACCCGTTTTGCAACTTAAAATCTCTCAATAGACAAAGTATAGTATAAATAACGCAGCAACTCATTTTGAGTTGCTGCGCTAGGATATCACTTGAATACGCTTCTCAGATTGATCTAATTAGAGTTTCAAGATCAGTGAAATTTAAGCTTTTTGGCCCTGCCCAATATTTGTGAAAAAAGCTGCCCAATATTTGTGGCGCTGGGCCCAATATTTGTGACAATCACCATGTTTGTCATTTTCCGCAAATATCTGGCATTAGCTCAAGCGCAAATGAGCTTGACACATATCCTCATTCCAAATATATCTGGCCAATTATTCCACAAATATCCGGGTTGACCGTACTTATTACTATAAATATTTGGGGTAGCCATACAGTATTTCCGATATATGGGATTGGGCATTTGCTCCATGTGGCTTGTGTTACTATTATGTACCGAGCAACAGGTCTAGTAGGATAGGTTCAAAATTGCCTGTAGAACGAGAGTTACTACAGCCTCTTTTAAGAACAGATGTGCCAAGTAGCCAACGTAAGGAGAAGTGAGCGAGAGAGCCATGTCAGAAACGCTTGTTTTGGACCGGATAATCCAAGTAGCCAGGACAATACATTAGTCCTCAACTTGAGACGCAAAAGCATCTACAGGGTCTTGCGCCATATGCAGAGAAAGTGTAACAGCAAGTTTGCCGGGCATGCGCAGGAGACGCCCAGTCTAATAGACGCATTCTCGCATATTTCGAGATAATTCACAGACCCTGGAACATGCAAGGAGGGAAAAATATGATCAACCAACAGAACGTCGATCAGGCAAAGTCAGATGCGTTTGCGCATCACATGCTGGGCATGTTAAATCATGCCGCGCTGTCATTGATGCTGAGTATTGGTCAAAAAACACGTCTGTTCGATACCATGAGCAGGATGGTTCCCTCCACCAGCGAGCAAATTGCCAGCGCAGCAGGCTTGCATGAGCGCTATGTGCGTGAGTGGCTGGCTGCGATGGTCACTGGCCGCGTCGATGCGGTTCAAGGGACCTACCGCTTGCCTGCTGAACACGCAGCCTGGCTCACACGCGAGGCTGGGATCAATAACCTGGCCTTCCAGGCGCAGTACATCGTCATGCTCGCCAGCGTGCAAGAGGAGATCGTCGAGTGCTTCTCCAGGGGCGGTGGTGTGCCCTATGCATCCTTCCCCGACTTCCAGCGGCTCATGGCCGAGGAGAGCATGCAAGTGGTGGACAGCAGCTTGCTCCAGGTGACTCTACCGCTCATCCCGGGTTTGACGGAGCGGTTGCAGGCAGGCATTGACGTCGCCGATATTGGCTGCGGCAGTGGGCACGCGCTCAATCTCATGGCCCTGGCCTTCCCCAGGAGCCGCTTTGCTGGTTATGACTTCTCGCCGGAGGGCATTGCTGCTGCGCAAGAGGAAGCCAGGCGCTTGGGGTTAGCCAACGCACACTTCGAGGTGCGCGATGTCTCACGCTTAGATGCTCCAGATCACTACGATTTCATCACCGCTTTTGACGCGATCCACGACCAGGCCAGGCCGGCAGAAGTCCTCAAGGCCATTGCGAAAGCTTTGCGGCCTGGGGGCGTCTTTCTGATGGTCGATATCCGCGCATCAAGTCTGCTCGAGGAGAATATGGAGCATCCGCTAGCTCCGTTTCTCTACACGATCTCGTGCAATCATTGCATGACCGTCTCATTGGCGGGAGATGGAGCCGGGCTTGGGACGATGTGGGGTGAGCAGGTCGCCTGCCAGATGCTCCGCGATGCTGGTTTCACCGATGTTGAGGTGAAACATGTCGAGGAGGATGTCATGAATAGCTTTTATATTGCCTCCAGGAGTGTTTGAAGCCCTGTGTTGGCT
>Ga0209648_10001343_pt1 | contig 19768 bp, 13 predicted proteins | sample GraSoi2013_115cm_FD_185830 | JGI IMG/M metagenome (GOLD analysis project Ga0209648, IMG submission 185830) | Grasslands soil microbial communities from the Angelo Coastal Reserve, California, USA - Sample 9_17_2013_115cm (SPAdes) (version 2) | ecosystem: Environmental > Terrestrial > Soil >...
ATCTTCGGCCTCGCCCGCTACGCCCCCCGGCGCTGAGTTGGGTAATACGCCAAAACCACCCCCGGAACCATAGCTGACCAGCGAAGACAGTCGGCTCTCACCACGATTCTCGGAAACTCGGGCTAGGGCACGTCCTGGCGCGCAGGGACGCTCACCGGGCGCTAGGGCATGGCCTGCCGCTGCGTTCGTTACCGCGCCTCGGGCGCGGCACGCGTCATCATCTGCTCGTGCTCACCGCGGGGCGCATGGCAGGCCCGCTGGTAGACCGCGAGCGTCTCCTGGCCGATCCGCTGCCATGAGTACCGGGCGGCGGCGCGGTCCGCCGCCGCGATCCCGAGCCCCTGGCACAGCATCGGGCTTGCGAGCAGATCCCTGATGCGCCGGGCCAGCACTTCCGGCCGCTTCGGCGGTACGAGTACTCCTGTCGTGCCGTCGACCACCGCATCTGGGTGCGCACCGACGGCGGAGGCTACGACCGGGGTGCCGCACGCCATGGCCTCAAGTGGCACGAGGCCGGAAGAACCGTGCCACGGCACGCTGACGACCAGGTCGGCGGAACGGAACATGCCCGGCATCTCCTGATGGCTCACCCGCCCGCAGAATTTCACCCGGCCAGCCACGCCAAGCTGGCCGGCCAGCTTGGCGAGCCGCCGGTACTCGCGGTCGTGCCGCAGCTTCGCCTTGGCTGGGCCGCCGGCGATGAGCAGCTCGCAGTCGGGCACGCCGGCCAGGGCCTGCAGAAGCTCTTCGAGCCCCGCCTGCTGCGCGAGACACCCGACCGTGAGCAGCCGCGGCCGTTCACCCCTGCTGTCGGCCGGGCCGTCCGGGGTGAACAGGCTGGTGTCCACGCCGGACGGCACCACCCGGACCAGATGCCGCGCCACGCCGAGCCTGGCGAGCGCGAACGCCTCGTCCGACGACGTCGCCACGATCGCGTCGACCCCGCGGGCGATGGCCGCCTCGAGCCTGACGCGTACCGCGGGACCGGCGTCTTCGCCCGACGCGCGGCGCCGCGCTGGCACGCCGAGCCCGTGGAACGTCTGCACCACCGGCAGCCGTGGCTCACGCGCTCCGGCCAGCGCCGCGAGGCCGCTCATCCAGTAATGCGCGTGCACCATGTCGGGCGGCTCACGCAGCCATCGGCTGGCCAGATGCGCGCCGAACTCCGCCATGCACGACAACTGCTTGTCGGGTGGAAGGTTGCGGGCGGGACCCGCGGTCACGTGCTCCACCGTGATGCCCGGCCCGATGCGCACCCGCGCCGGCACGGTCGTGGAGTCGCGTCGCGTGTAGATCGTGACCTTGTGCCCGCGCCTGCCGAGTTCACGCGCGAGGGCCCCGACGTGTACGTGCTGGCTGCCGAATCCGGGTTCGCCCATCGCGGCAAGCGGATTGACCTGCGCGGAAACGAAATCGATCTTCAAGGCACACCTCCGGTACGCGGATACCACGCGGAACAAGGTGTGCCTGCGTCATAGGCACTGACACATCAATTGTTACCAGAAGACGGGCCGGCCAAACGAGATTTCGGTGCGAACCGCCCGAATCAGTCGTCCCCCAGCCCGGCCGTGACACGATGCGGAAGGGGCAGCGAGGAGATGCGGGAAACGGCTCGCGGCTCCCGTGGTGCGGCGTTCAGGCCGGCCCACCGGACCGCGACCGTGGCAGCGATGAGGCGGCGTGGACGGCCTGCCGCGGGCGACGAGGCCGCGCGGGTGGTCGTGGTGGGTGCGGGCTTCGGCGGTCTGGCCACGATGCGCAGGCTGGCCCGGGCAGGCGCACAGACCACACTGGTTGATCAGAACATCTACACTACCTTCCAGCCGCTGCTGTACCAGGTGGCGACCGCCGGGCTGGCCGGCGCCGACGTCACCAACCTGGCCCGCAGGATCACGCACAAGTACCACGCCAGGTTCCGCCACGGCGAGCTGACCGGTATCGACCCCGAGCTCAGGCAGATCACCCTGGCCGACGGCGCCAAGCTCGGCTACGACTACCTCATCCTGGCCACGGGTGTCTCCGCGGCCTTTCACGGCATCGCCGGGGCCGCCGAGTACACCCAGGCCCTGTACACCCGCCGTGACGCCATCGCGCTGCGTGACCATCTCATGGCGCTCCTCGAGCGCATGACCATCACGCGTCCAGACCAGGACCTGGCCATAACCGTCATCGGCGGCGGCGCGACCGGCGTGGAACTGGCCGGCACCCTGGCCGAGCTGCGCAACATCGCGCTGCCCGCCGCCTATCCCGAGATTGACCCGGCCCGCATGCACATCAGGCTCGTCGAGCAGGCTCCCGCCCTGCTCGCGCCGTTCCGCCCGGCGCTGCGCGAGTACGCCCGCCGTCAACTGATCGCGCGCGGGGTCGATGTCCGGCTTGGCACCGAAATCCGCGAGGTCGCCCCCGACCGGGTTCTGCTGGCCGACGGTGACGACCTCGGCAGCGACATCACCGTATGGGCGGCGGGCGTCGCAGCGCCTGACGCCGCCAGCTCGTGGGGTCTGCCGCAGGGACGCGGCGGCCGCATTCTGACCGGCCCCGACCTCCGCGTCATCGGGCAGGACCGGATCTTCGCCATCGGCGACATCGCGCTCATCGAGGACCAGCCGCTGCCGCAGCTCGCCCAGCCGGCCCTGCAGATGGGCCGGCACGCGGCCGAGCAGATCGGCAGGCTGCTGCGGGGGCAGCCGACGATCCCGTTCAGTTACCACGACAAGGGCATCATGGCCACCATCGGGCGCCGCTCCGCCGTGGTCCAGCTACGTCATGTGCGTGTCCGCGGCACCCTCGCCTGGTTCGCGTGGCTTGCCCTGCACCTGGTCACCCTGCTTGGCGGCCGCAACCGTATCTCCGCGCTCGTCAACTTGTCCTGGCGCTATCTCACCTGGCGGCGCGGCGGTGGCCTCATCGTCGGCGACGATCCACTCACCCCCCAGCCGAGCCCGCCGGCCCCGCCACCGGCCTCCCCCCCCACCCGCACGGGTCGCTGAGTGTCTGCCGCTGCCTGGCGGCCCGCCGCCAGGCAGCGGGTCACGCCGGGGCCGGTTCCGGCGCCGGCGGCTCCGGCTCTGGCACCGGCACCGGCACCGGGATCGGGCCCGGCGGTTCCGGATCAGGTACCGGCCCTGGCGGCGACGGGGGCATGGGGTCTGGCATCGGCCCGGGCGGTGGCATCGGCGGCACCGGGGCCGGCGATGGCTGAGGCGGATGAACAAGCCTGTCTGGACGCATAGCCGCGTACATCACCGCAAGCACGAGGGCTCAAACACATTGGTGCCTGACACCCACGGCCGCGTTTTGACCAAACGTGTTTAGCCTTCGCGCCGCCTGGTACGCCATGGGGGCCCGCCCAAGGAGCGCAAGGAGCACACATGCCCGAGCAAGCAATCCGCTCGCCCCTGCCCGATACCGCCCCCGACGTGGCTGCGGCACCGGGCATCGGCAAGCCGGACGGCCCGCTGGACGACGCATTCGGCGACGCCACCCCCGCCGCGATGGTCGAGGCCGGCGACGCCGGCGCCACACACCGGCCAGGTGCGGGCACCCGCTGGAACCAGGGCGACGTGCGAGATCTGAGCGACCAGCTCCTCGCGCGGCTGCACGGGCTCGATCCGGGCACCGACGAGCACACCGAGCTGCGCAGGCACCTCGTGCAGCTCAACATGCCGCTGGTCAGGAACGCCGCTCGCAGGTACCGCTCCCGCAGCGAGCCGATGGAGGACATCCTGCAGGTCGGCACCATCGGCCTGATCAAGGCCATCGACCGGTTCGATCCGCAGCGCGGCAGCTTTCTCGCGTTCGCCATCCCCACCATCGCCGGGGAGATCAAGCGCTTCTTCCGCGACACCTCCTGGTGGGTACGGGTGCCACGGCGGCTTCGTGACCGCAGGCTGGAACTCGTCAGGACCACCGACGAGCTGACGCAGCGACTCGGCCGGGCACCGACCCCCGCCGAGCTCGCCGTTCACCTGCGGCTCGACGAGGAAGAGGTGATCGAGGGCCTCGATGCCTGCGCCGCCTACAGCACCTCGTCTCTCGACGCCGCCCAGTTCGGCGACGAGGAGATGGCCACCCTCGGCGATCTGCTCGGCGCGGACGACTCCGACCTCGACCTGGTCGAGTACCGGCACGACCTGGAGCCTGCGCTCAGCCAGCTACCCGCGCGTGAGCGCGAGATCGTGCTGCTGCGCTTCTACGGCAACATGACCCAGGTACAGATCGGTGAGCTGGTCGGGATCTCCCAGATGCACGTGTCCCGCTTGCTCACCCGGTCGCTGCGGCAGCTCAGGACCCAGCTGGAAGCGGCGCCCTGAACTGCCCAGCTGGAAGCGGCGCCCTGAACTGCCCAGCTGGAAGCGGCGCTGAGCTGCCACAGCCTCACCGCCCGGCCAGACCTCGCTGCCGGGCGTAGTCCTGGAGCGCCGCGCGCAGCTGGGTGCGGCCGCGGTGCAGGCGCGACATGACCGTGCCGATCGGGGTTCCCATCACCTGGGCGATTTCCTTGTAGGAGAAGCCCTCGACGTCTGCGAGGTAGACGGCGAGCCGGAATTCGCCCGCAAGCTCCTGCAGCGCCGCCGTTACCGCGGAGTCAGGCACGCGGTCGAGCGCCAGGTCCTCCGCCGATCGCGCCCCGGCACCCGCCGCCGAGTGCGCGAACTGCCAGCTTTCGATGGCCTCGGTGCTGTCCTGGCGAGGTTCGCGCTGGCGCGCGCGGTAGCCGTTGATGAAGGTGTTCGTCAGGATCCGGTGCAGCCACGCACGCAGGTTGGTCCCTTCGCTGAACCGGTGGAAGCCGGCGTAGGCCCTGGCGTAGGTCTCCTGCACCAGGTCTTCCGCGTCCGCCCGGTTACGCGTCATGCGCAGCGCCGTCCGGTACAGCTGATCCATGAAAGGGAGCGCCTCACCCGTGAAGCGCTCGTCGGGACGCACATCCGCGGCCGCACTGCTGTTCACCCGACCTCCGTTTCGCCCTACAACGACTATGACGGTCCTCGGTGCCGGATGGTTCGGGTCGCGGGCATACGGGTCCGCGAGCACCGCGTCATGGACTGTCTGCGAAGACCCCGGTCAGGGTGTCGCAAAACACCGGAAGATCCTCGGGTTTACGGCTGGTCACGAGGACGCTCGGCCCCTCGGCGCACGCCACGACCTGCTCGTCGACCCAGATCGCGCCCGCATTCCGCAGATCGGTGCGCAGGCTTGGCCACGAGGTCACCGTCCGGCCGAGGACGACGTCGGCTTCGATGAGAGTCCACGGCGCGTGGCAGATCGCCGCGACCGGCTTGCCAGCGGTGAAGAAGCTCCTGACAAAGGCGACCGCGTCGGCGTCGGTCCGCAGCTGGTCAGGGTTGGCCACCCCGCCGGGCAGCACGAGCCCGGTGAAGTCAGCTTCCCGTGCCTGGCTGACCTGAAGGTCAACCGGCATCCGCTTGCCCCGGTCGAGGTGCTCGAAGAGCTGGATCTCGTCTGCGGCCGGCGATACGAGCACGGGCTTGCCGCCCTCCGCGAGCACCGTCTGCCACGGACTGACCAGCTCGCTCTGCTCGGTGCCCTCCGCGGCCGCGAGGAACGCCACGAACTTGGACTGAAGTGCGTTGGACATCGTGTCCTGCCCCTCCCTTCGTAGGGCCGGTCGTATCTGCGCTCGTCGTATGTGGCTGGCCATATTTGTATGGGCGCCCTGCCGTCCATCTGGGCAGGTGCCCTACCAGCGGTACCAGCGTGATCCTGCACCCATCCGGGCGACGAAGCCGACCAGCCATACCACGAGGACGATCAGGGCGATCCACCACAGCGCGTGGATGGCGAAGCCAAGGCCGCCAAGAAGCAGCGCAAGGATGAGGATCACCAGGATCAGGAACATCGTCAGCCTCCTTGTCGGTCAAACCTTCCGGTCCGCCCGGCCCGTCAGGTGCTGGCCTGGCGCCGCCGTACTGGCCGGTAATCCGTCAGCCATGGGCGCACGCCACCCTGCCTACCCGCCGTGCGCCGGCCAAACATCCACGGCACAATCCCCGAACCCGACAGCCCGGGATCTCTGCACGGGGGCATCTCGCGGTGCCGGGCGGCGTGCTACAAGAATTGGGCCAATTGGGCCGGTGCGCGTTTCAACTGGCTGGCCAGCGGTAGGGGGAGGCGCATGCGGACGGAGGTGCCCGACGCGGAGAGGAGGCGGGCGATGGCGCTGAAGGTGCGTGACGTAATGACCGGGATACCCGTCGTGCTTCAGCCGGAGCAGACCGTGACAGACGCGGCGTGCGCGATGCGCGACTTCGCGGTGGGCTGCGTCCTCGTCGCGGGGCGCCGGCTGCACGGGGTGATCACCGATCGCGACATCGTGGTACGCGCGATCGCCGAGGCACGTGATCCGGCGACGGTGCCGCTCAGCGACATCTGCAGCCTGGACATGGCGGTCGTGGGGCCCGACGACGAGCTTGGCGACGCCGTCACGATCATGCGCAGGCGCGCGGTGCGGCGGCTGCCCGTGGTCGAAGGCGGGCGGGCCGTGGGCGTCGTGTCGCTTGGCGATCTCGCGCTCGAACGCGAGTGGCGGAACGCGTGACGGCCGCCGCGGCAGGGGGGGCGGGCCGCCGGTAAATGCGCAGTAAAGTTTCAAAGCGAGCGCGGGTGACCGCGCCGCCTCGACGAGACACCGGCGAGGACACGCCCCTAGGGCGCCCCATACGCGGGCAGGCAAGATCCTCAAACTTCCAGGTCGCGCAGATAGGACCCTCATGTCCCAGCTATCCGATCCCGACGACTTGGAGATCGAGCTTGCCGAGCTCGAGACGCGTATCGGCGAGTTGCGTCAGGCGGCCGAGATCCCCGGCGCCACCTTGCGGCCTACCCTAGAGGCCGCGCTCGTCGAACTCGAGCTCGCCGCCGACATGCTCACCAAGATGCGCGCGCGGATCGCCGCGGGAGCCACCGACCCGCGGCGGCCGGGCACCGCCGACGTGGAGCGCCGCCTGCTCAGGGCGGTGTTCCAGGACGCGCCCGCGCCGATCTTCCTGCTCGAAACGGACGGCACCGTTCGCAGAGCCAACGGGCAGGCAGGCGCGCTGCTCGGCGTGCCACCCGGGTACACCACCGGCAAGCCGGTCACCGCGTTCGTCGACCTGGCCGGCAGGGCGGCCATGAAGACCCAGCTCAACGCGCTTGTCCGCACGCGCAGGCCGCGCCGGGTCCGCTGCCAGCTGCAGAGCGCAAACGGCAAGGTGGAGACCGTCCTGACCATCGACCTCGTGGAGCTCGCGGGCGAGCCCGAGCCACTGATCGTGGCGGTCGCCGGGCCCGCTGCCGCCGCGCCCGCGCCAAAGTGGCGCGGGCCCGGCGCCGACGGGCCGGCCGGCCGCGGCGGCCCCGTGGACCGCGCCATCGCGGACGCGACCCAGCGGCTTGATCTGATGACCGCCACCACCCGCCTGCTGCTCGAGAACGCGACGTTCAACGAATCGGTCACGCTGCAGCGGTGCGCGCGGCTGCTCGCGGCTGAGCTCAGCACCTGGGTCATCGTCGACGTCGTGCACGACCAGCAGCTGCGCAGGCAGTTCGTGGTGGGTCCGCCCCGCAGTGCGCGCACGGCCGAGCTGACCAGGGCCATCAGCGCGCTGGACCCGCAGCCAGGCTCGCTGCCAAGCGAGGTGCAGGAGTCGGAGCGGTCACGGCTGCTCGCCCACGTGGAGGACGTCTCCGTGCTCGGCGTCACCGGCTCGGACACGCCGGTGGTCACCCTCCTCGGCGCGACGTCCGTGCTCTGCGTGCCGCTGTCGGACGGCGAGCGCAGCTACGGCGCACTTACCTTGATCCGCCAGGCGGACGAGCGGCCGCTGGAGCTCGCCGATCTCGGGCTGGTGGAAGAGCTCGGCGAGCAGGTCGCGCTCGCGATCAAGGTGGACCGGATGTTCGTGCGCCGCTCCGAGGTCGTCGAGGCGCTGCAGGCGAGCCTGCTCCCCAGGGACGTGCCGCCCATCCCCGGCGTGGACATCGCGACCGCGTACATCACGGCCACCGAGGGCCTGGACGTCGGCGGTGACTTTTACGACGTCTACGACAGCCCAGGTGGCTGGGGCCTGGCGATCGGTGACGTCCAGGGCAAGGGTGAGGAGGCGGCGACGGTCACCGCGATGGCCCGGCACGCCCTGCGGGTCCTCGCGCACTGGAACGCCGACCCCGCCCAGGTGCTCGCGATGGCGAACGAGGTGATGCTCGCGCAGCAAAGCAGCGACAGGTTCGTCACCGCGATCGCCGCCCATCTGCGCTGGGACGGCCGGATCCTGCGGGTCACGCTGGGCTCGGCCGGCCACCCCGGACCGGTGCTCGTGCGGCCGGACGGGCGGGTGCGGCTGCTGTCAGGCGGCGGTCTGCCGCTCGGTCTTTTCCCCGAATGCGATCCGGCGTCCCAGGAACTGGAGCTGGAGCCCGGCGACATGCTGTTCTTGTTCACCGACGGCGTCACAGAGGCCCGCAGCCCGGAGAACGCCTACTTCGAGAACCGGCTGAGCGACGAGCTTTCCGCGCTCGCGGGGCGGCCCGCGCACGACGTGATCTCCGCGATGCGGACCCTTGTGCTTGAGTTCAGCCTGAACGATCTGCGGGACGACATGACAATGCTCGTCCTGCGTGTCCTCGAGCCCGCCGGGTAGGCGCACCGCGCCGCTGACCGGCGGCGCAGCCGCCGGTCAGCGCCGCGGTGCCGGGTCAGCGGCGCGCCCGCAGTGCGTCGAGCGCATCTCGCAGCCGCCCGATCCGCTCCTGCAGGCGGGCGACGACATCCGCGACGGCGCTGTCCAGGGCGAGCGACGCCTGGCCGGCGAGCACCGCGGCCTGGTCCTCCACCGCGGCGAGCCGGCCGGATAGTTCCGCCATGACCGAGTCGGCGCCGCCGAGCGGCCCGTCAAGCTGCGCGCGAAGCAGTTCGGCCTGCGCGTGCAGCTGCCTGTTCTTGGCGTACAGCTCGATGAAGACCGCGACCTTCGCGCGCAGCACCCACGGATCGAACGGTTTGGCGATGTAGTCGACGGCGCCGGCCGCGTAGCCGCGGAACGCGTAGTCGGGGTCGGCGTTCACCGCGGTGAGGAAGATGATCGGGATGTCGCGCGTCTTGGCCCGCCGCTTGATGTGGGTCGCGGTCTCGAACCCGTCCATTCCCGGCATGACCACGTCGAGCAGGATGACGGCGAACTCGTCGGTGAGCAGCGCCTTGAGCGCCGCCTCGCCGGACCTGACCGATACCAGGGCGTGATCCACTGACCCGAGGATGGCCTCGAGCGCGACGAGGTTTTCCTCCCGGTCGTCGACCAGCAGGATCTTCGCCTTGTCGGTCACCTGGTGCGTTCTCCTTCCTTGCGCCCTCACGTCGCCGGCGGTCAAACAGGCCGCGCTCGATGCTACCGGCTTCGCCACGATATGTGCATAGCCGGAAGCAATTAGCTACCGGATGGCGGAGAATCCGGCAGCGTTGGCCCTCGTTAGCCCTCGCTGGCCCTCTCGAGCCACTCGCGCATCACGCAGAGCAGGTGCTCGACGTCGACCGGTTTGGGAATGTAGTCGGAGGCGCCGGCGCCGATGCTCTTCTCCCTGTCGCCCTTCATGACCTTCGCGGTCAGCGCGATGATGGGCAGGTTGGCGAACTGCGGCATCCGGCGGATTGCCTCGGTCGTGGCGTATCCATCGAGTTCGGGCATCATCACGTCCATGAGGACGAGCGCGACGTCCTCGGTTCGCTCGAGCACGTCGATGCCCTCGCGGCCGTTCTCCGCGTAGAGCACTTGGGCGCCGCACCGTTCGAACACGCTGGTCAGGGCGAAGACATTGCGCACGTCGTCGTCGATGATCAGAATCTTCGCGCCGTTGAGCGCGTCACCAGGATCGGGCTCGGCGCTGAGCACGGGCTCCCTGACCCGATCGGACCGCAGCTCGCGCACCAGGTCACCACCGGCCTGTCCCTGGCGGCCGTCCGCGGGCGCCCGGCGGTCAGGTGCCTCGCGGTCGGCCGCGGGCGCCTGGCGGCCGTCCGCGGCGGACAGCTTCCCGGTGGGCCGCGCGTTCGTGCGGCCCGCCTCGGTGCCGTCGCCGTGGGCGGGCTCACCGGGCCCGCCAGCGCCACGCCACCGGTCAGCGAAGCCACCAGGCCCGGCGTCTTCGGCCGGTCCGTGTCTGGTGCTGTCGCCCGCTGGCCGGCTTTCCGCGTACCTGACGGGCAGGAAAAGCGTGAACGTGCTGCCGTGGCCGATCCTGCTGCGGGCACGGATCTCGCCGCCGAGCAGCCGCGCGATGTCACGGCTTATCGAAAGGCCGAGGCCGGTGCCACCGTAACGGCGGCTGGTCGTTCCGTCGGCCTGCTGGAACGCGTCGAAGATGACGCGCAGCTTGTCCTCCGCGACGCCCACACCGGTGTCGGACACGGCGAACGCGACGACCTCGGGCACGGCCGACAGCGGGCCGGTGAACTCCACGTTCGCCGCGCGCGATATGTATAGCCTGACGTTACCCGCCGCGGTGAACTTCACCGCGTTCGACAGCAGGTTGCGCAGCACCTGCTGCAGCCGCTGCTCGTCGGTGAACAGCTGCTCGGGCACGTCCGAGGACACTTCGACGCGGAACGTGAGGCCCCTGTCGACGGCCACCGGCCTGAATGCGGCCTCCACGTACTCGACGAGCGTCGCCATCGCGAGAACCTGCGGGTGCACGTCCATCTTGCCCGCCTCGACCTTGGACAGGTCCAGGATGTCATTGATCAGCTGGAGCAGGTCGCTGCCTGATTCGTGAATGGTCCTCGCGAACTCCACCTGCTTCGCGGTCAGGTTGCCGTCCGGGTTCTCCGACAGCAGCTTGGCGAGCACGAGGAGACTGTTCAGCGGCGTGCGCAGTTCGTGTGACATGTTGGCGAGGAACTCCGACTTGTACCTCGAGGAGAGCGCGAGCTGCTGCGCCCGTTCCTCGAGTGCCCGCCGCGCCTGCTCGATCTGGAAGTTCTGCACCTCGATCGCGCGGTTCTGCTTGGCGAGCAGCGCGGCCTTCTCCTCGAGCTCGGCGTTCGACCTCCGCAGCTCGCCCTGCTGGCGCTGTAGTTCGTCGGAGCGTTCCTGCAGTTCCTGCGTGAGCCGCTGTGATTGGGTGAGCAGCGCCTCGGTACGCGAATTGGCCATGATCGTGTTGATGGTCACGCCGATGGTACCGACAAACTGGTCAAAAAACGCCATATGGGTGTCGGTGAACTGCTGCAAAGAGGCCAGTTCGAGGACGCCGAGCACCTGGTCTTCGAACAGAATGGGCAGCACCGCGATGCTGGCGGGCGCAGCCTCGCCGAGACCGGATCCGACCGTAATGTAACCGGTGGGCACGCGGGTAATGAGGATGGGCTTTCCTTCGACCGCGGCCTGCCCGACGAGCCCTTCGCCGAACGCGAACTGCGCGGCGCCCTTCCTGCGGAACCCGTAGGACGCGATCCTGTTCAGGACCGGCTCCTGCGTCGCGCCGTCGATGCCCGGCGGATACTTGGCAAGGAAGAAGGCGCCGAACTGGGCGGACGTCAGCGGGGTCAGCTCGCTCATGATCAGCTGGGCGAGGTCGAGCAGGTCGCGGTGGCCTTGCATGAGGCCGGCGATCCTGGCCAAGTTGGTCTTCAGCCAGTCCTGTTCCTGGTTGGTGCTGGTCGTCTCGCGCAGGTTGGCGACCATCAGGTTGATGTTGTCCTTGAGCTCCGCGACCTCGCCGCGCGCGTCAACCTGGATGGACTGCGTCAGGTCACCCTCGGCAACCGCGCTCGCCACCGCGGCGATCGCGCGCACCTGGGTGGTGAGGTTGCCCGCGAGCTCGTTCACGCTCTCTGTCAGGCCCTTCCAGGTCCCCGACACGCCGCGGACCTGCGCCTGGCCGCCGAGGCGGCCCTCGCTGCCGACCTCGCGGGCGACCCGGGTGACCTCGTCCGCGAACGCGGACAGCTGGTCGACCATCGTGTTGATCGTCGTCTTGAGCTGGAGGATCTCGCCGCGCGCATCGACGGCGATCTTCTTGCTCAGGTCACCTCCCGCGACGGCCGTCGCCACCTGGGCGATGCCGCGCACCTGCCCGGTCAGGTTGTCGGCCATGGAGTTGACGTTGTCCGTGAGATCCTTCCAGATCCCCGACACGCCGCGGACCTGCGCCTGGCCGCCGAGACGGCCCTCGGTGCCGACCTCGCGCGCCATCCTGGTGACCTCGTCCGCGAACGCGGACAGCTGGTCGACCATCGTGTTGATGGTGTCCTTGAGCTGGAGGATCTCGCCCTGCGCATCGACGGTGATCTTCTTGCTCAGGTCGCCGTTGGCGACCGCGGTGGTGACCTGGGCGATGCTGCGGACCTGGCTGGTCAGGTTGTTCGCCATGAAGTTGACGTTGTCCGTGAGGCCCTTCCAGGTCCCCGACACGCCGCGGACCTGCGCCTGGCCGCCGAGACGGCCCTCGGTGCCGACCTCGCGCGCCATCCTGGTGACCTCGTCCGCGAACGCGGACAGCTGGTCGACCATCGTGTTGATGGTGTCCTTGAGCTGGAGGATCTCGCCCTGCGCATCGACGGTGATCTTCTTGCTCAGGTCGCCGTTGGCGACCGCGGTGGTGACCTGGGCGATGCTGCGGACCTGGCTGGTCAGGTTGTTCGCCATGAAGTTGACGTTGTCCGTGAGGCCCTTCCAGGTCCCCGACACGCCGCGGACCTGCGCCTGGCCGCCGAGACGGCCCTCGGTGCCGACCTCGCGCGCCATCCTGGTGACCTCGTCCGCGAACGCGGACAGCTGGTCGACCATCGTGTTGATGGTGTCCTTGAGCTGGAGGATCTCGCCCTGCGCGCCGACGGTGATTTTCTTGCTCAGGTCGCCGTTGGCGACCGCGGTGGTGACCTGGGCGATGCCGCGCACCTGGACGGTGAGGTTGGAGGCCATCCCGTTCACCGAGTCGGTGAGGTCTTTCCACACCCCGGACGCGCCGCGGACGTGGGCCTGGCCGCCGAGGTTGCCTTCGGTGCCGACCTCGCGGGCGACCCGGGTGACCTCGTCCGCGAACGCGGACAGCTGGTCGACCATCGTGTTCATGGCCTGCTTCAGCTGCAGCATCTGGCCCTGCGCGTCGACGGTGATCTTCTGTGACAGGTCTCCCGTGGCGACCGCGGTGGCCACCTGGGCGATGTCCCGCACCTGCGCGGCCATCTGGGTGACCTCCGAGGCGTGCAGCGCGAGCTTTCCGCCCACCTCGTCGACGAGCGCGGTGATCTCGGCGAGCATGCCGGTTGGGCCGTTCGGGCCCGCGGGCGGCAACCGGCGCGGCCGGAAGTCGCCGTCTCTCAGCGCGGCGAGCGCGCTGCGCACCGGCTCAAGATCCGCGTCCGTGAAGCGACCGGCCAGGTCCGCCGGGCGCGTGTTTCGATCACCGCCATTTCGTGTGCTTTTGCCGCGGCCACCGCGGCCTCCTGTCGCTGCTGCCGCAGCGCGGTCCGATGACACCGGTGCCGCCGATGCCGCTGACGGCACTGTGCTCCTTCTGCTGATCATTCTCCGCGTATTTCGTTGCTGTTTGGCCGGATTGGGGTGCTGGCCTTTTCAGCCAGCGGGCGAAACCAGGATCGATTCCCTAGGATGTATCACCGTCACGAGTCTGTCACGATGGCAGCGTCGGACATTACGGAACGGGACCAAGAAGGGCTTGTGAAGGGGCGCCGCGATCTTGCCGCAACTGCGGCCTACGAACCAGAACCTGCCGCGGCAGCGGCCGCACGCCGTTTTGTGCGGGAGACGCTGTGCTCGTGGCAGCTGGCCGACCGGTCGAGCCGGCTCGTGGATGACGCGGTGCTGCTTACCAGCGAGCTCGTGACCAATGCCATCGTGCACGCGGGGACACCGCTGCAGGTGAGCTGCCGGCTGGACGGCGGCGAGGTGGAGGTCGCGGTGCGGGACCGTCATCCGGCCCGCGGCATCAGGGACCCGGCAGGCGCGCCGGACGACGTCGAGCGCACGAACGGCCGTGGCCTCTTGCTGCCTGCCGCGCTCGCGTCGTCGTGGGGCGTCAGCTACGCGCGGACCGCGAAGGCGGTCTGGTTCCGGATGGCGGTGACCGACCGGTCGGTCGCCAGGAAGGATCCTGGCCCGGGTTCGGCGGGTGAGACGCTCAGCCACATGGCACCGCAGGCGGGCCTGCTCATCGCTGACGGCATCCGGCCGGTGCCCGCCGAGGAGGATCCGCTGGCCGCCATCGGCAGGCTCAGCTACGACGAGCTGCTGCGCCACACGGTGGAGACCGCGCGGGACATGGCAGGCGCCGACGCCGCTTACGCGCTTGTCGCCGACGAGGACGGCGAGCTGAGGATACGGGCCGGGGCCGGCCTGGGGAGCCCGGAGCTGCTCGCCAGCCTCGCCAGTTCGGCGGCCGGGGTCGCGCAGATGCCGGACGGCGCTGACGGCCCCGGCCGGGTGCCCGCGGTCTACGACGACCTGGCCAGGTTCACCGCGTCTGCCAGGGCTGTGCCTGCCGGGCGCGACAAGCCGGCCCGATCCCTGGTCACGGTGCCATTTCTTGCCGAGGGCAGGGTCACAGGCGTTCTCGCGGCGGTGGCGGCCGAGCCGGATCGGTTCACCCACGCCGACGGGGACCGCCTGCAGCAGGTCGCCGACCGAGTCGCGCTCTCGCTCGAACGGGCGCGGCTCGCCGAGCTCGAGCGCGCCAGGCGAGGGCGGATCAGCTTCCTCGCCGAGGCGAGCGACCTGCTGGCCGGCACGCTCGACGAGGACAAGACGATCGCGCTCGCCGCGCAGCTCGTGGTGCCGAGGCTGGCCACGTGGTGCGCCGTCTACCTGGTGGCCGACCGGGCCGACGGCGAGGGCGGCTCAGGCAGGCGCGACGGCGAACCGCGCCTGGCCTACGTGTGGCACTCCGACGAGGCGGTCGCGGACGCGCTCGGCGCGCTGCTCGCCCGGGTGCCGCCGCCGCAGGTGCCGTCGCGCCCGGTCGCGCACCGCTGGTCGCTCGCCGGACTGCCCACACCGGAGCTGCCCGGCGGCACGGCCGGCTTCGCCTCGGACGCCGGGTGGTGCTGCCCGCTTGTGGCGCGCGGGCGGGTCCTCGGCGCGTTCGTCATCGGCCGGCCGTGCGGCGACAGGTTCCCGCGCGAGTCGGTCGAGATGGTCGAGGATCTCAGCCGCCGCGCGGCGCTCGCGCTCGACAACGCGCGGCTCTACTCGCAGCAGCTGCAGACGAGCCGGGCGCTGCAACGCAGCCTGCTGCCGCCCGAGGTGCCCGAGGTCCCCGGCGTGGATCTCGCGGTGGCGTACGCGGCGGCCGGGGAGGGAAACGAGGTCGGCGGCGATTTCTACGACGTTTTCGCGGTGGCGCAGGACCGCTGGCGGTTCGCGATCGGCGACGTGTGTGGCACCGGGCCGGAGGCCGCGGCAGTCACCGGCCTCGCCAGGTACACGATGCGCATCCTCGCCAGGGAGGGCCGCGGGATCGCTGCGGTGCTCGACCGGCTGAACCGGCTGATCCTGGACGAAGGCCCGCGCGGACGTTTCATCACGCTGGTGCACGGTGAGATCATCACGGCGCGGGCCGGCGCCACCGCCCCGGCCGGAACCGCTGCCGCGAACGGCTCGCCGGAGCGGGCGCCGGTGGCGAAGGTCTCGCTGGTGTGCGCCGGCCACCCGCTGCCGCTGCTGCTGCGCGAAGGGGGCAAGCCAGAGCCTGCGGTAAGCCCGCAGCCGCTGCTCGGAGTGCTCGACGATGTCGCGTTCCGCAGCAAGACCGTCGATCTCGGCCCGGGTGACGTGCTGCTCTGCGTCACCGACGGCGTCACGGAGCGGCGGCGGGCCGGGCAGCTGCTCGACGACGGCGACGGCCTGAGTGACGTGTTCGCGGAATGCGCGGGCCTGAACGCCGGCGCGGTCGCCGCCAGGATCATGCGCGTCGTCAACGAGTTCGCGCCGGAACCGCCCGCGGACGACACCGCGCTGATCGTGATGCGCGCCCTGTGATCACCCCGGCAGCGAGGCGCTGAGAGCCCGCCTGCCCGCGCGAGCCCGCCCGGCCGGCGTCCTCATGCCGGTCGCCTGCCGCTGCGATGGCGCAGGCCCCGGAGCCGTCCGGGCTGCGCTATCCCCGCAACCCACGGCCGGGCGACTCCCACGGAACGCCGCGTCACGTCGAATAGACTGTGCGGGCCGCGAGATTCGGCGGCAATCCCGCGAACCCCCGATGGAGCCCAGGCGTTCTCATGCCCGCACCGCCAGCCACCGCCCGAGCCGCAGGCACTGCCACCCGCGACGATCTGCGCAACGTCGCGATCGTCGCGCATGTGGATCACGGCAAGACCACGCTGGTGGACGCGATGCTGTGGCAGTCAGGCGCCTTCCGCGCGAACGCACAGATCGCCGACCGGGTGCTCGACTCGGGCGACCTCGAGCGCGAGAAGGGCATCACGATTCTCGCGAAGAACACCGCGGTGAGCCGTGACGGCCTGACCATCAACATCATCGACACGCCCGGGCACGCCGACTTCGGCGGCGAGGTCGAGCGCGGGCTGTCCATGGCGGACGGCGTGCTGCTGCTCGTGGACGCGAGCGAGGGCCCGCTGCCGCAGACCAGGTTCGTGCTGCGCAAGACGCTGCAGGCGGGACTGCCGGTGATCCTGGTGATCAACAAGGTCGACCGGCCGGACGCCAGGATCGCCGAGGTCATCGACGCCTGCTACGAACTGTTCCTCGACCTCGACGCGACCGAGGAGCAGATCGAATTCCCGATCGTCTACGCGTCGGCCCGCGCGGGGCGCGCGTCGCTGACCAGGCCCGCCGACGGCACGCTGCCGGACTCGCCGGACCTGGCTCCGCTGTTCGCGGTCCTCGCCGAGACCATCCCGCCGCCGCACTACGACCCGGCCGCGCCGCTGCGCGCCCAGGTGACGAACCTGGATGCGTCGTCGTATCTGGGCCGGATCGCGCTGTGCCGGGTGATGTCGGGGACGATCTCACGTGGCCAGCAGGCCGCCTGGTGCCGCCGTGACGGCAGCATTGAACGGGTAAAAATCACCGAACTCTACCTAACGGCTGCGCTCGACCGCGTGCCGGCCGAGTCTGCGGGGCCAGGGGACATCATCGCCGTCGCGGGGATTCCCGAGATCATGATCGGTGAGACCCTGGCCGACCCGGACGACCCTCAGCCGCTCCCGCTGCTGACCGTGGACGAGCCGGCCATCTCCATGACCATCGGGGTGAACACGTCACCGCTGGCCGGCCGGGTGAAGGGCGCGAAGCTGACGGCGCGGCTCGTGTCGGCCAGGCTCGACCGTGAACTGGTCGGGAACGTGTCCATGCGCGTGTTCCCGACCGAGCGGCCGGACACCTGGGAGGTGCAGGGCCGCGGTGAGCTGGCGCTCGCGGTGCTCGTGGAGACGATGCGCCGGGAGGGCTACGAGCTCACCGTGGGGCGGCCGCAGGTGGTCACCCGCGAGATCGGCGGGACGTTGCCCGAGCCGGTGGAGCGGCTGACCGTGGACGTCCCCGAGGAGTTCTTCGGCGTGGTCAGCCAGTTGCTCGCGGTCCGCAAGGGGCGCCTTGAGCACATGACGAACCACGGCAGCGGGTGGGTACGGCTCGAGTACGTGGTCCCGGCCCGCGGGCTGATCGGCTTCCGCACCGAGTTCCTCACCGACACCAGGGGGACGGGTGTGGCGCACCACGTGTTCGACAGCTATCAGCCCTGGTTCGGTGACCTGCGCACCCGGCCCTCCGGCTCGCTGGTGGCCGATCGGGCCGGGCTGGCGACTACGTATGCGATGTCCGGGCTGCAGGAGCGGGGATCGCTGTTCGTGTCGCCGGGCACGGAGGTCTACGAAGGCATGATCGTCGGCGAGAACTCACGCCCTGGTGACATGGACGTGAACATCTGCCGCGAGCGCAAGATGACGAACGTGCGCCAGTCGTCAGGTGACGAACTCGAGCGGCTGGTGCCGCCCCGGCTGCTCAGCCTCGAGCAGGCGCTCGAGTTCTGCGCTGACGACGAGTGCGCCGAGGTCACGCCGTCCGCGGTCCGGCTGCGCAAGGCCGTGCTCGACGCGAGGGAGCGCGAGCGGATGCGCGCCCGCCGGGCCCGCGCCCGCCAGTAGCCTGCGGGCTGCTCGGATGCCACGGCCGCCGCGCGCAAGCCTCGCGCGTCGGGGCCCGGGTGCTTGAGGGCGTCGGACCGCTACGTGGCGGTCAGGTAGATGAAGCTGCCGACGCCCGCCACCATGCAGTAGATCGCGAACGGGGTCAGCGTTCGCGTCTGGAAGTACCTGGTGAGGAAGCGCACCGACAGGTACGCGCCAACGCCGGACAGCAGGCTGCCGACCAGGATCTGGCCGTGAATCCCCTTGCCGAGCGGGCCGGTCAGGTCACCGATCTTGAGCGCGCCGGCCGCCAGGATGACCGGCGTCGCGAGCAGGAACGCGAACCGCGCCGCGTCCTCGTGCGACAGGCCGCGGAGCAGGCCGGCGACCATCGTGACACCCGACCTGCTGATACCGGCGGCCAGGGCGAGAACCTGCGCGGACCCGATGATCACGGCCTGGCCGTAGCCCATGTCGGCGAGCCGCCGGTCCGAGGCGAGGTCAAGCGCCGCCTCCTGTTGCCGCAGCCCGCGATTGCCCGCGGCGTGCCGGCCCGGACGGCCTACCTCCACCAGCTGGGCCTCCGCCAGCTCGGCGGCCACCTCCTCGTCGGCGCGGCGCGACGCCTTCCTGCGCAGCCGCTCGCCCGCGAACAGGATCAAGCCGTTCACGGTGAGGAACACCGACGCAGGGATCGGCTTGCCGAGCAGAACACGAAACGAGTGCTCGAGCAACAGCCCGGCGACGCCGACCGGTATGGTGGCCAAAATGATCATCCAGGCGAGCCGCTGGTCGGCGGTCGCGATCCGGCGGTCGCGGATCGAGGAGAAGAATCCGCCGATGATCCGGACCCACTCGCGCCAGAAGTAGATCATCAGCGCCAGCGCCGTCGCGACGTGCAGCCCGACGATGAACGCCAGATACGGCGATTCCTTCGCGGAGACGCTCAGGTCGCGGGCCCACTGGCCGCCGATGATCGCCGGGAGCAGCACGCTGTGACCAAGGCTGGACACGGGGAAGAGTTCGGTCACGCCTTGCAGCAGACCGATGATCGCTGCTTCCGGGTAGGTCAATGGTGTCATGACGGCCTCTCATTAGGGCAGGACGGCCCTGCCCGCCTCAGTCCGGGTAATCATGCCAAACGGTAGCCGCGCCATGACGCCCGCCTGCGGGCTTTGCCAGAGGGACACTGATGTAGACGCGGGAGGCGCGGTCCCGGGTGACGGCGCCACGACTCGACGCCATAACGGCTGGCGTGATCATCTGCCCGCGCTCCAGGAATGATCTTGCTGTACGGCGCGGTCCCGCGCTCGCTCCCGGCCAGGCAACCGGCGGCCGGACGCATCGATCAAGCTCTGGCGCGTGTCGCCCGCCCACCCACACATGCCGTCTAGCCGCGCCGCAACCTGCGTCGGGCTCAGCGGATCGCGCAAGCTCATGACGGCCCGGTTTTCCGGCCCAGCGGTGGATGCGCAGCGCCGCCGATCCTTCCGTCAAGCCCTATCTCGGTCAGGAAGCTCGCGTGGGGCGGGTGGGCAGATGGGCCCGGCCGAGTGGCGTTCAGCCACCGGCGGGCGCGCCAGCCCGGCCCGCGCGCAGGCCCCGGGCGATCTTCGTCACCGTCAAGGTTGCAACCGTTGCTGAACGTGCGCCGCAGCGCATGAC
>Ga0209648_10001345_pt1 | contig 19744 bp, 18 predicted proteins | sample GraSoi2013_115cm_FD_185830 | JGI IMG/M metagenome (GOLD analysis project Ga0209648, IMG submission 185830) | Grasslands soil microbial communities from the Angelo Coastal Reserve, California, USA - Sample 9_17_2013_115cm (SPAdes) (version 2) | ecosystem: Environmental > Terrestrial > Soil >...
GATTGTCAGCGTCTGCCGATCGCGACGGCGGCGGATTGATGGCCAGCAGTGTTTCAGGATCAACGTAGATACCTTGCCACCGCGCAGCGAAATGCACGTGGGGTGCGGTCACACGCCCGGTGCTTCCGCTCAGCCCTAGAACTGTGCCGCTCTCGACCTTGTCTCCTTCTTTCACTTTGATCCCGGAGAGATGGAAGTAGAGCGTGAGCAGGCCTTGGCCGTGATCGATGAAGACGCAGTTGCCCTCGTAGTAAAGATTGCTGGCCAGAATCACCGTTCCACGGTTCGCAGCACGCACCGTGGTTCCGACCGCTGCGCGGAAGTCCAGGCCGAGATGAGAGCTCTTCTTGACCCCGTTGTAGGTGCGCGACGATCCGAACACCGCGGTGATGTTCGATTCAACGGGCGGAAGGAAGCGATCGGCCCAAACAGATTCTGGTGCGATCTGGGAGAAAACGCGCTTCTTCAGCGCCAGCTCTTCTTCAATACGCGCCAACACTTCTTTCGGCGGCTGCACGTATTGAGGTGCCACGCTGATCGTCGTTGTCGGATAGTGTTTGGCTACGATCGGCACTTGGCTGGTAAAGCTGGAAGGTAGGCTGTCTTGCGCTTGCAACTGCAACGGGTACTTGCCGGGAGCAGCCTCCAAGGAAATTCCCGCGATGGCGTACCAGCATTTGCAGCGGTTGTCGTGGCGAAACCCAATCTCGTGGCCGGACCACGATCCACGCAGTCCATTCACGGTTGGCGGTGCGCTCACGCGGAACAACACCGCGGAGCCGTTTACCAACTCTTTCGGCTCCCAGGCGACGCTCCACGCCGAGCCGGGGGTGTTTTGTGCGAAACACTGCAAGGCGCTCAACACAAGAATGGCTACGAGTTGAGCGCGGGTTCGCATTTAGTAGAAGATCCGCAATGCTAAAGCCCGATCGGTTTGGGACATGATCGGGCTCGTCATTGATCATTCAGTCCAGCGGCGGAATATCAACGACCCGTTGGTTCCGCCAAAACCGAACGAGTTGGAAAGGGCGATGTTGATAGGCGCCTTGCGCGCTTTGTTGGGGACGTAATCCAGATCGCACTCGGGATCGGGGTTTTCGAGATTGATGGTAGGCGGAAGAATTTGATCCTTCAGCGCCAGAATGGTAATGCCCGCCTCCAGGCCGCCGGCGCCGCCCAGCAGATGCCCGGTCATGGACTTGGTCGAGCTAACGGGAACTTTGGTATCAGCGCCGAACGTGCTTTTGATGGCTTTGGTCTCCAGCGCGTCGCCGATGGGCGTCGAGGTACCGTGAGCGTTCACGTAGTCGATGTCGGCAGGAGTGAGCTTAGCATCATGTATGGCGTTCAACATGACGCGGTGACCACCTTCTCCGTTTTCGGCAGGCTGGGTGATGTGATATGCATCCGCGCTCATGCCGTAGCCAATGATCTCGGATAGAATCGGCGCGCCGCGCCGCTGGGCATGCTCCAGGTCTTCCAGGATGACGATGCCGGCGCCCTCGCCTATCACGAAGCCGTCGCGGCCGGCGTCCCAGGGACGGCTGGCTTTCTCGGGCTCGTCATTGCGCGTGGAAAGAGCGCGCATGGCAGCGAAGCCGCCAACGCCCATCGCGCAGACCGCAGCTTCCGATCCGCCCGCAATCATCACGTCAGCATCGCAGCGCTGGATGATGCGGTAGGCATCGCCGATGGCATGCGCGCTGGTGGTGCACGCCGTACAAGTAGCTTCGTTCGGGCCCTTGGCGCCGTAGCGAATGCTCACTTGCCCGGCGGCAAGGTTGACGATGGCAGCAGTAATGAAGAAGGGTGAAATGCGGCGCGGCCCACCGTTGAGCAGGGCCGCGTGCTCGCGCTCGATGACGTCAAACCCGCCCACGCCGGAGCCGATATGAACTCCCACGCGCGTGGCATTCTCCGGCGTGATTTGCAAGCCAGACATCTTGACCGCTTCGTCCGCGGCCGCAACCGCGAGATGGATGAAGCGACCCATCTTTTTGACTTCTTTCTTTTCGACAAAGTTCAGTGGGTCAAAATTTTTGACCTCAGCAGCGATCTGGCAGGCAAAATTGCTGGCATCAAACTGGGTGATCTTGGACACCCCACTCTGGCCGGCAACAATGTTTTTCCAGACCTCGGCGCTGGTGTTTCCCACCCCGCAGATCAGTCCTAAGCCCGTGACAACAACCCGTCTAGCCAACTACTTCCCACCTTTCGCATGCTTCCCGATGTAGTCAATGGCGTCTTTGACGGTGCGGATTTTCTCCGCGTCTTCATCGGGAATCTCAATATCGAACGCTTCTTCGAAAGCCATAACCAGTTCGACGGTATCCAGCGAGTCCGCACCGAGATCGTCGACGAAGGAGGCATTCGGGGTGACTTCGCCCTCATCCACTCCAAGCTGTTCGACAATGATTTGTTTTACCTTCTCTTCCACTGCTGTTGGCATTTGCCTCTCCTTCTGTTGCTGCGGTTTCTATCGTCGAGCCGGTTTACTGCTTGACCGACTTCGCGTTCTTTTGAATGTAATCGACCGCATCCTGAACGGTCGCAATCTTTTCCGCCTGCTCGTCAGTAATTTCCACGGCGAAGGCTTCTTCGAGGGCCATCACCAATTCCACGCGGTCCAAAGAATCGGCTCCCAGGTCTTCAACAAACGATGATTTCGGCGACACCTCAGAAGCTTCTACCCCGAGTTGGTCCACGACAATCTGCGTAACCTTTTCCTCAAGCGACGGCACGCACTCTCCTAGCAAGCGTAAACTGCTTAGTCTAATTGCTCCAAAAATGTTGTGTAAAGGGCATCAAGGTTTCTGGGTCACCATCGGCGATTGCGGCATGGGCTGCAGTGGAACAAATTGCCTTCCGTCGAAACCCGCGTTCCGACACACGCTGGCGAGCTCCGCAAATGTGTAGGCATCGTCGCGCGGCGTGTTGCTCAATATAGTCATAGCGAGATGGCCGCGGGCGGCGGTGTCACGCGACCGTCGTTGGGAAACTCCGGAATGATCAACTGGCCTCCCGGATTAACCCCGGCTCGCAGCATGTAGGGAAGCCGATGCGCCCGTGCCACCTCAAGAATCGGGGCTGGGTTAGGAGGTCCGATTTTGCCTGGCGACGCCATGCTAGAAACTCTCGCTTCCATTCTACCTGTCCGCTTACGTTCCCGGTGCCTCAAGGGCCTCGCGTGCTTACAAACCGTCGCTTACAATGACCACTTGCCTCAAAAAAACGCACTTCTATTGAAATTGACTGCCTGGATAACTTTCCTCAAGACATTGGGGGCGTGGGGAGTTGCCGCCCTGGCCGCAATCGACAGCGCCGCGATCCCCATTCCCTTGGACGCGCTTGTGGCTGGTTATGTCTACTCGAATCCCGGTCATGCCTGGCTCTATGCGATCGCCGGGGCCGTCGGCTCGGCACTCGGCAGCCTGGTGCCTTATTATCTCGGCCGTGCCGGGGGCGAGCTCTTCCTGCTCAAGCGCATCGATGAGGCGGGGCTCAGGCGTATCCGTGACCGCTTTGAACGCCAGGAGTTCTTTGCGCTGATGGTCCCCGCCACATTGCCTCCGCCGACTCCTTTCAAGCTATTCGTCTTCGCGGCGGGCGTGTTTGAGATGCGCCTCTCCCAGTTCCTGCTGGCCATCATCACCGGCCGGCTGATCCGCTTTGCCGTCCTTTCCGTGCTCACCGTGATCTTTGGGCCCCAGATCGTCAGCCAGACCAAGAATCTCGTGCGCAACCATCCTTCGCTCGCCGTGCTGCTGCTGGTAGCGATTTTGCTCCTGGCGTACCTGCTGTTCAGGCTGGTGCGGGCGCCGATGAAGGAGGTTGCTAAAGAGATGCACGCCCCCAGAGAGAAGATCGGGTGATCGGGAGATCTGGTGATCGGGTGATCGGAAAACCGGGAAAGCCTGAAGAGCGGCGCCCAGGGGATTGACCAACCCACCCACGTCCGGGTTGTCGCTCCGGCATGGTCCCCGATTACGTATTGTTTTTACACGAGAGTAACTCGGTCTCTTAGGCTGACGCCCGCCGTCGCTGGGCAGCCTGAGCAACTACGGTAACCAGCGCGGGAATACTAAAGAACACCGCGGAGAACAGCACGTCGGACGCTAGCCCCCTCTGGAAGAAAGGAATGCCCGCCACATAGCTGGCCATTAGGCCCGCCCAGGTCTTGGGATATCCGATAGAACCTCCCACCCAGGGGGCAAAGTTGGCGACTAGGAAAAAAGAGATCGCGCTGGTCAGCGAAGCGCCAAGAACATTGAGCGGTTTGACGCGGTCTTTGAGGAGGATCCCAAACAGGCATATGCCGCCATACCAGGCCCAGATCAGCAGTTCGTCCCACGGCATGGCGCTTTGGTGATACGGGCCAAAGGTCAGATAGACATCCGAACCGATCAGGAGCGCCACCGGAACCCAGAGTTGCTTGCGCGGCATGCGTGAACCGAAGAAAAGCAGCGAGGCGCCCACGGGCGTAAAGCCCATGTTGGAAAGGACCCCGGTTCCAGCCAAGACACGCATAGCTACTGCAAACAGCACGAACCCATATGCCAGCATAAGCGCCTCCGAAATGTATTGTGAGGGTTCGCAGGTAGGAGCGTCAAGGACCTCAAAATCTGGTGATCGGTTCATCGGGAGATCGGGAGATCACGCGATCTACCGGCTTGGCTCGCCCATGAATTGATCAGTCACGCGCAGCTGCGGGTCGAGTTCGACGTAGCCGCGCAACGGTGCGGCAGTTTGTTGCGAAAGTGTCTTGACACTTGCAAAGCGCAGATCTTGGAACCGTACGCGATAGCCAGCGTTATTGGGAAGACGTTCGGTCGAGACCAGCGGGTATCCGGCCCAGTCGAGATAGAACCGCCCGAGACGTGATTGTTTTGCCGCCAGGGTAACGGCGGTTTCTTCCGGTTTGAAAAGGACGACCGCGCGGTTCTGCGCATCGACGTGGCCCGACCAAGAATCAACCGGGGCCAGCTCAAAGGAACCCGCAGTCTCGACCACCCCGGTCCAAGCGAACGGATTCAAAGCATGGGGAAAGGCTGAAACGCGGATCGGCTCTTCACCGCGATAGGTGATGGAATCTAAGGCGTTGACCGCGCGCCGGTGCTCGATGTGCCGAACCAGGATTACGGCGGCCAGACAGCTGAGCGCGAAGATGGCGCCGCCACGCCCGCGAAATTGGTTCTTTCCGGCGCCCACCTCTTCCGAGATCAAGCCAAAGATCCAGGGCACAACCAGCCCCAGGAACAAGGCCAGTAACATGATCGGATCGATGATGGAAACGATATCCCACGAAAACCATCGTGGATAGAACGGCGCAAACGGACGCACGCCGTAATCGTTGGTGAAGTCCTGGAAGATGTGGACCAGGCACATGAGCAGCGCGTAGAGGAACAGCAGCTTCCATCGCGGCGGAAGCTTTGGCTTCCAGCCCCGCCGCGCCATAACCCGGTAGATTCCGTAGACACCCAAAACCACGACGCCGGCGACAACCGGCGCGCCCAGGAGAGTGTGCGTGAATCCGCGATGTTGCGCAAAGCCCGTTACAGATCCGCCAAAGAAGGCGAGGACGTCTGCGTCTGGCGCCTCGGCAGTGAGGACCAGGGTTAACGTGGCAAGGCCCGTCGTGCGGTTCAGCCCCGCGCGGCTGAAACAGGCTGCGGTGAGAAAGTGGGTGACGGGTTCCAAGCCACACATTCTAGCAATTAGCAAATAGCAATTGGCAATTAGCAGATGCTCTGTGACTTGAATCCTGCGTCCGGCTAATTGCCAATTGCTATTTGCTAATTGCTTCTGCCGGCATTAACAGTCTGAATGTCCGCGGCTCGATTCCCACCTCGACCGGCAGAGTGCCTAACAGCTCGCCGTCGGCTTCGCAATGGGTAGTCGTGGGATCGTTCGCATGGAGCGGCGTGCAACGCAAAGAGGTGGAGAAAGCGAGCTCGATATCCGGTACTTTCCAGTTCCAGCCGCTGGCGACGCTGGCAAAGAAGCTGAGGAATCGTCCCACGCGAGAAGTCTTAAAAAGCATAAGGCGATAGTCGTTGCGGACGAGGGCCGAGCCTAGGCGGACCCGGCGCAGGATTCCAGGAAATCGTCCCGCGCGCAGGGCCATCACCAGCGAGATTTGGTCCTTGCGAGGCTCACCGTTCTCACTGCGCCATTCTACTTGAAGCATAGGAAAGCGGCGGCGCCAAGCCATGCGCGCCATCTCCAGAAAGTAAGCGTAGATACCGTAGTGATGCTTGGCCCCGGAGACGGCGGTGCGATACATCAGCTGAGCATCGGCTCCCACCCCGGCTGCAACAATGAACCAGCGGGTCTGCGTGCCCGTCTTGGTCTCATAAGTGATCACGCCGGGATGCAGTTCACGCGGCCGGTAGCCGAGGAGCGCGCGCGCCGCGGCCTCGGCGTTTCGTGGCAAGCGTAGGTCGGTCGCCAACAGGTTGGCGCTACCTAAAGGAACCACGCCCAGCGTCGCTCCGGCGCCAACCAGCATCAGGCCGTTCAGGACTTCGTGTACCGTGCCATCGCCGCCGCAGGCAAGCACTGTGTCAAAGCCGTGCACGACTGCCTGCTGGGTTTGACGGATAGCGCTGCCGGCATCCGTGGTAGCGCATACTTCGACCTCGACTCCCGCCGCCCGTAGCGCCTCCGCCGCGCGGGCCACTTGATCGGCGCGTCGCTCGCGGTTCTGTCCGGAGGCCGGGTTGTAAATCAGGAATGCCCTTTTCATCGTGAATTGGGATTTATCGTTTCGTCCGCAACGCGAAGCATATCTTCAGAAGCAGCTCCCAATATAATCTGTGCATGGCTTCGCCTCCTAAAGGTACCGAGCAAGAGGTCGAAAAGCTCCGCGACGAAATCCGCCGCCACGAACATCTCTACTATGTCCTCGACGCCCCCGAAGTCAGTGACGCAGAATTCGACCGCCTGATGCAGGAGCTCAAACGTTTGGAAGCGGCGCACCCCGAGCTGGTCACGCCCGATTCACCTACACAACGCGTGGGTGGCAAGCCCCTCGAGGGATTCGTAAAGGTGAAGCATTCTCGGCCCATGCTCTCGCTGGACAATGCCTTCGGCGAAGAAGAGCTGCGCAACTGGGACAGGCGGGTACGTGAGCTGGCCGGAAGCGCCAAGATCGAGTATGTGTGCGAGCTCAAGCTGGATGGCATGTCGTTGGCGCTGACCTATGAGCAAGGCCGGCTGAAGAAGGGCGTGACCCGCGGCGACGGTTCCGTGGGCGAAGACGTAACTTCAAACGTGCGGACCATGCGCTCCGTGCCTTTGTCGATCACGACGACGGCGCTCAGCAAAGCCGGCGCTCCGGCCGACTTCGAAGTGCGCGGCGAAGTCATCATGCCCTTGGCGGCCTTCGAGCGCATGAACGAAGACCGTGAAGCCCAGGGCCTAGCCAAATTCGCCAACCCCCGCAACTCTGCTGCCGGCACAATTCGTGTGTTGGAGCCCAACATCGTTGCCCAACGGCGCCTCGATTTCTTTGCCTACTTCCTGCTGGTCGACGGAAAGTATTTCCCAGAACACCACGATAACGCCCTGAAGATGCTTCACGCTTTAGGATTCAAGGTAAACCCTAACCACACGCTGGCCAACAACATCGAACAAGTGCTCGAGTTCATCGCCAAATGCGAGGCCATGCGAGAAAAGCTCCCCTACGAGATCGACGGCGTGGTTATCAAAGTGAACTCAGTCCGCCTGCAAGACCGTCTGGGGTTTACGGGAAAGGCGCCGCGCTGGGCGATCGCTTACAAGTACGGCGCACGCAGCGGTGTCACGCAGATCGAAGATATTTTGATTGGCGTGGGGCGCACCGGCAAACTCACGCCGGTGGCAGCGCTCAAACCAGTCTTAATCGGTGGGACGACCGTCAGCCGGGCCACTTTGCACAACCAGGATGAGATCGCGCGCCTAGGCGTAAAGATCGGCGACTGGGTGATGGTGGAGCGCGGCGGCGACGTGATTCCAAAAGTCGTCAAGGTTATCGACGACAAGGCACACCCGCGCGGCCACAAAAGCTTCCACATGCCGGAGCGCTGCCCAGAGTGCGGTGGCCACGTTGTGCGCGTGGAAGGCGAGGCCGATCACCGCTGCGTCAACGCTGCGTGTCCAGCCAAGCTGCGGGAAACCATTCTGCATTTTGCCGCACGCTCGGTCATGAACATTGAAGGCATGGGTGAGTCTTTGGTCAACCAGCTAGCCGACAGCGGGCTCGTGAAAGACATATCCGATATCTACGAGCTAAACAAAACCAAACTGTTGACGCTCGAGCGCATTGGCGACAAATCGGCTGAGAACCTGCTGGCTGAAATCGAGCAATCACGCAAGCTGCCGCTGGAGCGTGTGATCTTTGGATTGGGGATTCGCTTCGTGGGTGAACGGACCGCCGAGTTCTTGTCTGAGCACTTCGGCTCGATGGACGCCCTGATGAATGCCTCCGTCGAAGAGTTGCAGGAAGTGAACGAGGTGGGCCCACGCGTTGCGCAAAGCATCCATGAATTCTTCGCCGAGCCGCGGAACCGCAAGTTGGTGGAGCGTCTGCGTAAACACCTGACTTTTACCGGCAAGAAGCGCGAGCGTGGCACGGCCTTGGCCGGCAAAACCTTTGTCATCACCGGCACGCTGGCTAACTACTCCCGCGACGCTGCCAAGAAGCTGATTGAAGATGCAGGCGGCAAAGTGACCGGTTCGGTCAGCAAGAAGACGGACTACGTGATTGCCGGCGACGATGCGGGATCGAAGTTGGATAAGGCGAAGGAGCTTGGCGTCAAAGTACTCGGAGAGAGAGAGATGGAGGAGTTGGCGAAGGGATAGGCTACGGCCGCGAATTCACGCGAATGAACACGACCGTACTTCGCGTCGATTCGTGTTGATTCGCGGTTGGAGCCAACTCCCACCGCGCATTCCAGCCTGAAGGAGTCGGTCGAAGGAGCCAGTACGTCAACCGAAGTTCCGCTCCGGCCAGTCTGCGCGGTGTGTTCTATGTGACAGTTCTATAGACACTGCAGAGGGATCCTGAGTTCCCGGCCCAGTCAAGAAACGACATGAGAAGCCGGTGCATGGAACGGTTGAAGTCTGTTCCTTCATGCCCAGTGAGAAAGGCGCCCAAGGGCGGCAAACACCGCCAGCGCACAGAGGACGGCGGGCAGGGCCGGTGATTCGCGGCGGCACAGGTGGTAAGCGATCACCAACAGCATGATGATTGCAAAAATCGGGTGATCGGTTCATCGGGAGATCGGGCGATCGGGCGATCTGCGCAACGGGCGACAAACTTGAGATCACCCGATGTCCCGATCACCAGATCACCCGATCTACCTGTCCCTGTACCGCCCATAAAGCTGCATTCATGTGATACTCCCTCCACTCAAAGAGTAACTACTTGCTGGTTTTGAGCCATGACGATTCCACCGATGCGTTCTGCAGCGGCTGCGAAAGAGACATCGGCCTCCTCACGGGCTTGGTTCTCGGCATGAACAAACGTCACGTCGGTGAGCCCGAGGAAACCAAGAATGTGCCGCAGGTAGGGCTCCTGAAAATCAAGGGTTTCTGTGGGAGTGCCCTTCACATACGCGCCCCCGCGGGAAGTGATAACGATGATTTTCTTTTTCCCCAGAAGTGCTTCCCTGCCGTTTGGCCCGTAGGCAAAGGTCTTCCCGAGCCGCACTACCTGGTCGATCCACGCCTTGAGCGAAGAAGGGATCGAGAAGTTGTACATCGGCGCGCCAATGACGACCGCATCCGCCGCCTCGAGTTCCTTGATTAACTCATCCGAGGTTGAAAGATACGACCGCTGCGCCAGCGTGCGCTTGGAATCCTCGATCTGGATCGCGCTCCAGTCGTCGGTAATCAGAGGCAGTGCTGTTGCAGAAAGGTCTCGCTGGATGACTTCGCCATCCGGATGGCTCTTTCTCCATTCTTCGGCGAACTGGGCGGTCAGTCGCCGGGTCACGGAACCGGTCCGTGCACTGGAATCAATTTGAAGCAACTTCATCTGAACCTCCTCGTCCAGGTAATTCATCTAACTTGACAGAATAGATGTCCGTATATCTGGACTTAGACTATCAGTTCGTCCATATAAGTTGTTCAGGAGTCCAGGATGGAGGTTGAGGTTGGACCCGATTACAGATTTCTTTCAGACGCTGCAAATCGTGGGCGTGGTTCATGCTCGGCTAGAAGCCACTGCGCCCTGGGGACTGAAGAGAGAAGCGGATGTCGCAGAGGGAGCCGCAAAGGACAACCATTCGGCTGACTCCGCAAGTTCGCCGTTCGACTTTGCTCACTTCGGAATGCTTTCCCGCGGCAACTGCTGGCTCAGCGTTGAGGGCATGCCGGACCCGATACCACTCGCTGGGGGTGATTGCTTCTTACTCTCGCCCGGAAGCTCGTATACGCTGCGGGATAATCTACGTACGCGCGCCCGCAGCTTCTGTGAGGTGGCACCGAGGAATGGTAGTCATGTGGTCCAATACGGTGGCGGAGGGGTACCGACCACGATTATTTCGGGGTGGTTCCGATTCTGTGCATCAAGCGTAAAGCCCCTGACGCGTTTGCTTCCGCCACTCATACTTGTCAAGGCGGATCAAGCGCAGAGCTTGGCGCTGCACACAACATTGAACATGCTTGCCTCGGAGTTGGCGGAGCCGTCGCCTGGATCGGAACTGGCTGTCAACCGGTTGGCAGATCTGTTGTTCATACACTCGATCCGTGCCTACATCGGATCGCGGTCCGAGACCTGCAAGACGGGCTTGCTGCGAGCAATCTTCGACCCGCAAATTGGCGTCGCTCTCAAATCGATGCACGAGAAGGTGGAGCACCCTTGGACAGTAGGATCGCTGGCCGGTGCTTGCGGCATGTCGCGTTCCGCTTTTGCCGTTCGCTTTAAGGATCTGGTTGGGGAAACCCCGTTGGAGTATTTAACCGGTTGGAGAATGCAGAAGGCCATAGCGTTGCTGCATAAAGGCGACAAAAAGCTTTTCGAAGTGGCAAAGTCCGTTGGCTACGACTCTGACGCGGCCTTCAGCAAAGCGTTCAAGCGCGTCTTTGATGTTGCACCTAGGGAGTACCGGCGAAATGTTGCGGGAACCTCGTAAGATTAGCTTCGGAATAGACTCGATTTTCACATGAACTTCGCGCGAATCCTCTTGTACGTCGTCGCCAGCTCTTCGGGCAGAATTCGGGTCTCGCCGATCACGCTGATGAAGCTGGCGTCCGCCGTCCAACGAGGCAGGACGTGCATGTGAATGTGTCCGGCGATGCCGGCGCCCGCGGCTTTTCCCAGATTCATACCTAGGTTGAGTCCCTCAGGACGATAGAGTTCGCGCAGGATGCCTTCGAGTTTTCGTGTCAGTTCCATCATTTCCTGGGCAGCTTCGGAGGAGAGGCGCTGCAGCTGATCGACATGCTGATAGGGCACGACCATGACATGGCCGGTGGTGTAAGGGTAGGCGTTCAAAATCACGAAACAGTGCTTGTCCCGATGGACGATGAGCGTTTTTTCGTCGTTTTGCACCTTGGGGAGCTCGCAAAACAGGCAATCGGAGGCCGCGTGGGCGCTGGAGACGAACGCGTAGCGCCAGGGAGTGAAGAGATAATCCATGAAGGGAAAGATAGCAGATGCGGATTAAGTGTTTTCCCGCATTTCTCTCGCGTCCGGCGATTGACACTGCCTTAGGGCGTTGTTATAGTCGAAAGAGTCTTATGGCGCGTGCAGGACTGAGTCATAAGATCCGGCCGCTGGTTTCGTAGCTTACCGCAGAACGGAAGCCGTCACGCCAGTGGGACTCGGCTTCCCGAGTTCGCCTTCAGCGCGATCACAGCTCGTCCTCGAATGAGTTCCGGCGTGTGTTGGAGGTTCCCGGCAGCGAAGCGCAATGTCGGTTGAGCACACAGAACGAAGTTTTCCGCCCGAATCGAGCGAAGCTTCCTCAGGCTCCGGTTCCGATGCAGGCTCCGCACAGTCCTACCAAAAACCATCAACTATGTCCGGGAATAATTCTCAACTCCAATCCACTGAGCAGCCCAGCGCGGGCATTGCTCAAAAAGAAGAAAACCACATGGAAGACTTTGCCGCCGCCTTAGAGTCCTACACTCTAGAAACCGAGCCGGCGCCTAGCGAAGACAACGTCTTTAAAGGCACCGTCATCAAGATCACTCCCACCCATGTCGTGGTGGACATCGGCTTCAAATCCGAAGGCCTGGTGCCCATCGCCGAGGTGACTGACCCGCATGGCAACATCAAGTTTGAGCCGGGCCAGGAAATCGAAGTCATGGTGCAGCGCGGCGAGAATGAAGAGGGCGCAGTCCTTCTCTCGCATGAACGCGCGGCGCGTGTGCGCGTTTGGGAGAATATTGAGAAGGCTTACCACTCGAAAGAAGCCATGAAGGGCATCGTGGTGGAGCGGGTGAAGGGCGGGGTTTCCGTGGATATCGGCGTGAAGGCGTTCATGCCAGGATCGCAGGTGGATACGCACCCGGTACGCAACCTGGACACGTTGAAGGGACACGAGATTGAAGTCCGCGTGATCAAGCTCAACAAGAAGCGCGGTAACATCGTGGTTTCTCGCAAGGCTATCCTGGACGAAGAAGTCGCTGCCAAGCGGGAAAAGACTCTCGAGCATCTGCACGAAGGCGCGGTCCTTACCGGCACGGTGAAGAACCTAACCGACTACGGCGCTTTCGTGGACATGGGCGGGATTGACGGCCTACTACACATCACCGACATGTCCTGGGGGCGGTTGACGCATCCTCGTGATCTGGTCCACGTGGGCGACCAGATTCAGGTTAAGGTCTTGAAGTTCGATCCGGAAAAACTGCGGGTCTCGCTCGGCTTCAAACAGCTGACGCCCGACCCGTGGCTCGACGCCGCAGAACGCTACCCGATCGGTGCCCGCGTGAAAGGCCGCGTGCTCAGTGTGACTGACTACGGAGCCTTCGTCGAGCTCGAGCAGGGCATCGAAGGCCTGGTCCACGTCAGCGAGATGTCGTGGTCCAAGCGCATGAAGCATCCCTCCAAGCTGGTGAACATTGGCCACGAGATTGAATGCGTTGTACTTAACGTTAACTCGGGTGAGCGTCGAATTTCACTTGGTCTCAAGCAACTCGAATCCAACCCCTGGGAGCGCCTGCACGAAAAGTATCCAATCGGCTCGACTGTGGAAGGCCGGGTGCGCAATCTGACCGACTTCGGCGCGTTCATCGAGATCGAAGACGGAATCGATGGCCTGGTGCATGTAAGCAATCTGAGCTGGACCAAGCGCGTCAAGCATCCGTCAGAAGTTCTGAAGAAAGGCGAAAAGGTCAAAGCCGCGGTGCTGGGGATCGAGCCGGAACAGCGGCGTCTTTCGCTGGGTATCAAGCAGCTTGAGCCAGATGCCTGGGAGACGTTCTTTAACACACATCGCGTCGGCGACGTGGTGCACGGGAAAGTGCTCCGCGTAGCTCAGTTCGGCGCCTTCGTGGAGATTGCCGAAGGCGTGGAAGGCCTTTGCCACAACTCTGAGGCCACTGACTCGAATGGCGTAGCCATCAAGCTGGATAGCGGCCAGGAACACGACTTCAAGATTATCAAGATGAATCCGGAAGAAAAGAAAGTCGGCTTAAGCCTGCGCGCCGTTGGCGAAGAAGCCAGCCGAGCCGACGTGGAAGCTTATAAGCATCCAGCTTCCAGCGCTACTACCACTCTGGGCGATATCATCAACTGGAAGCGGGCAGGTAGCGATCAAGACTGAGCGCAATTTGGTAATTGAGTAATTTGGTAATTGGGAACTGAGTCATACTCGCTTCTCAATTACCCAATCGCATTTTAGTTGGAGACTCAGTGGGACCGATCGGGTAGCGTACCTGGCTTTCAATTACCCAATTACCAAATTACCAATTTCACTGAGACTCAAAGGACTTTGGTAAATAAATGATCTGGTAATTGGGACCGAGTCGCAATCTGGTTTTCGATCCTTCGCTACGCTCAGGATTTCGCCTGCGGGCTCCCGCTCCGCTCACGCCCGCAAAACGGCTCAAATTACCAAATCTCACTCATTTGCTGCTGTGGATATGCAAGGTGATGTTGGCTTGCTTGCGGCTGTCGAAGGCGCTGAGGGTTTTGGTGTCGCTGCGCACCCCCTCGAACTCAGCGTAGACTTCGTAGTCGACATTGGGCGATAGAGCCGGGAATCGGTACGTTCCGTCGGGATCGCTGATGTAGGTCTTCACCACGAGACTCTTGGTGTTCTTCAGATAGACCACGGCTTTCTGCAACGGCTCGTCCTGCTTATTGAAAACCCGCCCGCTGAGGGTTCGCTCATCACTGCGTGGACGCCCCGATTGCGCCTCACCTGGCAGGCAGCTGGCAGCACCCACGGCGGCTAGCAACACTACCGTCCCACAAGTCGCGAGCCTTCTCACGGTTCACCTCCGGCTTCTGCAAGAAGCGCTACTCTGTTAGATGCAGGCTGAAGTCGCGCCGCTCCTGATCATCAATGTGAACTTTGGCCTCGCCCTTCCAGCGCTTCTTCTTCGCCATCTGCGGTTTGCCATTCTCGACCGGCGCGATTTCAACCTCGCCGTTCACCTCGTAATCGCCTGGACCCGGAGGCACGCGCTGGGCAAATTCGCCGTGATGATCGGAGACAAGATCCCATGTGGGACGTTTCTTGCCTGCGGGATGGATCGTCACGCGAACTCCGTAGACGGGGCGGTCATCCGGGCCAAAGGCTGTGCCGAAGATAAGCCCGTAGGGTTTTTCGTTCTTGTTCTTCTCGGCCTTCTCGCTCTTGGCGCTCTGGTTTTTATCGTCCTGGGCTTTGTCATCCTGCGCGACGGCCAGGCCACAAACGCCCAGCGCGGCCGCCAGTACGGAGGACGCAGCTGAAACTCGACGCCAATCAGTAATCACCGTCTTCGTCTTCCTCGTCACTGTCTTCTTCTTCTTCGTCCTCATCGTACTCTTCGACTGGCTTCAGCTCCAGCGGGTTCTTGGTGACCACTTCAAAGTCCGTCCCGCACTCCGGGCAGGAGACGATTTCACCTTCCTCGAGTTCCTCCTCATCCAAATCGAGGTCGGTTTCGCATTCGGGGCAGATTGCCATGTATTTCCTCCTAGCGGGCCACCTGGGAACTGGCAGGGCTCCGTGTTTATATTTAGAATCTCTCTGGGTTGCCGTCAAGTTCTCTTCTTGAGGTGAGCATGTCCATCGGCCGGCACTGTAACAGAATGACCTGGTTTTTCTTATTTGTGCTCATGATGCTGGAAGCCCCCAGCTGCGTTGCCAGGAATGATACGGGGCCGGCAGCCGGCTCTACGCTGGAGCCCGGCGCAACGTCCACATCTACTGAAGCTTCAGCAAAGTCGACTCCTGTGCTCGATCCTGCGATCGTTCAGGCCATGCGCGATGTTTCGGCCGAGCAGATCCAGCAAACCGTGGCCAAGCTGGTCAGCTTTGGCACACGTCATACACTTTCCGTTAACAATTCCAAAGCGGCCACGTCCCCCCAGGGCATTGTAGCGGCGCGAGCCTGGATCAAGTCGGAATTTGAGCGCTACTCAGCTCAATGCGGCGGTTGCTTGGAGGTAAAGACAGATACATTTGTGATTCAGCCGAAGGCCCGCATTCCCCAAGCTGCTGAGCTGCAGAACGTTTATGCCATCTTGCATGGAACCGATCCGGCAGAGGCTAAGCGCATCTACCTGGTCACGGGCCATTACGACTCTCGCAACAAGGATGGTCTGAACTCGACTGACCCCGCGCCGGGTGCCAACGATGACGGCAGTGGAACAGCTGTATCGCTCGAGTGCGCGCGCGTTCTCAGCAAGCACAAGTTTCCCGCGACCATCATCTTTCTGACGGTCTCCGGTGAAGAGCAAGGGCTGGACGGCAGCAGCCACTTCGCCAAGATGGCGAAAGATGAAGGCTGGAAGCTGGAGGGTGTGTTGAACAACGACATCGTCGGTGGCAATCGCACGCCGGGCGACACGCTGCAAGAGAACAACGTTGTGCGCGTCTTCTCCGAGGGGCTACCCGCCGCCGCTACCGAGACGGATTTGCGGCGTATCCGTGCGGCCGGCGGGGAAAACGACTCGACTTCGCGCCAGCTGGCGCGCTATATCGAAGAAGTGGGTGCGACTTACGACTTTGGGCATTTTGGGCCACACCTGATCTTCCGCCGCGATCGCTTTTTGCGCGGAGGAGATCACTCCGCCTTTAATGAACAGGGGTTTGCCGCGGTCCGCTTTACCGAATATCGCGAAGATTTTCACCACCAGCACGAGAACCCACGGACAGAAAACGGCATCGAATTTGGTGACTTGCTTAAGTTTGTGGATTTCGACTACGTAGCCAATGTCGCCCGGCTAAACGCTGCGACCGTGGCTGCGCTGGCATCCGCGCCGGCACCCCCGGCGAACGTTCACCTCTTGACCAGGGAGCTGGAAAATGACTCCAAGATCCAGTGGGAGCCGGCTGCCGGGGCCGTAGCTTATGAAGTCCTCTGGCGCAAGACTACCGACGCGAACTTTCCCGAAGAGAACACCACGCGGACAACTGAAACCAAAGTCGACCTCGCCGAATCCAAAGACAACGTGATCTTCGGAGTGCGATCGGTGGATGGCAAGGGACACAAGAGCTTGGTCGTGATCCCAGAACCGGAAAAATAAGATGCAAAGAAACACATCCTCAATCGGTTTTCCCCGCTTCTCTGGTGCGGTGAGAACCGTGATCTTGGCGAGTACTGCCATTTACATAGCAATCGTATTGCTTTGGGCTGTCCGCCAGCCCTGGGCGAGCTCTGTCCTGGACATTGGAGGGCTCTCGCCAGAAGCGGTGCGCCACGGCTGGGTATGGCAGCTATTGACCTATGGATTCGTAGAGCTCGATCCGAGAAACTTTCTGTTTACGATGTTGGGAGTGTTTTTCCTGGGATCGGCTGTGCAAGGACGCATCGGCCCTCGTGCGTTTCTTAACCTATATTTTACTTCTCTTATCGGCGCCGCTCTGGTGGCTTGCCTGCTGTCGTGGGCGGGATTCGGGGCCGGCCGAGCCTTTGGCGCCGGGGCAGCGGTCAATGCCATCTTGATGGTGTTCTTTCTGCTCAACCGCGACGCTCCGATTATGCTGCTCTTTGTGCCGATTCCGATTCCGGTGAAGTACATAGTCATTTTCACCGCGGCAGTGGAGGCCGTTTATCTTCTGCTTACGCATTACGCCCTTTACTTTGTCGTGCTTCTGCTCGGCTTGGTCATGGGATATGTTTGGTACAGGTTCTTATGGCGGCGCGCCGCCGCGTCAGGTGTTATTCGCAATAGGGTGCTTGACATTCGAAACGCGTACTACCGCTGGAAGCGGGAGCGCGCCAAGAAGAAATTCCAGGTCTACATGCGCAAGCACGACAAAGACCCCAAGCAATACTTCGACGAATACGGCAACTTCAAGCCGCCCGAGGACGGCGACAAGAAGAATCACGGCCCGGGCGGGTGGGTGAACTAGGTAAGATTGGGTGATCCCGCAGAGCGGGATCGGCTCATCGGGTGATCGGCGCGAGACCTCTTTAGCTGCCAGCAACCCGATCACCCGATTCTCTGCTTCCGGCTCCGATGTCCCGATGACCCGATCGCCCGATCACCCGATCTTGAGCTGTCGGATCCGACGACGTGCAGGCGCATGAAATTTGTCGAGCCGGTTGTGGTTCCCGTACCAGCGACGACCGCAATCACGTCCCCAGGTTGCACGGCTGCGTTTTTCAACATGATCCGTTCGGCATTGGCCACCATATCCTCCGCGCTGCTCACCTGCTTGCACAAGATAGGCTGCACGCCCCACATCAAGTTCAGGCGCGCGCAAACCGAGCGGTTGGAGGCCAGGGCATAGATCGCGGCCTTCGGCCGGTACTTTGAGATGAGCCGCGCCGTGGCTCCAGTCTCGGTGTAGACGCAGATGGCCTTCATGTCCAAGTCCTGAGCGGCGTGCGCAACCGACTCGCAAATCGTCTCCGAGATCGAAAGATGCCGGTTCTGGCGGCGGTGCGGAATCGGCTCGGGCATATTGGACTCAGCCTCGAGAACGATTCTGCCCATAATGGCCACAGCCTCGCGCGGGTATTTGCCGCTGGCAGTCTCGGCCGAGAGCATAACGGCATCGCTGCCGTCGAGGATAGCATTGGCTACGTCGCTGGCCTCGGCTCGTGTGGGGCGAGGATTCTCCGTCATCGACTCCAACATCTGGGTCGCGGTGATGACCGGCTTGCGCCATGCAGCCGCACGATGGATCACTTGCTTCTGGATGATAGGAACCTTCTCCGGCGGCATCTCTACGCCGAGATCGCCGCGCGCCACCATCACACCGTCGGCGACGTCGAGAATCTCCTCCAAATTCGCCTCCTCGATAGCCTGCGGCTTCTCCAGCTTCGCTATCACCCAGGCCTCCGAGTGATGACTCCTCACCACACGCTTCACAGCCCGCACATCGTCGGCGGTTCGGATGAACGACGCCGCCACCATGTCCACGCCCTGCTTCATGCCGAATTCCAAATCTTCCTGGTCCTTATCCGTTAGCGAGGGAACCCGCACGATCGTGCCAGGCAGATTGATGCCTTTGTGTTCTCCGAGCAGGCCACCGTTGATAACTTCGCACTCCAGGTCGTCGTCTTGAATCGAGGAGACCCGGAGCTCGATGAGGCCGTCGGAGAGCAGGATGCGGGCGCCGGATATCACTTCGTGCGCGAGAGTTTTGAACGTCGTGGAGATTACCGAGGCGGTCCCGGAGACTTCACGCGGCGTGATTCGCAGGCGCGACCCGGTCTTCAGCAAGACCGGCGTGTGGTGTTTCAGCCTGCCAGTGCGAATCTTGGGGCCTTGCAAATCCTGCAGGATACAAACCGTGCGGCCCTCTTTTTCTGCGGCTCGGCGCACTCGCTGAATAGCGCGCGAATGCTCGGCGTGAGTGCCATGGGAAAAGTTGAGGCGGGCGACGTCCATGCCCAGTTGCATGAGGTCGCGCAAAGCAGATTCGGAGTTGCTGGCCGGTCCCACCGTGCAAACGATCTTGGCCCTTCGCAGGCTTCGCGAAGGGTCAAGCTCCAGGCCCTTGAGTTCGGTCATGTACACCTAAGCTTTCTTGTTGGATGATCCGTTGTCTTGAATCTTGGGATAAACCTGGGCGTTCAGTTCAGCTCCCAGGAGCACAATCACAGAAACAATGTACAGCCACACCAGCAGCGCGATGGCCGCACTGAGAGATCCGTAAACCACGTTGTAAGTGGCGTAGTGAGTAACATACCATCCAAAGAACATAGTGGCAGGAAACCACAGAAACGTTGCCAGCACCGCTCCCGGCAAAACCCTCCGCCAGGACTGAGTCTTGGGCACCCCGTGGTGGTAGATCAAACCGATGCAAGCAATGCTGGCCAGGATCCCGATGCTCCAGCGCACACCATCCCACACCAGCAGAATTACTGGGCGAAACAGGTGCATGGTCTCGTTCTGTACCCAGGTTTCGATCTGTTCACCGAACGCCACCAAAATCGTGGCGAAACCCAGCGGAACGAGCGCGAGAAATACCAGATAGACGGCGATGGCTCGCTCTTTCCAAAAGCCCCATGTGTTTTCCATGACGTAGGCGCGGCGAAAGCCGTCCATCCACGAGATCATGACTCCCGTGGCCGCTAGCAGCGTGACGATCGAGGCGGAGGTGATTATCCGCGTGGTGTGATGCTGTTGGGTCTGAAAGAACGC
>Ga0209648_10001346_pt1 | contig 19736 bp, 16 predicted proteins | sample GraSoi2013_115cm_FD_185830 | JGI IMG/M metagenome (GOLD analysis project Ga0209648, IMG submission 185830) | Grasslands soil microbial communities from the Angelo Coastal Reserve, California, USA - Sample 9_17_2013_115cm (SPAdes) (version 2) | ecosystem: Environmental > Terrestrial > Soil >...
TCACCGAGCTGATCCCATCCGCGCAAACCGCGTTCTACGACGGCAAGCTGACCGTCGCTCACGCGCTGGAGATCGCCCGTCTTCAACGCAAGGATCAGGAACGGGCCCTCATGGAATGTTTTCCAGGCCATCGGAGCACGGGTTCGATTCTTAAGGACCGCAAGGCAGAGGCGCTGACGGTACGGCAGCTTCGCGAGTGGATCGAACGCGAAATGCACCTCGACTTGAAAAATGCGCCATTCGATACAGAGGATGCGAATCTGCTGCCTCCAGCGGGCGCATGCTCGACATGCCCGAAACGGACCGGCAATAATCCACTGCTCTTCCCCGAGATCAAGAACAAGTCTTTGTGCATGGATCCAACCTGTCATCAAACAAAGGTTCAGGCGTTTGTTCAACTGCGGGTTGGTCCTCTAGTGAAAGAAGGACAAAAGCCCGTTCGGATTTCGGAGAGCCCTTCCTGGCAGGTCCACACCAAGGTACCCAACACGCTCTATGAAGGTCAGTATCGTCGCGCCCAGCGCGCGGGGGAATGTCCGCATACACAGGTCGCTGTTGTCGTAGACGGCCGCAAAGCGGGAGCGGTCGTGTACGTCTGCGCGGAAGAGAAGTGCAAGACGCACCAACAATTTTCTCACTACACAATATCGCCGGAGGAGAAAGAGCAGCGCCGGAAGCTCGCTCTTGCGGTCCGGGTCCAGAAGGAATCACACTCGCGCATTCTGCAGGCTGTTAGGCAGAAGCTTCCTCCTGCGTTGGCGCGTACTGACTTCGAAATGGTCGCACTCGACTACTTCCGTCGCCTAGGGCATGACAACCATCATCGGTTGTTCCAGGCCTATGGCTGGGAAGAGAAGAAGACGAGGACGTCTTGGGGTGGGAATACGGTGGACCACGAAAAGCTGGCGGAAGCTCGAATCCGCGCAATGACAACGGCCGAGCTCAACCGCTTCTTAGTCACATGCTCTCTGGTGCCGGATCTGTACTGCCCAGGTTACAGTTCGGCAGAGACTCTGTCGAAGGAAGCGAATCTCATGCGAACGGCGGTCCGCTACAAAGTAGACGCATCGAAGATCACCACCAGAGTGACTGCAGAGCTGTCGGCTAAAGGGAGACCCGCTGGAGATAAGCCGCGTCCCGTGTCAAGTCGGTGCAAGCACCATACGGGCAAGACCAGATAGCGCGAGGCTCAAACCTGCCCAGCACCGGTCCGCGAAACGCTAGTCAGAAATCATGCGATTAGCGAAAAACTGTCACATGGCTGGCTGGCCGGCTTCGCCCGATTGTATTCATTGGCTTTAGCGAGAGTCCGGGTCGCCCTCGGATGAGGGAGACGACGTTCCTTGAGGATGCGCCCACGGAGCTCAAGTTGTAAGGTCCGTTCAGACAACATTGCGGAACGAATCGGATCAGCAGTCAGCGATGGTGTGACTGCCCAGGTGTTGAGGGAACCGGGTGTGAGAATCGACACATTCTCTGTTTGTACCCAATTAGGCAAGAAAGGTGTTTGAGCATGGCTACTCATTCTGAGCTGTTACTTACTCCAAAGGAAGCCGCCCAATTCTTGGGGATTCCCTTGGGGACGCTTGCTCAGTGGCGTTCGCAGCGGCGAGGTCCGCCCTACATAAAGCTGGAAGAGAGACTCGTGCGCTACCGCCGCTCGGACTTGGAGGAGTACTTGTCAGGGCATTTGGTAGAGACAAGCCAGTTCGGCGGTGTTCCCATCGCCGTCAGGATCACAGGCGCATAAACAGAAGAAAACGGCGCTTGGTAATTTGGCCGACCGTGTCGGAAAGCCAGTACGAAGGAATGATTGGAAGTGAAGCTGCTTCGTAAGGGGACACAAGTGTTCGAGCGTTAGCAGCATTGTTGGGAGGAGACCCATGAGTGTTTTCAAGCGTGAGGGTTCTCCTTTCTATCAATACGATTTTACTTTCATGGGTCGCCGCTTTTGGGGATCCACAAAACTGACGAACCGGAAGGCGGCAGAGCGTTACGAGAACAAACTGCGGGAGAAATTGGCGTATTCTCGTGCTGGAATTCTTGACCCTGAGCCGCCGCCGTTGTTTGTGGAGTTTGCCTCTGAATTCTTGCTGCGCACCAAGCCAGAGCTTCGCCCGAAATCGTGGAAACGGTACCAGGTCTCGCTTAAGAGCCTTCGGCCTTGGTTTGATTCAAAAAGACTAGACGAAATTCGAGCAGATGACATCGAAAGGTTTAAACAGGCAAGGTTACAAGAGGCGTGTTCTCCGTCTACGGTGAATCGCGACCTAGCTTGCCTCCGACGCATTCTGTCGTTTGCTCTCCAGTTGGACTTGATTCTGACTACGCCTTTCGTGACAAAGAAAGTGAGATTTCTGAAGGAACGTGGTCGCGAGCGTATCCTGACGTTCGAAGAAGAGCGCCTTTACTTGAAGGCAGCTCGAAATCCCCTCCGCGATGTCGGCACTCTTATGCTAGAAATGGGCTTGCGTCCCGAGGAAGTGTGTTCCATACGACGAGAGAACATTCATCTCGAGACCATACCACCGTTCCTTCACGTTCCAGGAGGGAAGACGAAGAACGCGAAGCGAGATGTCGTTGTGACTGAGCGAGCTAAGGAAACTCTGAGACGTCGGCTGCTTGAAGCAAAAGGAGAGCACATTTTTCCAATACGTGTGGGCCGCGGATTTGATTGGTCCCGTCCAATGCAGGAGCTACATCCCGCTCACTACCAAGCTCTTAGGGACAGTCGAATTCAACCGCCATTTCAAATATATGACCTCCGGCATACGTACGGGACAAGAGCGATTGAGAGCGGCACAGATCCACTTACGCTGATGCGTCTTATGGGCCATCAAGACCTGAAAACCACGATGCGCTACGTGCATCTATCGAAAGGACATCTTGCTGAGGCTCAGGGAAGGATCGAGCGGTATCGGGCTAAGCGAGAGAGGGAGGAAAAGGAAGAGCGCGAGAAGGGTCGGCGCGCAGTGCGATGAGTGTCGGGATTTTTGTCGGGAGTCCCCGCACATCTTGGTTCACTCTGATGCAGCTCCAACGACCCTGGAAAAAGAAGCTAAGTAAGGCCTGATGATAGACTTATGGTCGAAGCGGTGGTCGGCCAATGATTTACCTGAAACGGCCTCAATAGCACTCATAATCCGTTGGTCCTAGGTTCAAATCCTAGCGGGCCCACCAAACGACTTCAGGTTTTCCTGTCGGATTCAGGTCTCTTCTGATGACGAAGATGATTTCCCCGGCGGGGCCAAGGTGCGTTCCGGCTCCACAAACAACCAAGCCACTGCACCGAACACAGACAAACCCGCAGCGACAAAAAAGGGTGTGGTCCACCCAAATCGAGACGCAAGAAACGGAGTCAGTATTAATGTGAGCCCTCCACCGATCTGATTGCCCATATTCATGAAGCCGGAGACGGAACCCGAAGACCCAGAAGCGATATCGGCCGTGACCGACCAGAAGGAACTTTGCGAAAGATAAAGCGCGCCTGCGCCGCCGGCTAGCACGAGACTGGCGAGCCGGGCGCTCTGCACTTGCGAACCCAAGACCAGAAAGCCAGCCGTCAAGATGAGGCCGAAAACCGCGATGCCGCATCGGCCAGCGCGCTTTCCGTAGAGCTTTGTGAGCTTGTCGCTGATCGCTCCACCCAGCGGACTGCACGCGGCCATGGCAAGAAATGGCAGCGTGGTGTAAAAGGCGCTCGTTTTCAGGTTTAATCCGCGAACATCAGAGAGGTACATGAAGAACCAATTGAAGAAAATCCAAGCGACGTAGCCGAAGCTGAAATAGCTCAGAGTTAGCGCGACAACTTCCTTGCTGGCGAAGATCGTACCCCAGGCGATCCGCTCGGCCTCTGTAGATTTGGCAGTTCGCCCAGCCTGGATGTGTGCTAGCTCCGAACCGGAAACGAGCGCATGCTCCTCGGGCGTGTCGCGCGCCACAAAATACCAGGCTGTGCCAGCGATCAATCCTACGATGGCGCTCATCCAAAAGGAGGATCTCCAGCCGTAGTGAATCATGACGTAGGTGATCAGCATTGGCGTAACGCCTGCTCCTGCGCCTACGCCCGCGAAAATCAATCCATTTGCGATTCCGCGCTCCGGCGACGGAATCCAGCGAGAAACGAATTGATTCGAAGCAGGGTAAATGATCGCTTCGCCGGCCCCCAGAAGGAATCGTACCGCCGCAAAGAAAAGCACAGCGAAGATAATTTTTGTGGAGAGCGCCGCGGTGAGAGTGGTGAAGATTCCCCACCAGACAACTCCCGCGGTGAGTGCTCGACGCGGGCCGAAGCGGTCGGCGAGCCATCCCCCAAACGTCTGGAAAGCCCCATAACCCCAAAGAAAGGAGCTGAAAATCCAGCCAAGCTGAATATTGGTCAGATGATATTCGGCGGCGATGGAACTCCCGGCAATGGAAATGTTGACGCGGTCGAGGTAAGCAACCGCACTCAAAATAAAAAGTCCAAACACCAGGAACCAGCGCATGCGGCTTTCTGGACGGTCAGACACGCAAGATTCCTCGACTCGAAAGGACGACAGACATGGACACACTCCGGGAATTCTGTTTTACCGGCCCGCGAACAACAGCGCTGATTCACTCAAGATGCGTGTGACTTCAGGACCTTCACCAATTCCTGCGCGATGATCTTTTCTTCCCCTGGCTGCAACATGAAGGAGTTCATCGACAGAGCTTCACCATGTTCTCCCGAAGAAAGAACGATGGACGGTTTGGCGCCGCGCAGAGCAGCGGTGGCATCGCGCGGCGTCAACGCAATGCGGGCCGGATCCCACTTGATGTGCATGTGAGGGACATGATTGGCAATTTCCGGTGCGGGGAACGACGTTGTCACCCCGGCAATTTTCGTAACCTGGCTGGAGATGAAATCCAGGCGGCGCTGCCATTCCTTGTTCAAGGCTTCATGATCCTCTTTTAAATAGGATTCCAGAGCCTTGACCATCCCGACGATTTCTTCTTTGCCCACTTTCTGGCTGCGGCCGAGCGTGTCTTCGTGCGGGCTATTGTTCAACAGAGCGTAGGCGACGAGATCTTTTTTCCCGACGAGCAGTCCGGCGCATTGCGGCCCGCGAATCGCTTTTCCACCGCTGAAGGCGATGAGATCGTAGCCCATGTTTGCATAGTCCCATAAATGCGAGACAGGAGGGGTGTCCGCGGCGGCATCAATAAATGCCGGAATATTATTTTCATGCGCTAGCTTGACCCATTCTTCGACTTTGATCTGCCCCTCGTTATCAGCGAAGTTTGTGAAGTGCATCATAGCGGTCTGCGGTGAGATAGCTTTTTTCAGATCGTCGCGCGATTCAATGACCACGAGCCTCACGCCGGTGGAGCGCAGTTGATGGTCGAAAGGATTGCGATGCGATTTTTGAATGACGACTTCTGATTTCATGCCGGTCAGATCGGGCAACTGCTCGATAAACTTTGGGTTGTCACCCGTCAGAATGCCGGCGAGGCCGGACTGCATCGCGGCGGCTGCGCCTGAAGTGACAAGGGCGCTATATCCTTCGGGGAGCTTGAGCATTTCCGCGATGCGTTTGCCGGCAGCGACTTCCAGGTCAGGGATGCTCACAAAGTGGCGGCCCGCCAAAGCCATCACCGGTTCGACTTCAGGACGCATTAGGGAACCGCCTAGCACAGTCATGGTTCCCTGCCCGTTGATGACCGTGGTTACGCCCAATTCTTCATAGACGTTTCCAGTCGCGCCGAAGCCACTAACGGGAGCGGCTTTGCCACCCGCGGCAGCCGGGAAGGCAAACGCCTTGCGCCCGCTGAATATCGTTCCCACCAATGCGCCGAGAGTGCCGAGAAAAGTTCTGCGATTCCAGCTATCGTTGAATGCCATTGTTCTACGCTCCCTTCTTTACGTCGCGCACAACGGCAGCAATGCAATTGATTTCCACGAGCGACTCGCCGGGCAATCCAGCAACAGCCACGGTGGTGCGCGCAGGCCCGCCGTTCGGGAAGTAGGTCTTGAACACGGAATTCATCCCATCGTAATAGTCCAGCTTCGCCAGGAACACGGTGAGCTGAAGAATACTATCCATGGTGCTGCCGCCAGCTTCAACAGTTGTCTTTACGCCATCCATCACCATTTGGGTGTGCATTTCGATCGTTGGAGTTTTGCCGGCGTCGGACTTGTTGCCGCGCGAATGAGCGCCTTGACCGGCAATATAAATCAATCCATTGTGAATAATCAGCGGAGTGATGAAACCCTTCCCCGCGGGTTTTCCATCGCCATCCAGTTTCTGCACGGCGCTACTGCTTTGCGCAGCCGCTTCCGGTGCGGCAGCAGCGATTCCCGCAAGGCCGAGGCCCGGAAAAAGCGCGGCCAGGCGAGCGGCGAAGTTTCTTCTGGTGCTGCGAGTGAATAACATTTCGAATCCTCCTTGGAGTCATTGCGATTTGAAATCGTTCCTTAAGGCAAACCAAAGCTGAAAATGTCGCTCCCTGCGGCGATGGCCACGTATTGTTTTCCATTCACAGAGTAGCTCATCGGTGAGGCGTGCATGCCCTGGCCGGTGTTGAAGTGCCAAAGAGGCCTGCCTGTTTGCGCGTCCGCGGCTTCGAAGGACTGCGCATCATCACCAAAAAAAAGAAGGCCGCCAGCGGTGGTCATCGTTCCCCCGGAAGAATGTCCCGAACCGACTTGGGGATATCGCCACACGGGTTTGTCTGATTCGAGGCCCAAGGCCAGTAGAATTTTCCGGCCGTGATCTCCGGGGCTGCGACGGACGCCTGTGGAATAATACGTTTTTCCTTCGGAAAATTCCTCCGGCTTCAAAAAATAGAGATCGCAGTTTTCTTGCGCAAAGAAATAGAAAAGGTGAGTCAAGGGATCATAAGAAGGCGAGTACCAATTGGTGGCCCCGTTGAATCCAGGACAGATGCGCGTGCCCTCTGCGGTGGGTTTCACCTCGGTTCGAATCGGCCGGCCTTGCGCGTCGATTCCCTTTGACCAATTCAGTTTTTCCGCGAAAGGAAAGGCAGCGAGGAATTTTCCATTGGTGCGGTCCAGAACGTAGAAGTAGCCATTGCGATTCGCCTCGACGAGCAGCTTTCGCGGCTGGCCCTGATAGTTTGCATCGATCAAGACGGGAGTTTCCGTGGCGTCATAGTCAAAGAGGTCATGCGGAGTAAATTGAAAATGCCATTTGAGCTTCCCGGTATCGGGGTCCAGAGCCAAGACGCAATCCGTATAGAGGTCGTCCCCCGGGCGCGGCCCGCCATCGAAATCGGGTGCAGGATTGCTGGTGCCCCAGTAAATCGTATTGAGTTCCGGGTCATACGTCCCGGGCATCCAGGTGGTGCCGCCGCCGCGCTTGTAAAGCTCACCGGGCCAACTCTCAGAGCCAAACTCGCCGGGTCCAGGAATGGTCCAGAATCGCCACGCCTGTTTTCCCGTTTCGGCATCATAGGCGGCGACGAATCCACGTACGCCATCGTCGCCGCCGGAAGTGCCCACCAGCACTTTGTCCCTCACGACCAGGGGCGCGCTGGTTGCGCCGTAATTCTTGTTTCCTTCGGCGTACAGAACGTCCCACAGAAGATGACCGGAGCGTGCATCCAGACAGAGCAGATGGGCGTTGTCCGTTTCCATGTAAAGGCGCGAACCCAGAACGCCCACGCCGCGATTGTGATGCTGCGAAGCGTCATCGATCAGCCCTTCGGTGATTGGCCGCGAATAGTGCCAGATCGTGCGGCCGGTTTGCGCGTCCAGCGCATAGGCGTCGTTGGCGGAGGTAACAAACATGAGGCCATTGAAGACTACCGGTGTAGCTTCCAGGCTATTCGAATTGGGCGCGTGAAAAACCCATTGCGCGCGCAGCTGATCAACATTCCTCAGAGTGATTTGATCGAGATTGCTGAAGCGGCGGCCGGTGTAATCGCCGTTGTAGGAAAGCCAATTCGCACCCACTGGCCGCTCGGCTAGCATTTCTTGAGTCACTTGAATCGAAGTGGAAACGGAAGCGCCAGCTGCCTCTTGCGGGTGGGCTACCGCGGGCAAGAGTCCGCAAAGCACCGTAATCCAGAGCGCTCCTCGATCGAAACGCATTTTCTACAAACTCCTGTCCGTTGTCGGTACTCGAGCCTCACCGAGCAATCCTTGATCGTTCCCCAGCGCATCGATCACGTGAAGAGAAACTCGCGCGGTTTCCGCGGGGACCTTGATTTCTGCGTGCAGCTCGACCAGCTCCGAGGGGCTCACGGCCTGCAGCGGGATGTTTGCGATCGGCGCTTCATGCTTGTCGAAAAGCCGCGCCTCCAGTTTTCCCGTCACAAACACTCCGAACTCGCCGGAAAGCAGAATGCCGCCGGCCGTGGAGGAAAGCTCCAACGAACTCCCAACAACGCCAGCCTCCATCACGGTCTTGAATTCATTTCCCATGCGTGTGGGAAACCAATGCGTATCAAGGGCGTACGTCTCGCCGGGCTGCAGCCGCACCATCGGGCTGTTCACCTCGGCTTCCATATAGTGAAGCCGGTCTTGCGGATTCATATTTTTGACAAAGGGAATCCCTTTGTCGTCGAGTTCTAGCGAAGGACCGTTCTTGTAGAAAATCACCGTGGCTTTGCCGGGATATTCCGCCCCTTCGAAGTGAGGAAAGCGCTCCACCATGGCGTAGAGTGCCGAGCCGTCGACCACCGCGAGCCAGTTACCCGGCGAATCCACCCAGACTTCACTTTGCAAATACAGCCAGTGCAGAGTGAACAGATTGTTTTTCACCGCGAAGGAAGGATCATCCGCGAGGCCGGAGCGCACGTGATATTGATTCAAGTAAGCGCTGTGCTGGTTTGCAGGCGTGAAAGCCCAGAACTCATGATTAAACTCCCCGGGGTTCGCGGCATCCGCCGTGTCGTATTGCGTCACCGACTGTACCGACCATCGAATCGCGTGACCGGTGATGTTTTTCATCACCGCATGGAAGGAGATCTCCGGCGAATTCCCGCCGATGCTGATTTCGCGAGCGTATTGCAGCCCGGTTTTCGCGTCGGGCGGTCCGTCCAGCCGCACCGTGCACGTGGAATCGTGGGAGAGGATTTTGAATGCGTAGTCTCCATCGTCGAGCACGTCCGAAACGGGACCCGCCCAATGCTCCGCATCCTGAGTTCCCTCCGGCATTGGCCAGATTTTGTCGTCGCCATAATTGATCCACCGCCCCTTTGCGGCTTCGCTGGTAGGAGGGATGTATTGCCCTTTGTACTTTGGATTTACGAATAAGAACGCATGGCCCGCAAAGGTGACCTGCATGACGCGTCCGCCGAGCTGCGGCGCGATCGTGACTTTCACCCACGGATTGCTCATTTCTTGCGCGTGCCAGCCTTCGAAGTCCCTGGATTCGATACGGCAAGAGGCTGGACCGGGCGCTTGGGCCATCGCTTGCTCCGAAAAGAAGCCGCTGCATAGCACCGCAGCAGTTAGCGAGAATGCGCGGGCCAGCGCGATAAAGCGCGATGCGTCTGCCGGCTTCATGAAAATATCGACCATCTGGTGCAATTCTCTATACTACGGCACCGTGCCAAGTTCCAGCCCAATTTTAAAGTTTAAATCGAATTAATGCTTCTTAAGATGCCCTAGAGACGGCCAAATTTCTTCACCGCTTCCTGGATGGACTTGAGCTTTTCGATCCACGCGTACATGGAGTGCTCATCGAAGTCCATCTTCTGAGCCAACGCGAGGACTTGCGGCGCGGTCGCACGCGGCACCGCCACTACTCCATCGGCATCCGCGACGATGATGTCCGTGGGATTCACTGTGACTCCGTCGCACACGACGGGGATGTTCGATCCCGCGAAGCGATAGTGGTTGACGGACGTGGACGGTACGATCCCCACGGCGTACACGGGGAAGCCGATTTTCTGAAGATAGGCGGTGTCCCGCACGCCGCCATCAATCACCGCGCCCGAGAAATTGCGCGAGGACATGGTTGTTCCCATCAAGCCGCCCATGCCCGCGATGTCGGTGCCGTCTTCGACAACCATGACGTAGACGGAATTCGCCGCGCCCTGATCGATCGCGGCGAGCATTCCTTTGAGGGCGTCCGGATCATGATTGCTTTCTTTCTTCAAAAGCACGGTCAATGCAAATCCGGCAAACTTGGCAGGGAAAATCGGCCGCATGCGATGCGTCATGTACATCTTGCGACCGCTGATCTGCTCCAATGCGTCGGAAACCGAAGCGACTTCCACATGGCGGAATCCTTCCAGCAGGGAAGCGTCGTCGTTCGATCTCGCAGCTTCCTGGCTTGGTTTAGCGGAGGGTGGCCAGGCCCATCCCGCAAGACCGGCCAGGAAAACAGCTAAGGCGAAAGATGCCACGCTGACAGGGACGCACCGAGGCAAACGAACGAAAGTAATCATGAGCTCCTCCCAAAAAATCAGTCTGAAGCGCGGACTCTAACACTATTTTGTGCGCGCGCGTAACAAAGGTAAGATGTGCTCGCCAGGAGACAATGTTCATCATCCAATCGCACGCCGGGACCAGGAGCAATTCGACTTTCAAGTTGTTTTCCTCGCGCCGCTTTTTCTGCGCCGCGATTACGACGTTACTCTTTGCCGCCTTCGCCTTGGTGATGCTGGCGAGGCCGCAGCAGGCAAACGCTCCCACAAAAAAAAATACTACTAAACATTCTGACGAGGAGGACGGCAGGAAAACGTTCGAATCCGTTTGTGCCACCTGTCATGGCCTGGACGGAAAAGGTGGCGAGCGCGGACCCAACGTCGCCACGCGCGCGGAAGTTCAGCGGTTGTCCGACGAAGAGACGCTGCGAATCCTGCGGGCGGGAATCCCTGCGGCGGGGATGCCGGCGTTTGGCGCGCTGGGTTTGCCAAAGATCAAAGCCGTGATGGGCTACTTGCGAGTTCTCCAGGGAGGAAGTAAGCCTGTTTCGATTCGGGGAGATGCGCAAAGCGGCAAGCTGCTTTTCTTCGGAAAGGCGGGCTGCGCGAAATGTCATATGATCAACGGCGCTGGCGGATTCCTCGGAGCCGATCTCTCTTCATATGGTTCAAATGTCTCGATCGAGGATATGCGAGCGGCAATTACCGATCCGAACAGAGACCTGGAACCGACGGAAAGGACCGTGCTTGTAACCACTCGGGATGGTCGGCAATTCACGGGCATCGCCCGCAACGAAGACAATTTTTCCTTGCAATTGCAATCGCTTGATGGAGCTCTCCACCTGCTCGCGAAAGCGGACCTCGAGCATATCGAGTATCGGCCAAAATCACTCATGCCTTCGGATTACGGTTCCGTGCTGAGCGCCAGTGAGCTGGATGATTTGGTGAGCTTTCTCCTGCAGACGGCGCAAACGGGAAAACAAACACAGTCATTCGCAACAAAATCAAAGCGCGGAGATGAAGATGACTGACAGACTCCGAGGATCGAGCCTCGAAACTAAGTCAGGGCGCGCTTCAAGCGCTTTGCGGTTTTCTGCAATTGGCGCTTGAGGGCGTCGACTTGTTTCGCGATATCATCCAGCTCTTTTTTCGCCAGCGTGCCGGCTTTCGCAACTTTTTGAACTCTGCGGTCCGCTTTGCCCATTACGGTCCCAATTTTCACTGCAACTTGGGTGAGCTTCCCCTTCTTGGCCATGGTGATCCTCCGGTGAGAATGGAAGCATCCTATACCCGAACGATTCCGGGAGTCACTAAAGAACAGGACGTCATCCTGCTTGAATCCAACGCATAGCTTGCGACACAATTCTGGCCCGACAAGCATTGGAGGGATTCGAATGAGGCGCTTCCGACGTTTTCTCTTCGTATTTTTGTTTCTGTGCCTGTGCAGCACGCGCGCCGTCCGCGCGCAGTGGAATCCCTTGAACCCAGTGCTATCCGTCCAGCGCGAGTACGATGGATTGCGGATGACACTGCAAAACGGAACGCTGAGGCTACAAGTGTGCTCCGGCTCCATCATTCGAGTGCGCTATTCGCCGACAACGCCATTTCCATCCCTTCCAGAATTCCTGGTGATTAAAGACTCTTGGCCGACGGCAAAGTGGGAAATGCAGTCCTCCGACGAAGCCATCGTGCTGAGCACTTCTCAACTGAAGGCCGTGGTTGCACGCAAAGACGGCAGCGTCAAGTTCCAGGATTCCGGCGGCAAGACTCTGTTCGAACAGAATGAAGTCAGCATGATTCCTGTTGTCATCAATGGCGAGCAGACTTATCACGCGGAACTTTATTCGAAACTTTGGGGTTCATATGAATCTTTTTACGGGCTGGGGCAGCATCAGGCCGGTGTGTGGAATTATCGGGGCGAAGTTGTGGACATCTCGCAGGACAACACCAACATCAGCATTCCTTTCGTTCTGTCCAGCAACGGGTATGGAATTTTCTGGAACAACGCTTCGCGCAGCCGCTTCAACAACCGTTTTCTGAATGCACTTTATTTGAGTTCGGAAGTGGCCGATGTGCTGGACTATTACTTTCTCTACGGGCCGGAATTTGACAGGATCATCGGCGGATACCGGGAGCTCACCGGCGCGCCGCCGATGTTTGGCAAGTGGGCCTATGGATTCTGGCAGTGCAAAAATAAATACAACACGCAGGAGGAGTTGCTCGGGGTGGCCCACAAATACCGCCAACTTCACATCCCCGCCGACAACATCGTGCAGGACTGGTTCTGGTGGTACACCATGGGTGAACCGGTTTTCGACAAAGCGCGCTATCCCGATCCTCCGGGGATGGTCGAAGACCTCCACAAAAATAAATTTCGCCTGATGATTTCCTTCTGGCCCTACGTGCGCCCTGGCACGAAAACGTACGAGGATATGGACAGGCGCGGGTTTTTCATCGCCAAGACGACGGTTGGCGCTTTTCACCCGGCACAAATGGGTTTGTACGATGCCTTCAATCCCGAAGCGCGCAAGTATTACTGGAACTTGATGGATCAAGCGCTCTTCAAGATTGGCGTGGACGCCTGGTGGCTTGACACCACGGAGCCGGAAACCGAGGATCGCGAAACAAACATTCTGGTGACGAACAAGACCTTCCTCGGAAACGGTGCAAGGTACGCGAACATGTTTCCGCTGATGACGACGAGCGCGGTCTATCAGGGCCAAAGAAGCGCGTCCGATAAGAAACGCGTTTTCATACTGTCGCGTTCCGCGTTCGCGGGCGCACAGCGCAACGCCGCCGCCGTCTGGTCCGGAGATGTGAATTCAGACTGGGTATTTTTCAAGAAACAGATACCCGCGGGGCTGAATTATTCGATCTCCGGGCTTCCGTACTGGACGACGGACATTGGCGGATTCGTTTCCGGCAATCCCGACGATCCGGAGTATCGGGAATTGTTCATTCGCTGGTTTCAGTTCGGAACGTTCAATCCCATCTTGCGAGTCCACGGAACGCGTTCGACGAATCAGAATGAATTGTGGTCCTATGGTGCCGACGCCCAGAAAATCCTTGTAAGCTACGACACACTTCGCTACCGGTTGTTGCCGTACATTTATTCTCTGGCTTGGATGACCACAAGCCAGGGCTACACGCCCATGCGCGGATTGGTGATGGATTTTCGCACCGACGCGCGCACCGCCAGTATTGGAGACCAATTCATGTTTGGCCCGGCTTTCCTGGTGAATCCTGTCACGGAACCAGGCGCGAATACTCGGCGCATTTACCTGCCGAAGGCGAAGTGGTACGACTTCTGGACGGGGACCTCCGTCGAAGGCCCGCGCACTGTGGATGCCGCGGCGCAGATCGAGAGGCTTCCGCTTTTTGTGCGCGCGGGATCAATCGTGCCGATGGGGCCGGAGAAGGAATGGTCCACGGAGAAGCCCGAAGACCCGATGGAGTTGCGAATTTATCGCGGCGCGAATGGAGACTTCACTCTCTACGAAGACGAGAACGACGGTTACAACTATGAGAAAGGCGCGTACGCGACAATCCAATTCCATTGGGATGACGCGAAACAGACTTTGACCGTCGGCGAGCGCAAGGGCAGCTTTCCTGGGATGCTAGTTGAACGCAGTTTTCAAATTGTCTTTGCTGGTGAGAACCACGGCATCGGTGTCATGCCGGAAGGCAAACCGGACAAGTTCGTCCACTATGCCGGCAAGCAGATAACGCTTACGCCGTAGAATCCTGCTATCGAAGACCCACTTGCGGCCAGCTCATTCGATGCGAACGGCGCTAGCTCCTTACGCAATTACTACACGAGGCCCACTTTGGAGAGCGGCAATTCTCGGATGCGCTTTCCGGTGGCGGAAAAGATCGCGTTGCACAGCGCGGGCGCAAACGGCGGAAGAGGGGGTTCACCAATTCCCGCCGGCGGCGCATCGCTTGGCACGATGTACGCGTTAGTTTCGCGCGGCGTATTGTTCATGCGGGCCATCTGGAAAGAATCGAAATTGGATTGATCGATTGCGCCGTTGGTCGCGGTGATTTCTCCGTAAAACGAGAGGCTTATCCCCATTACCGCGGCGCCTTCAACCTGTTGCCGAATCGTTTCCGGATTTACGATCGTGCCGGCGTCCAGAGCGGTGTCCACGCGAGTGACGCGCACCTTGCCCGCATCCACCTGCACTTGAACCACGGTGGCCACGTATGTCAGGAAGCTGCGATGCACCGCCACGCCGATTCCGTAGCCGTTTCCCGGCTTTTGTTTTCCCCAGCCGGCTTTTTCCGCGGCCAGCGTCAGCACGCGTCGATGTCTCGAGGTGTCGATCGGATACTGCTCGTACTCTCCGCCGTAATTCGGGAATTCCTTCGGCAGCTCTGTTCTCGGCACAATGCGATCCGGTCCGAGCAATTGCAGCAAGTACTCCACCGGATCTCTCCCGGCGGCATGCGCCAGTTCATCCGCAAACGACTGGATTCCGAACGCATGATAGACATTGGCAACAGACCGGAACCAACCGATCCGCATGTGTGCCGCCGCCGGTCCATTTTCCGCGCGAAAGTTTGCCACGGCGAAAGGTGTATCCGTAAACCCCAGCCCCAATTCTCCCGGATCGGAATAATTTTCGCCGTCCTTAAACGTCGAACCAATTGGCGGAAAAACGGTTCTCTGCAGCCACGCCGTGGGCCTTCCATCGGCTCCGAGTGCCGCTTTCATGTACATCGCCGCTACAGAATGATAAACGTCGAACTTGATATCGTCTTCCCGGCTCCAGACCACTTTCACGGGCTTTCCCGTTTTTTTGGCGAGCACCGCCGCTTCCACCGCGAAGTCCGGGAAAGACTTCCGGCCGAATCCGCCGCCCAGCAGCGTCACATTCACCGTCACGTCTTCCTTCTTCAAGCCCATGGCCTGCGCGATCGCGGTCCGCGCTCCCTGTGGATCTTGTGACGGCGCCCACACTTCAGCTTTACCGTCGCGATACACCGCCAGCGCGGCCGGTGGCTCCATCGAAGCATGTGCCAGCACCGGCGCGTAATATTCCGCCTCAACAATTTTTTCGCCCTTCGCGAAGGCCTCATCCACGTTGCCAATTTCCCGCACAACTTTTCCCGGCTTGCGCGCCGTTTCCTGCAGCTCCTTTTTGTATGCATCCGAGTTCCAAACGCTGTGCGGGCTCTGTTCCCATTCGATCTTCAGCTTTTTCCGTCCTTGCATTGCCGACCAAGTGTTGTCCGCCAGCACGGCAACGCCGCCGAGCGCTTGGAGGCCGACCGGAGGCTTGAATGCATCGATCATGGCCGTCTGCTTCACACCAGCGACGCTCAGAGCCGCCTTGTCGTCGACGGACTTCACGCTGCTGCCGAAAACCGGTGGATGCGCCACGCTCGCATACAGCATCCCTTCCATGCGTGTGTCCTGGCCGTATCCGGCCCTTCCAGTGCACATGTCCTTTAGGTCGTAGCTCGAAGTGCCTTTGCCAATGTAACGCCACTCGCTTCGCGGCTTCAGCTTTACATCTTCCTTTTTCGGAACATCCAATTTTGCCGCGGCCGCTGCGAGCTCTCCGTAGCCCAATTTTTTTCCTGACGCTTTGTGGACCACCGTATGCAAATCCGTGGAACATTCCGCTGCCGGGACGCCCCACTGCACCGCTGCCGCGCGAATTAGCATTAGCCGGGCGGTTGCGCCGGACTCCCGCAAAGTGTCGAAGAAGCTCCGCACGGAATGCGACCCATCGGTATCCTGGTCTCCGTACTTTTCATCGCCGGTGGCTTGCACGAGCTTCACGCGCGACCAGTCCGCATCCAGTTCGTCCGCCACGATGCGCGGGAGAGCCGTCCGGCTTCCGCTGCCCATCTCCGAGCGGTGCGCAATGATGTAAGCGGTTCCATCCGTATCAATGGCTAGGTAGACGTTTGGCTGAAGCGGCGCTTTGGCGAACGGGTCCACAGCGGTAGCGCTTGCGGTCGCGGCAAACAGTTGTTCCGGCATCAAGCGAACACTCAGAACAAACGCTCCTGCGCCGAGCAAGCCTTTGAGGAATCCGCGCCGGCTGTCTGCGAGCTCGCGGTCCCGGTTGGAAATGTTGTCGATATGAATCATGCGTCCTCGCTTTGGCAATGGACGAAAATAGGTGCAAAACCGCCTATTGCAATTCTCCATCCTACCGCCAATTCGTTTTCTTGCAAGTCCGGGGGGAGGCAGGGCGCGCGGGGCCTGGGAGTTATGATTCCGTGCATTCGAAAAATGTCACATTGCGATTTTGGCGGGCACAGTACAATGTGAAGCACGACGGAAACGATTCATGTCCCCAGTCTTCATGAAGCGAGCCATCGCGCTGGCGCTCGAAAACATCGGTTCGGGCGGCGGCCCGTTCGCGGCGGTGATTGTCAAAGAAAGCCGCATCATCGCCGAGGGAACGAACCGCGTTACATCCACGAACGATCCAACCGCACATGCGGAGGTCGTGGCTATTCGCGAGGCCTGCCGCGCGCTCACTGATTTTCAGCTCACTGGCTGCGATCTCTATACCACGTGCGAACCTTGCCCCATGTGCCTCGGCGCCATTTACTGGGCACGTCCCGCGCGAATTTTCTACGCTGCAACCGCTGCCGATGCTGCGGCCGCCGGATTCGACGATGCCTTCATCTATGACGAACTGAAGATCGCTCCTTCCGGGCGGCGCATTCCCATGGCGCAGCTTCTGCGAAACGATTCCCTGGCGATTTTTTCGGCCTGGAAACAGCAGGAAAACAAAACGCCTTACTGACGCAAATCGCACGTCTTCCAGCGTCACCTGCATTTCGCGAGCGCTTACGATGCCGGCCAAGTACCCAGCGCCCGCCGCAAATCGACCAACTGTCCGAGGTGATAAGCGTTGTGATCTGCCAGAAGCAGCGCTTCGCGCAGAATCGTCTGGCCCTGTCCATGCGGAATGGCGGCATGCAGATCCGTTTTCGGATTTTTCACCAACTTGACCATCTCCTGGAGATCATGCTGAAAGGATTGCACGCTCTTCTGCCACGCGGCCCCGTCCGCTGGTACGGGCGTCTTTGGCCAATAGCCCTCGGGAAATCCCGGCGAAACGTGCTTTGCGTCGCGGCTGAATTCCAGGATGTCCCACTGTGCAATCCGCGCGTGCTCCAGCAACTGCCAAGCCGTATGCGGCAAGCCTGCGGCGAACGCTCCTCGCTTGGCTTCCGGTAGGCCCTCGATCGCGTCCATGAAGTGCACGTGCGCTTGCCCACCCTTAAGGACAGAGACCAGGTGTTCGCGCAAGCCCCGATCGTGATTTGCGGCGCTATTTTTCTTCTTCGCTGCCCGCTTACTTCTTTTCTTCACAAGGGTTTCCTATTTCTCCGAGAGCAACACCTGTTGCGGCATGTCCGGGACAGGATGCAACGTCGTTTTCAAAAAACCCGCGTTCCCGAACATCTTCTCATATTGCGAGAAAGTGTAGGCGTCGCCTGCATCCGTTTCGGCCAGCATGATCAGGCTGAAGGCCGCGGCCATGGGCGGCGTGACGCGGTCTTCATTGGGCACGAACTCCAGCGTGATGGCTTTTCCGCCGGGCTTCAACGCCGCATGAACCCGGCGCATCAGCTTCTCGCAAGTGGGAATATCAAAGTGGTGAAAGATGTTCGTCAGTGGCACGATATCGTAGCTATTGCCGAGGTCTGCTTCAAACGCGCTTCCCGGCCGGAGTGATACTCGATCGGCCACGCCGGCCGCCGCTGTATTTTCCTTCGCGACTGCGAGCACTGGCGCCCAGTCCACCGCCGTTATTTGCGCGTTTGGATTTTGTTTCGCGATGTTGATTCCAAACATCCCGTGTCCTGCCGCGATGTCCAACACCTTGCAGGCTTTTCCTTCTTTTGCGCCCGCAAGCTCGGCGATGAACCCGGCCGACACCGTCGTCAACGGCGCCATGGTCCTCGCGAAGCACACCCACAGTTCGTCGTTCGGCTTGGTATTGTCTCCTTGTGCGACGGCCGCTCCGCCTTTCCTCACCGATGCCGTTAAGGCGTCGAAATCTCTCTTGTGCGCTTCGCTCGCAAGGAAATCCGCCAGCGTCCCCATATAAGCAGGCGAATGGCGGTTCAGAAAAACCGCAGACTCCTGCGTGAGAGCGTAGCGATCCTCGGTCTTGGTCAGAAACCCATGAATCGTCAGGTAGTCGCAAAGGATACGGACGCCGCGCTCCGCTGCATTCACCCGCTGTGCAATGGCGTTCGCCCCGTCGGCGCCTTCAGCGATTGTCGTGAAAATGCCCAGCTCAATCGCGGTCTTCAGTGCAGCCGAGCTATGAAACGCGTTCAGAACGCCGAAGACGCGCTCCGGCGAAGGTCGTTGGGACTGAGATGGTGTTGCCATAGTTTTGTAACTCCTTGTCTGGACCGCAGAATGTGCGGACTCATTCTAGCGGAGGCGCCTTGGGATTGAAACCACTGTTGGACTCCCCGTCCAAAGCAATTGCCCTGCAGCCCGCTACGCTGGCATACTTTCTCTCCCCGCGATGGACTAGAGGAATCGGATGAAACGCGAATATCACCGCTGGCACTCTCCGCGCCTCAGCATGGAGCTGGGCGTCGTGGTATACGGACATTGGGGCCCTCCGCTCCTCGGTTTCCCGACCAGCGCCGGCGACGAGTGGGAGCTCGAAGGCCAGAGCATGGTCGGCGCGCTCGCGGAATTCATCGATGCGGGAAAAATCAAATTCTTCAGTATGAATTCGATCAACGGGCACAGCTTTTACGACAGGAGCGCTCATCCGTTCCACCGCAGCTATGTCCAATCGGTTTTCGATTCCTACTTGCGCGAAGAGGTGGTGCCCTTCATCTGGAACAACTGCCAGTCTCCCGGCATTGCCATCTCCACCATGGGCGCTTCTTTCGGCGCGTACCACGCTGCGAACAGCCTCTTCAAGCATCCCGATGTGATCAAGCGCTGCTTCGCAATGTCCGGCGTTTACGACCTGCGGAACTTCATGGATGGCATGTACGATGACAATTTCTATTTCAACAATCCTGTCGATTACCTTTCCAACGCGAGCGATCCCTGGTTCTACGAGCAGATTGCCAGTTGCGACATTCACATTACCACCGGCACGGGCCCGTGGGAGAACAGTGGACCCACGTACCGCCTCTCGGAAGTTCTTTCCGGCAAGGGAATCCGGCACTTGCTGGACAATTGGGGCCCGCAGGGCGGCCACGACTGGCCGTATTGGAAGCACCAGATGCGCGAATATATTTCTCAGCTTTTTTGAGGCTGATTTTGTCCTGGAACTGGAAAGAAGGCCTTCAGACCAGGCCGAGTTGTTCCAACCGGTATTGGCCCTTTTCGATGACCTGATCGTCGTCGATCCAGACATCAC
>Ga0209648_10001347_pt1 | contig 19725 bp, 35 predicted proteins | sample GraSoi2013_115cm_FD_185830 | JGI IMG/M metagenome (GOLD analysis project Ga0209648, IMG submission 185830) | Grasslands soil microbial communities from the Angelo Coastal Reserve, California, USA - Sample 9_17_2013_115cm (SPAdes) (version 2) | ecosystem: Environmental > Terrestrial > Soil >...
GAAGCAGGTAAGAGGCATTTCTACTCGATTCGGGTTGCGATGATTGATCGCCCGCTTAGAACGGGATCGAGGGGAGCGGGCATCGTTTTTATATCCAGAGGCCAGTTTGTCTCCCATTCCGTCGGCAGTTCCATTATAGCAGATGCTAGCGGCTGCCGGCTATTGAAGTCTACTATATCGATTCGGACCTTCATCGACCCTTGTCCAGTTCGTATTGCCCTCTATGACGCTCGACTTCATTCGTCTCTGGGGAGATATAGCCGCTCTCCCTGACTATTGCAGACATTGCGAATGTGAGCGGGGAGAATTTCACGTCGGCCTGGTGAACGGCGGCGTTTGCTTTGTCGCTGTGATAGAGATACAGAAACATAAAGTGCATGTGCGGTCTCTCCTATGGTCATCAGGGATATCAGCATTCCTGGTATACAGCCGGTAAGTGATGAATTCCCTGCATCGGTGATTTGCCTGTATATGTGCAGTCCCGGTTTTGTAGCCAGGATGTCTGTTACTCTCGTGCCCAGCGCCGGATTCAGGGCCGAGACCATCTGACTCCCTGAAACGGCGATTCCGATATGTCCCGCTGCGCCCATTCCCGGCCAGATCACCAGGCACCCGGCGCTTGGAGTCGATACGGTTTTGGCTCCTGACCATGAAATGTACTGCCAGGAACCGGGGCCGTGCGAGCTTCCGTCGTATCCTGGTTTTGAGCTTCCCGGAAGCCGTAGCCCGAAATCGTGTCCCAGCCACTTAGAGACGGCTGAGCTACAATCCCAAGGATTCTGGAAATTGGTTCCCGGAGCGCCGCCTAGTGCGTATGCATGGCCTACGTCGTTTACGGCGTTCGAGGCGATAGCATCGCCAGAAATGGGCATTGTCATTACTTTTTGTCCTTACCCTTGGGAGGGCGGTACACGCGGCTAATCTTATTTTCCTTTTTTCCTTTTGCTATCTTCGCCTGAATCTTCTCGAGAGCTTTCGGGTCTGTCTTCGGCAGATCCCCGTTCCCTTTCGTTTTGCCCATCTCGCGCCTCCCATACATCTTGTTTGACCCTGTGAGTATCGAAGAAATGCTGTACGAGGGTGTCGTCTATCTCGTCTTCAGAATCCGCGAAAAACATGATTCCGGTACATGCTGTGCAGGATCCACGCCATTGCATGCTCTGATAAAGCTTTGCCGTTACGTTGTCCACGGTCATCGCCTCATCAGTTACCGGGCCGTAGCACACTGTCGTCATACCTCGCATTTGACTCTCCTAAAAAGGCGGTTTGCATTCCCACCAGGGATCTGGATTTGCCCATCCCCGCTTGTCCGGGGGATTTGCGTATATTTCTGCTGGCGCTCGTTCTTTCCAGCAATTTTCCATTCTCTCGTATATGTCCTCCTCGTGATTAGTGGCTTCGAAGCAGGGCTCACAGAAATACAGGCCAGGATGTTTTCCGTCCTCATTCCGCTCCTGCGTATCCCTGGTAGTGTAATGGTGACATTCGAGCAAGATGTATATGCGATACTCGTTTTCAGCGGCTATTGCTCGTATGATTTCCCGCTGAATCGCATGTTTTGGCTGCTTAGGTGGTGGCGCGGGACGAGAAGCGGCCCGTTGCCGGGCCGCTTCCCTAAGCTCGCTAGGACTTATCAGCTTCACTAGCGCGCCTCGTTGGCTTTGCAGCCCTTACCGACTTTGCGCGTCCGGTCTGGACCGTGAAACCGCGCATCGGGCTCGCCTGCCCCGTATCGATGTCACTTGCATAGACCATCTTTACCGGCCCCGAACCGACCCTTACGGAATCGAGACCCGCCTTGAGAGAGTGATTCGCGCGCACGAAGTACAGATCATCACCCTTGCGAAATCGAGCTTGCGTGTAATGCTGCCCGGTTTCCCGATCCTCGAGCTTGCGGTATCCGAGGAATTCATCCGCGATGAACGTGTCGCCGATTTCCTCGAATTTGATTTTCGTCTCTTCCTGCGCGTCGCCTTCACTGACGGTGGTCCACTCGAATTCGGCTTCTGCGGTCATGATACCTGTCCTTTCACGGTATGAGCTTGACTAGTTCGGCTGCGGCGATATCCAGAACGAATAGCGCCAGTGCGACCAGCCAGACGGTAGAGACTATCATCTTTTTGGTCGCTCCCCCTATTCCACGCGAAACAGGGCTTCCTGCTGGCTTTCCTCGGAGACTGGACGGTGGGGCCACTCTACGCTGGTGAATTGGAATCCTCTCCTATCTGCGTATGTAGCAAAGTCATCATTCCATTGCCTATGCCATTTAACCTGCCTTTCCATTAGCTGCTTCGGAGTCGCCCGGCTGATTTGTCCGTAGCGAGAGGCCATTTCTATAGCAAGCTCTCCGACTCGACGTGAATCGTGACCTGCGGAGTGAAGCGGGTAATCGTGAATTCCGTATCGTGTACTCAGGGCTTTCAGAGTCCTCTGGCCCCTTATCAGGCTAGGAATTCGGTTCTTTGAATAGAATCTGTCGCCCACCAGCGGATCGAAGAAAAAGACTCCCTCGAGACAGAACCAGATATCCCATCGCTGCCATTCGGCAATCAGGAAATTCATGTCAAAGGGTGCGTTCATGATTACCACGGGGAGGTTACGACATCGCATCTGGTTTATCCAGATCGACATTTCCCTCAGTTTCTTGTAAGGATGCTCGCCTTTTTCTTGCATTTCGTCCGTAATACCGTGGACTGCTACAGCATCGAGTTTCGAGGGAACGCCGGATCGAAGAATGGTCTCGTAACTCTGCCGGAAAGTGCGCGCCGTGAAAATGGACGCTCCGAGCTGGATGATTCGGTCCTCATTCCAGTCGAGACCTGTAGTTTCAGTGTCGACGGATAGGATGGTTGTATCGATCCAGGCCATGCGAATTTCTCCCTTGGGACTATCGGCAGCCAATTGCGCGGCATGCACTTGTGCTGCATGTAATCAAGGTGAGTCCAGCCGTTGTATTCGCATTTCGGAGCGAGACACCGGACAATTTCTCTACCGCAGCGGCAGTAGATAATTGGTCTAAAGACTCTCTGAGACACAGGGGATATCCTTGTGGTGGTGGCATAGCTTATGAATGAACTTTAGTTCTCGTCGGCCATCCGTCCATACGATTGTGCAGGTACAAGAATGACCAACCCGAACTAGTTCTGCTTCTGAAATCCAGTACGTTGCTTCTGGGCGAATCTGGATCCGGCCCTTCCGGAGATATTGCTTGTCTCCGAATAGATGGCTAGGGTGACTCCTCGCCTGCGCGTCTCGCGGCTTAACTGTTGCTAGGGTCACGCTGAATCGCCTTCCCGGTGTAAGGATCTACCAGGTTCTTGTGCTGCGGTTGCTCCTGCGGTGCTTCCTTTGGGGGGTCGAGGCAATCCATGCAAACTGGCACGGCTACCCAGAATCCTCCGACGCTAACCGGAGTCCAGGTAATTGCTGGCTTGATTTCCTTGACCTTGCCCAGCTTGAACATCTGGCAGTGGAAAATACAGAACGTAGACGGGGGACCGAGCCGGCCCGGATTGCTCCGAGCTGGTCTCGTCCTCCCGTTATTCCCCGGCGCTGCCATTTTCTGGTGAATCGGGCTCGACGACCTTTACGGCTCTGTCGATAACGTAGAAAGCAAGCTCCACCTTCCCGCCGGTCTCCGGGCAATCGCCATAGCGGAGCTGCCGCTGAATCAGAGCTGCGGCTTTGCCGAGCATGAATCGAGCGTCCTCTTCCTTTGCCTTTCGGATTGTCCAGACGGTAAGAGGCATATCGATGACCTTACGGGGCTTTCCCGCTGCCAGCCACTCGCGGTAAGCCTCGAGAACCAGCTTATCGACCATTTGCTGGATTTCGCTTCGCTCCTCGCGCTTCCGGCGGTACTTGACTCGCTCCTCTACGGTTACCGGCTTTTTGATAACCATATCTTCCTGCGTAAAGCCGGTAATGATGCGAGGCTTCCCACGCCCTCCCTTTTTTGCTCCCGCTGAGCTTCCCTGTGACTGGCGTGGTGCCTGCGGTGGTGCCTGCGACCCTGCTTGTGAGGGAGTCGACATGTTGATCTTGCTCCATCCCCGGGGCGCGGTGCCCCGTCTAGAGGACATTCTACCAGGTCACAGCCTATCTAGGATAGACCGCCTAATTGCCATGATTTCCTCGTTTTGGCCTATTAGGTTGGCCTCATCGAGATTTGGGTTACGAACCAGCCCGAATTCCATGTAAATCATGATCCGTCCGCAAGCTCCGCAAATGCCCACGTCCCCCGGCTTTGGCTGTTCGGGCAATTGCCGGAGATTGGCTGTATTCATCTGCATCGAATGCGGGAGAGGGCGCGCGCACTTCGGATTGAGACACCGCACTATTACTGGCATACTTGGGTTCCCAGTATTTCGGTGCAGTGATAATCGATCCACACCTGATGGTAGATTAGTATCGCTCCCATGAGAACGAACCATATCCCTGCCAGGATAATGATTATTCGTATCACTTATACCACCTCAAATCTTTCTGCATCGATGATGTGTTCCCGCATCGGGTTTTCTTCTGAATTGGCCAGCCAAGGCAGATGGTGAAGCGTAGATTCGATCTGCCGAGGCGGAACCGGAATGAGCGGGTGTAGGGAATCGGTGAAGCCACGCCCAGCTCTGCACTCAGGGCAAAAACGTTCCGAATGTATCGCTTTCCCGGCTCCTCCGAAACGCAGTTTTCGAGGCGAATCGAGCCATTTACGCCAGTCATGCATCCGCCCTCTCAGAGCTGTTCCGAATCCTATGAACTGGTGCTGATTAATGGTTATGGGGTTCTCTCCGAGACTTGCCCGGAGGAAGATTTCCTCGAATTTCAGTTTGCGTTGAGGGATTCCTCGAGATTTCGGAGGTAGCCAATTACCCTCGCTATCTCGGAGCCAGTAAACCCCGTTTTGGACATAGAAGACACCCGTATATTCTTCACACTTCCACTGTCCGAGCTGATTTCCAATGCCATTTGGCAGTTTCCGAAATGGAGTCGTACTGAGAAGCCCGTCGGTGTCGATTGAAAGAATACCCCTTCCCGCGCTTCGGGCCGCAGCATATACAAGACTGCGGCATTCGGCGGTGATAGCTCCGGCGAATTCGAGCTGGTGATACTTTGGTGGTCCATTTCGTCTCTCCCATCCTGCTCTCTGGGCTACTTGTCCGTAGAATGACGCGATTGCCTTTTTATGTGCAAGCTCAGTGAAATCGCCAGCGTCTTGCATCCTGAGCCGTTCCTGGTATATGTCGTCAATCCAAGCGAAAGGATATGACCCATCATCTTCAAAGACCCATCCTTCGAGAAATTCCGCCTTCGGATCGTTTCTGACGAGATATGCCTCACTAGCATGAAACCACCCTTCTGTTACTGCCGGCCACGAAACGATTCCTGTAGGATCCCGGTGAGGCAGAGGTTTTACGCCCCCTGAATTGCCCGAACGATAGCGTATATGGTAAAGGCCAAGCCTCCTATCCTTCGTATCGTCTCTGTCGGGTTCTGTCGTATGTACCCACTTACCGTTTTGCAGGTTCGGCAGGCGGCTGAAAGTATAACCATAAGCCGTATTGATATCCGGAGCATAAACGGGTCCTTCGTAATACCCGCATTTGAACGGCTGGAATCGTCCGCCGATGTAGGCAGACCTAGCAGCGTCCCGAATTGCATCTGGTAGGGATTTATCGAGGCAGTCGGCGACCTTAGCCCGGCCAAGACAATAAGAAGCAAGAGCGCCAGCGCCGTGCCACTTGTTGATGTAGTAACCCGCTTCATACAGGATTCCCCTAAACTTGTCCATAAGCTCCACCATGAGGCGGAGCTCGGTTTCCCAGTAAGGCTCTATCTCGCTTCGAATCTGAGCGTAACGAAAATTTGGCCGTTCTCCCTTTCCAGCCGATATTCTCTGAATGTCAGCTTCGGATCCGATGTTATATTTGGACAGTGACTTATCAAGTCGGGTTGCAAAGAATGCAAAAACGTCGTAAAGCGTGAGGCTGATTCGGCCAGCTCCCCCTCTTCCCTTGCTACGTCCGTAAGAGATTTGAATCCACTTGTGTGGAATATACTCAATATTGAATCCATGGTATCTCGTCCTGTTCTTTACCCGTAGTGTCCGCAATGCGGCTATCGGCAGATCCTTCATTATCTGGTTTACGTCGTAATCGAATGCATAACCGAAGTGAATTGCTTCTGGACACATACGCTCTGTCTCCATAAGGAGACTCAAACACTCGAGGGTACTCAGGTCATATCGACGGACACGCGGGCCGAGAGAACTGCCGAAAAGGCAATAAGGCTGATAATCTGATTCCTCATTTTCGTTTCGGCAGCCCTCTCCGTCCCACGCGACAAACGGCCTAAGCTCGCCCACGTCGGTTAGTCGCGGTATTCCTCTGGACTCGGACACGCCGCTGTTTTACGATGGGGAGTTTCCAGAAGAGGGACCGCGCCGAGCGCAGGGCACCAGGAACAGTAACAGAAATTCTCGTAATCGGGGTGGTATGTGCTTCCGCCCACTGCTCGCGGCTTTTCTTGATTCGCTGCGGGTGGACTCGCTTTGCTGGTGTCTTGTGAATCGACTTCACCCTGAATCACCTTGTTTCGCATTTTTACGAATACTCCAGGTCCGATCTGCTCATACCGAGGATCGTTTGTCATAGCGAGAATAATATGAGATTTACCGCCCCTTGTCCCGCCTATCATCTCGCTCCTTTCTGAGAGCTTCCTGCTGCCGCCGCAATTCGTTGAGCTGCTCATTACGCTTTTGCCAGAGCTTCGCCTCGTCCTCTTCCTTTTTCTTCTCCTTCATTCGCTTGTTTACGTGCATTCTTTTCTGCCGGTCACTCTCTTCCTTCGGAAGTTTCTCGCCTTTCTTCCTGCCGGGCTTAGCCATTTGCATGCCTTCCTATTTGTGGGGGACCTGATGCCACCCTTGAATAAGACCCTGAATAATGTTTGCGATTGCGTACCCTGTGTCTTTCGGGGCGAGAATGAATGCGATGATCAGGACGATAAGCGCTATTTTCCACCAGGGCATTTGCTCACCTTACCGTGACACGTTCGCTAATTCTTGCGAGGCGGGTGTTCAGTATGTGAGCTGTTCGGTTCGTATTGTTCGTGAAATGCTGGATTGCGAATATTGCGGTCCAGGCGGTGTCCGCCAGCTCCTCGAGAACATCGTTGCTGGTATGCGTGAATCCCTTACGGGGATTCTGTCCGGTGTTCCCGATAAAGGCTTGGATGGCCTCGCCTAGCTCCTCCCCGATTTTTGCGATTCGAGCCCAGTCCTGGGCTAGCGGCTCGTTTTTGTAGATATCTGAAACTTCCCGGTCGAGCCATTTATCGATTTTCTCGATAATGCGGGCATTGAACGTAAAATGATCATATGGCATCGTACAACTCCCTGTATTCTTCCCAGTCGAATTCGTCTTCGTACATGTTGACGAGATCATAGAACTCGTCCCGGATTGCCTCTAGTTCATCTTTTGAATATTCGCCTCCCCACGTTAGCCATCCCGCCTCGAATAGCGCTTCCGCGGTCGACAAGTCGTCTCCATCGAGATATGCGACGCCTTCGATATTGTTAAAAATCTGCTCGAATGCATCATCGTGGAAACCCTCATATTCCTCATCCGACCAGTCGCGGAATGACACGCCATTAGCCTATTTCGAGGTTTCGGCGATTGTGGACATTTGGCCCCTTTCGTGATAAGGTCAATTGAGCTCTTGCGGACGGGCGGCCTTCACTCCCATCCTCCCATGTTGATCATGGAAATGGGGCGAACCGGATATAACGAAACAATAACGGTTTTTAGCGCAATAAGGAGTGAAAATGCTGGAAACGGGAGTTACCGAACGTCATCTCGAAAAGGCAATGATCGCAAAACTCTTCGAGCACATGGGCGCAATTCGCAATGCACTCGAGACCGACAATTTCATTATTGACGAATGGGGCGTGATCCTCAACGAGACCGTTTGCCCTGTCAGGCGAGTCTATGACGGGCCCATTATCGTAACCAGCATTCTCGCCGTATGGCCGGTCACGAGTACGTCAGTTACCCTCAATCTCGGGCAGCCAGGGCGGAGCATTTCCCTCCCGCCGGCAACAGGATTTTTCAATCCAGACGATCTCAAGATTCAGCTCGGCATCGATGACGTTGCACGCAATCTAACGATTGCTCCGGCTGGCTCCGCATATCTCAATGTTTTCGGGTATGCGGATAGGAAGCAAGTAGACAGATACGGCGGATAAAATGAGTGACCCAGCAATTGCAGCAGGCCATTCGGCCGAGGAACAGCAAATCAGCGAAGCTACAGAAACTGCGGAGGCGGCGCAAGCGCAGGGATCTGTGGCTACAGAAGCAGCAATTCAGGCAAACGAAACGGCGGAAGCCGCTGCGGGTGTCGCGGTGGTCGCCGGAAGCGTGGCCGTCGAAACAGCGGACGAAGCCGGCGCAATTGCCGAGGGAGCTTCGGTACAGGCTGCGGAAGCCCAGCAGGAAGCCGCGACAGCGCGAACCGAAACGGGAGAGCTTCGAGAAGAAATACGGGGAATGTTTTCCAGTCTCGAAGCTCGGCTATTCCCGCCAGAAGAGGAAACAACCGAATCAGGAAACGGAGTAGAGGAGCTTACCCTCGATGACGCAGACATCGGAGAATCAGGAAACCCAGGAGAGTCCGAAGGAGAATCCGATCCTGAATCCGGAAAGCCGGGCAGCTCAGGAACTACGATTTCAGATTCAGGCTCCGGAAGCAGCTCCGTCTCCTCCAGAAGACGATTCAGGCACGGCGGCAGGCGCTGAGGATGGTGAGCGGAAAGCACCACCTAAGCGACCAGGACGTCACCGGCGTGTTTCAACAGCAATACCGGATAAGGCAGCCGGTGATCGTCCTTCTCCCCCGAAAACCAAGCCACCCGATTTTTCGGAGTGGCATGGTTTCATGTCTGACTTTGCGCTCAAATGGATCTGCCGAGGATACGTGGGATATGCATTCCGCGGGATCGAGCGGGAGAAGATTCTTTCAGCTAAGGAGCTGGAAGCTCTCGAGCCTGGTGCGGAAATGCTCAGCGTGGCCAGTAAGCCGCTCGCGCATATGGCTGACAGGTCAAAAACGCTAACCAAGCATGGCCGGTTCATTATCGATTCGGCGGATGGGCTCGAATCCCTGATTGCCCTGGGATTCTGGGCTAACACGGTTCGCCGAATCGCCAGAAGCCACGAGAAGGAACGAACCGTCATCATCAAACCGCGGAAGGAACCACCCTCAGATGGAAAGCCTGGCCGACCGAATGTGGCGGAAGTACCACAGCAATCCGAGGCTAATGGACGAATCAACGGAGCTGGATTCGGAGTTCCCGGAAACGTCCCTGGTGTCGGAGGATGAAGTATTTCAGCGCGTAACCCACGTACTCAACGGGCTGCGTGACCTATTGCCGCCACAGATGGACGGTACCAAACAGGTAGCAATCCTTACCGAAATCATGCGAGGGATGCAGCGTGACATTTCTCTCGTCCCGCCCGACGAAGTAAAGAACTTCATGAGAGCAATTTCGGAAGCAACAGCCTGGATTGCCGACGGTGCAATGGCGGATCTGGAACTGGAAATGGACAATGCCGGACTTTCAGAAGATTCTGCCGAAGAAGGGTGAACGAGCCCTAATCCTGGGCGGCACTCGGAGCGGTAAATCGTGTCTAGAGGACATGATTATGCGAGCGGCTATTAAGATACGGCCGCTGATCCGGATTCTTCTGATAGATACAAAACCAAGATTTCGAACTGAGCTAAAACGATTCGGCCCGGGAAACAGATTCTTCCGGACGACAGAGAAAGAATATGCGGACTGGGAGGCTGGCCCTGTCATACCAGGCTCTATTCGAGCTAACCTTGAATCCGATAATCCTCTACATGGTCTTTGGAAGCCTAAAGACCCTTGCAGGGTGGTTGTCCTGCAAACGGAAGACTCGGACCAAAGGCGCAGACTCCTCGAGATAGCCGACCAGTGGTTTCAGCAGAAAATCCCCAATGCCGACCGAATGCTGGTTTGTGACGAGCTAATGGACCTTTATCACGCTAACAGTGTCAGTATATCGCCTAGACATAATGCTCCGCTTAAGGTAGTAAGGGCGGGCGGTGAGCGAGGCTTCTCAGCTTTGTACGGGAGTCAGAGACCGCGCGGTATTCCGGTGCAGGTTTCAGACGAATTTACGATTCTGTATCTATTCCATCTCCGCTATTACCAGGACATGAAATATCTGTGGGAGCTGGGTGTGCCAAAGGATATCGAACCGCCAGCCGAGGAAGAGGGAGATTATGCTTTCAAGACTATCCGGATTCGCCCTGGTGGTCGAGCCGAATTCATGGGCTCGTACCGACTGGCAATGCCAGACTGGTACACAAGACAACTGTCCGATACATAGGAGAGAGCGTGACCGCAACTTACCCGGAGAACTATACGCCGGGATCCGAGCAAGAGCGCGAGCGTCTTGCGAATCTCGCAAGAGAGCGTGACGCAAAAGCGGAAGCCGAGCGAGTTGCCGCGCTCCCGCCTCCGGACGAAGCTCCCCCGCCGGTTCCTGGCCTTTCAGTGGGCGAGCGGGCAGAGCTGGATTTCCTCCGGGCTCAGAACGCCAACCGTCCATTCAACGGAGAACAGCAGAATGGCTAAGGCCCTTTCAGCGGAAGCGTGGGACAAGCCCATCGTCTTCCTGTTCGTCGTCACAATGGGAGTCGTCGCAATGATGGCTTTCATGTCCTGGGCATTCACGGCAGCCGGGCTTTCGGGGCCCCTTTCGCTCGTTAAGGGAGGTGCGATGCATGGCTAAGTTCGGTACGAAAATCACGCATCTAGTCGTTCTCGTGCTCATCATCATTGGACTTTTCTACGTGGTCCATATGGTTACAAACCACCAGGGGAGCAAGCTCGTTCCCAACTTCGGAATCGGGAAGTAGCAAATGACTCAGTCGTCAGCCGCTGCACCAGGCTCTCTATTCGGTGTTCCGGGAGTTACACAGCGATTCGAGCAATACGATACGACGGTCGCCGCTCAGACTCTTCTGCAGCAGTCAAACCTCGTTTCGTGGAACAACGTCAACCCGCTGCAGAAAACCGACGTAGTCAACTGGTGGGAACTGGTCGTTACCTGGACCAACACCTATACGCTCGGTACCCAGGTGGTCGCCCTTTCTCCAATGGCACCATACAATATCTTCCAGAACCTCAACCTCCAGATGCAAGGCCAGTACAAGCCCCTCGATGTCATTTCCGGATTCGATGCAGCTCTGTTCCAGCTCTACCGTCCAATGCGCGGCTCGGCTCAGATGGCATATCAGCCCAACTTGGGTGCCAACCCAGCGGGTACATTCGCCAATGCGGCATTCGCTCAGGCCAACCTGGTTGCTTTCCCGTCGCAGACAGCAACCACTTCCCCGGTTCCGTTCATTCTCGAAATCCCGGCATCGCTCTGGTTCGACCAGTACTGGGATCTCGCAGAAGACGGAACGGTGCTCGGCCCACCGATTTCCGCATATGTCTCGCCTCAGTACATGGGCGGCGGCGAGCGAATCGTTACCCCGAGAACTCAGTTCGCTCCCGGCTTCGTTTCTTCACAGGACAACGGCCCGCTTTACGTGACCACAGCAGGAACCGTTACCGCATTCACGAGCAACGTCTCAATCGACGTTCGCAGAATCGGCGTTTACGCCATGACGGATCCGTCGGCAATGCCTCCGGTGTTCAACTGGCAGTATTCCCGGCACGCTCGGCAGTACCCGATTCTCGGTGCGGTCAAGGTCGACATTCCCATTACCGACTACGGCCAGGTTCTGAGTCTCTACACGCGGCTTTTCGACCCAGCTCTAAACGCCGGTCAGGGCGGCGCGGTCAACATCACAAACGTTACCAAGTGCCAGGTCCTTTACGGGTCAAACCTGCCGAAGTTCGATGACGTACCGGCAACCGCTCAGAAGCGATTCCTCGACCAGCACGGATTCCTTCCCCCGCAGGGCACCCTAATCTGGGATATGGCCCTAACCGACACGGGCGGATACATCACCAATGCCAAGGCGCTCAATACCTTGACAAACGCGAACTGCAAGGTTCACCTCGAATTCACGGCCGCCAACGGAAACAGCACATACGTTTCCCTCGGCATCGAGGCTCTCGTCTTCGTGTCGAACCAGTAAGGGGCAGTGCAAAATGGCTGTTTCCTGGGGAAGCGATGTCGTCAATGGCCAACTCGTCCCCCGAGCGCCAGCTAGCGCCATATTTCCGCTCACATTTTCTGCGGAATATACCGGGCCTGGCGTTTGGCCAAAACAGGGTACATACCAGGTACCGCCGGTCGTACCAGGTGCATATCTCCAAGCACGTTCTGCTCCTGGTCAAATGGGAAATGCAGGTGGCGGAAGTTCCGGTACCGGCGTTTCTGGTTCCCTCATGCCGACAAATGTGTCTGCGACTGGTAACCCGTGGCACCCGAAACACGGTATCATTGTGGTCGCCTTCGTGTTCCTTGCTCTGTCGCTATTCGGACTCCATTACATCCACTGGAGGTAGCGATGGCTAGCAATCTCGTCAAGGACATGAAACTCGGATTCGGCATCGCGGCGGGATTCGCTCTGTTTTCCATCGTCCTTACCATCATTCTCGTATTCGCCACGAAAGCGCTGCACGAGACATGAACCCATGGGGACTAATCCTAGTAAGCTTCGGAATCATTCTCATCATGATCGGAATAACCGGGAGTCAGCATAAGATCCTGACAGTCGTAAAGGGGATTCCGGCGTCGGCTCGAGGCGCGCCGGCATCCGCAAAACAAGCGAATCCTCCGCCCGCTCCTGGCCCGGTTCCGGGGAGTCCGGGGGTATCAATCGCATGAGTAGCAAACAGACGACGGTGCTGCTCCTGGGCATTGCCCTTATCGCATTGCAGTTTTATGCGGGCGGGCAGTGGAAGATTCTATTCGGGGTAATCAAGAAACCCTCTCAGGGGCAGCCAGCGGCAAGCGCGCCATCAGGGCCAAGCGGTCGATGCCCGCCAGGCTTCGTATTCGATCCCGTCCATAAGGTCTGCGTGAAAAAGCTGGTGGTATAAATGGCAGCGACGACGCCGACCGATATTATTCTGGCCCTAATCGTGGAAATGGTCGGGCTGGGAGTGGTCGTAACAATAGCTGGAGTATCCGACGATGCCGGAACCACGATAGTAACGCTGATGTTCGGACTCTGGCTTCTATTCCTGATCAATCACAAGAACGTGCAAATGTGGCTGGTCGGAGACACCAAGAGTCCTGGGCTGATTCCCCGGGTACAGACGCAACTCAACGGAGCGGTCAATGGCTGAATCAGTGACCCACGATATTACGTGGATCATTACGCTTTTCCTGCTGGGCGCTCTAGGCGTCCTCGTCATCATGAATCCTTTCGGCTTCGCTTCTGCCGGCGGGACCGTTTTCGGTGGCCTCAATTCGTGGGCTCAAACCCTTACAGGCCAGAGCTACGTCAAGGCAACAGGCGCAAAGCCGCGAGGCTGATATGGGTTTTCAGGAAATGCTCAACAAGGCGACAGCCGGTCGCTATTCCGGATATTACGGGGCTGCCGGCCGCCACGATGACCCGGATAACAGTCCGCCTGCTACTAGTTCTTTGCCGGGTCACCCGCTTACCGTCTTTCCTGGCTATGGAGTAAACCAGGCCAGAAACAACGGAGCCGATCTCGAGCCGATTCCCATTACTCCGGTCAAATGGCAGAACTGGCCGGAAATGCAAATCCAGCTAAACAACGGCTGGATGATGCTCAACTGGGGACGGAAAATCTCTCACGACAGTTACCTGAAACAACTCGCTTCTTCAGAGGACAGAGGACGAGCCTATCTTTCACCGGGACAGCATGGAATCGCCGGCGGAAATGTACGAACCGGCCCCTCCCCTTTGAATGTGCAGACATGGGCGCAAACAGGGCCAGGAGCGCAGCCGAATAACCCAGGTGGGCCAGGGCAAACAATGGGCGTTACCAATGGAGGTTATTATGGCTGATACCAAGACCAAAACAACGATCAAGGGCGGCCCGCCTAGCAAGCCTGCCCAGAAAACAGCGTCCAAAGCAGGAAGCTGGATTCAGGATCACAAGGCGCTCGCAATCGGAATTGGTGTTGTCGTTCTCGTGGTCCTTTTCTACATCCTGAAAAGTCGCTCGAATTCTCAGGCGGCTCAGAGCGCCCAGACCGCGGCAGCGAATACCCCAAGTTCAGGACTGACTCCAAGCGACCTGGCAAGCGCCATTTCCAATATCCCGCAAGGGCCAATGGGACCAGCAGGGCCAGCAGGAGCTACAGGAGCAGTCGGAGCAGCCGGAGCGGCGGGAAAGCCCGGGCCACGAGGAAAGCCGGGACCGCGAGGGCCAAGGGGAGTACGCCCAAGGCCAATTCCGCCCCGGCGTCCGCCTCCGCGCCAGACTCGGCCGATGATTCCGGCTCGCAGGGGAGTGATGCAGGCACAGCCGCCGATTCATCCGCATTCTCAGAAGCCTGCCGTATGAAGAAAACGCATATCTTTCCGGCCGAGCACTGGAAAGCTCAGGCACTTGTCGGTTTCGCTCTCGTCATCATAGGCGGATTCCTCATCTGGGATTGCTTTGACAATAGCGGGCGCAAGCTGCCTTGGCCTCTTTCGGGGCTGGCATTCTGGTGACATCCCCAATGGAACCAGGGCTAGGTCTAGCGCTAACACAGCTAGCGAATGGACAAGCGCAAATTGCTACAGACGTGTCGGCTCTAAGGGCCGATACGTCTAAGGCAATTACCAAGCTGGAAGTTCTGGAAACCCGCGTTTCGGAAGCGAGACTCGGAGATATAGAAACACGGCTTCGGCTACTCGAACGATTCCGCTATACTCTCCTCGGTATTTCACTAGTCGGGGGAATTCTAGCCGGATTCGCAGGATACTACATAGGGCACCTGGTGAAGTTATGGCCGTTCCCGACGTTGTACCGGCAATTTTCAAAGCCACCAGCGACCCTAATATGCGAACGTCTATGACGTTCGGTACTGGGCTCGAATCCGGCTGGTCCGATACAGCAACAAATCCTTCCGGCGCTACAGGACCTTACCAAATTCTGCTTCCGGTTCATCCAGATATTACATTTTCTCAAGCCGAAGATCCGAATGCCTCTACGCAATTCATGCTTCCTGCATACAAAGCCGCTGTAGCGCAAGTTTCTAGTAATCTCTGGGCAAGCAATCCCGAAGTAGCTGCAGAGCGAGCCGTTATCATGGCAGAACAGCCGGGCGGACCTTTCCCAAGCGGCAATACTCCAACAGGTTACGGGTCCGAGGGTGTCGACGTAGTAAACCAAAGATGGACTCAGACACAGGGAATCTTGCAAGGCAATTTCTCGCCGGGAACAGCCGCGAGCACGACGTCATTCCTTCCCGGTAATCCTCTAGACTGGATCAAGCAATTCCTTCTCGGGCCGCTAGCTCCATTCGTCGGGGGAAATTCCGGCAGCGGCGCGCTGGGCGCTCTAGGGAAAATTCTCAACTTCCTCTCAAATCCAACGGATGCTCTCGAGCGAATCGGCCTCATTCTTTTCGGAGCTGTGCTAATTCTCGTCGGTCTGTTCGTTCTTTCTCAGGGAACAACGGCCGGAAAAGCCGCGCGGCAAGTCGCGCTAGCGCCGGCCGGCGGGGCGGCAACCCGAATCAGGGGAGCGGCTTCCGGCGCCAATGCAGCACGACAGAAGCAAGTCGGACTGCAAAGCAAGGCAATGCAAATCGGCGAGCGGCGAGTCGCTGTGCAGGAACAAAGGCAGGCTCGCCTTTCCGCAAACGCTCAGCTCAAGGCTCCGGCCGTCGGAAAACACAGAAAGGCTGCGGGCAAGCATGAGTGAAGCACTGAAACTCGAAAGCACGAAGCTCGTCTATTCCCTCGTATTCTTCGGCATAGTTCTGTGTGTGCTCTGGTTCCTTTACCCGAGACTTCTCGAGCGAGGAAGCCAGCACCAGGCCGAAGCATTCTGGAAAGCCGAGCGAGAAGCGAACGAGAAGCGCCTATTTGGTGGTGAGGACTAATGCTCGGATTCCGGAAAACCAAATATCGCGGAAAGCACCGGAAGGGCGGTAAGCACCGCAAGTGATTAAAAACGTTCCAAGCACTGGTTACGGCGAGCTTCTAGTCAATCGTGGCGATGGGCCTACTCTTATAACGAATCTAGACCTGACTAATTCCCTGATTCTAGGTAAAGATAACGCTGTTCTCTCAAAGAGTCAAAGCGGCGACGTTAATATCATCGGCCCGCAAGGCGCTCGGGTTGTCGACGGCAAGACAAGCTATTTCGGGCTCGGCACACAAGCAACCGGAACTATAGCTGTAGACATTCATCCCGGCGCGGACGCTGCCCCCGCTTCTGCTGGCCAGATCGTTTCACAGCTCACCCTTTCTACACTTCCGGCTCTGGTCGCTGCTGCCGTACAGGCTGCCGGAGTCCCTCCAATTGATATTCCGGCTTCTACTTACATTACAATTAACCACGATATACCAGCCGGCGGAACTTTTACCAGCCCCCATATTACAATGTCTAAATACCAGTCTTACACCATGATCATGCATGCAGACAACGTCCACAATAATGTAGACACAATTCCTTACATGCGGGTCACATTCTCATGGTCTCTAGCAGCAGACAATTTCGATCCTATCCATGTCGAGGACTGGGTAATTCCCGTAACACCTTTCAGCTTCACCTTCAATTACAAAAACTATGGCTCTGGACCGTGTTTCAGTGACACTCTCGATATCACCGTTACTTCATATGATACCGTAATTAATACCTTTACCATTGGTGTGTTCGGCTCTTTCCGGCAGAGGCTGCGCTCAGTATTCCGAGGCCAGTACAATTGGCTAGGGTCCGGTGCTGTAGACGAATCCAAAGGGCTGGGCAGTGACGGGATGCTGGCCATGGTCGGCGCTACTAATCTAATCGCCGGCGCTTCGTCAACACCGCAATTGGTAAATCTCTGGCATGGTAATACAGCGCTTTATGTGGAATCTACAGACACAGCGATTGACGACCTAGAAGTTCATATTCAGCCGCAGCCTAACGCCTCACTGCCAAATCAGCCTGATATTATCCTGACTATGGACGGCGGTGGGCCTTTTACCCGGCTAACTGATATTCTGCTTCCACGGCGAGTCTGCACCATGTTTCTGCAAAATGCCGGAGCTATCACAATACCGTCTATTCAGGCGTCTCTGGTAATGGACGGAGTGTCAGAATGAGCATTGTCGGAGTGCCGCAAGCACGATCAAAATACATTACCGGACAGGCGGTAGGCGCTCTACCTCAGACTGTTTTTACGGTTCCGGCTGGTAAAATCTGGCGAATCTGGCAGGCTTCCATCCAGCTCGTGTTTCAGCCAACTGCCGCAATAGCTGCTCTTTCGGCTCTCGATGCTTGGGTCGAAATACAAGGTGGAGATATCCTGGCAGCTACAGCTAGCGTTATGACCGCTGGTCCTGGTGGAGTTACAACAGGAACCTTTTCAGGAATTACAATGGACTGCGGCGGTCGTGCGCTGGCAGCAGGAACAGTGGTGCGAGTCACTTCAACAGCTCTACCAGTAAACACAATCGCCCGAATCACTGGCGGCGCATTGTGGAGTCAAGTATAGGAAAGAGGCATCATGCTCTCCATGCAGGACATCTCCAACTGGCAGGGGCCAAACGCCCCGGAGAAAGTCGCGCAAAACGAAGTGCTGGCAATCAAGGCAACCGAGGGAGCGGGATTCCAGGATCCCGACTTCGAAAACAACTGGAAATTCGCAGAGGACCACGAAAAGGCGCGCATCGCGTACCATTTCTTCCACCCCTCAGTGCCAGCGCTCGTGCAAGCCCGGTATTTCCTCGACTACGTCAACCGATTCGGAGTCGAGGACGGCGACCTATTCGCCCTCGATCTGGAAGTCTCAGACGGCCGGCTGCCGGCGGAAGTCGACGCCGCAGCAAAGCAATTCATCGAGGAGGTAAACCACGCAACCCGCGGATCATGCCTGGTCTATTCCTACCTGTTCTTCATTCAGGCGGGAAATGCGGCTTCGCTCGGAAACAGCCCTTTGTGGATCGCTGACCCTTCGTCGCCTCCGGGACGGCCGAGGGTTCCCGAGCCATGGCACATCTGGACCGCACACCAATACGGCATCTTCCGGGGAATAGACGCGGATGTCGTCAATGTCGAAAACCTCGCCCAGCTAATGAAGCTCGGTGCGAATGTCGGGCATCCCGAGGAACCCGACCCAAACCTGGTGACCATTACCCTCAAGGACGCCAAAGGGCCGGTAAAGACCGAGGAATTCAACCAGGCGACGCAGCTTCATCAGCTCAGGGGGCGGCGACTGGTGATCGGGGATGCGGAGGTGGATTTCTCTTAGTACCCCCTCCCCCGTAAAAATTCGGACATTTCGACTTGTCTCCCTTTAGTCCTGAAACGGACGGTATGAGGGTGGCGTCCGCTATAGGGGCGAATAGGTCGTAGCGCGTCAAGTGTCCGATAGAGGGGGATTTGCTCGCCAGCCCGAATCTCCCTCGAATACCCGTTCCAGTCTACCCGACTGGAACGGGTTTTCTTTTCGAACAAAATCGAACAAAATCATCGTTACCAATCTGTAACATCAATTAATTTGACAGCCAAGATCAACAAGCCGATTTCCCGCCATTCGGCCCATTCGGTAAAACGCTGTGACCTGCATAAACAATCCGCTTGTGTTCGAAAAACACCTGTGACCTGCGGTCTGATACGATCAAGAGAAAAACTAAATACACCGGCTAGGCGGGAACCACACGGTAGGCAAACTGCCCCCTCCAAGCGAGGCCCGTAGCCGGCGCGCAACTCCATAGGGGATCTAGGGGAGCACCAGAGTCAGTCAACCCGAAACGATCATGAAAGGTCAAGATCATGTCTGACACATTCGACTGGACTGCACTCCCCGAAGCAGAGAGCGCCGACCGCAACGTCGAGCGGCGCGAGCGTCCGAAGGATGTTCCTCCGAGCATCGTGGCGATGGCTCAAAGCGCGTATGAGGGCGAAATCAAAGTCTGGCAGTCGCTGCCGGACAAGGAAGTCGCTACCCTCTTCCTGACGCTGATCAGAGCGGCGGGAGACCACACGCGCAAGGACGGGCAGCCTCACCCGACCACCGTTCTGGCCAAGCTCGCCGTAAAGGACAAGGAAGGGAAGGAAATCCCCAAGTCCCGCGCGGGCAAGATCGTGGAATTCATCGTGACCGAGCGTCGCGGCCAGAAATCCGCGAGCACAGACGCCGCGAGCACGGACGAGCCGAGCACGGAAGCCGCAAGCGCATGAGCGCCGAGGTAAGAAGGCTGCTTAGCACAATGTTTCATGTGCTGGGCATACTCGAGAGCGTCGAGCCATTCCTTCCAGAATCAGTGACATTCTACGGGAACAGCGTAGATATCTGGTTCTATGGCGAAAACGCCAAAGACGAGATAGCGACATTGGCGCGCCATTTGCGCCTAGCATGCGGAGTCGAGAGCACAAAGGAATACGACACAGATACATTCCGCATGGAAGTCGCAATTCCCGGTACATATCACTATTTCGCGCTTCAAACCGCGCGAGACAATGTGTGCAGTAAGACAATCGTGGGCAAAGTCAAAAAGCAAGTCCGCGACTACACAAACGTGCCAATGGTGACAAAGGAAGTCGACGTCATCGAATGGCACTGC
>Ga0209648_10001349_pt1 | contig 19711 bp, 17 predicted proteins | sample GraSoi2013_115cm_FD_185830 | JGI IMG/M metagenome (GOLD analysis project Ga0209648, IMG submission 185830) | Grasslands soil microbial communities from the Angelo Coastal Reserve, California, USA - Sample 9_17_2013_115cm (SPAdes) (version 2) | ecosystem: Environmental > Terrestrial > Soil >...
AGGCAGGGTTCATTCGGGAGGGCATCACTCGCGCCACTGGGTGGCGCGATGGCGGTTGGCGAGACGGGGTGATCTACAGCCTGCTCCGCACCGATCCGGCGGTGTGACAGGTGCGTCCTGGTCGAGGCCATCTTACGGCCCCTTCGACCGGTCCGCCGCAACGAGGGCCGCGCGGCTGCGGGAGAACCGGGTCGAGGTCTTCGACGTGGTCTACAAGACACTTCGCGAAGCCGCGGACAGCCCACTCGCCCCCTCCACCGCGGCCCCTCCCGCCCGGTGGCGGGCGCCCCAGGCTCGGCCGGCGCGGCTGCCGAGCCGGCCGCGCTCATGACCGGACGCGCCGCCTGCCCCCGGACCTGCTGATATGCACGGTCACGTCTTGTTGTGTCCTGGCACGCACCAGGGGATGGTGCGCGGCAGCACCGAGCACGGGCTCGGCATCGACACCTGTGGCGGCAGCGGCATCAGTGAGAACGTTGCGTCTTGCTGCGGGTAAACGGCGCCGCTGCACAGCGGGTCGCTCGGCTGGAGTTGGTGCAGGTCGCAGAGCACCTGGCCGAACAGGGGGTCGGCGTAGCTCGCACCCGGTCCGGCCGTGGCACAGTCGCCGTTCGTTTGCTCAAGGTTCGCGGGCGAGGAGCTGACACCAGCCGGGTCGATGTCGTCGATGTTGCCGTGCCAGCAGTTCCCCTGGCCCGGCGCGGCCGCCGGGATGCCCGCCGCGCTGAAGTCGCTCAGGTCGGCCAGGTCGCCGTTGGTCGGGTTCCCGAACGAGCCGTCGCCGCGGAAGACGTTACCGTGCACGTTTGAGCCGTAGTCATTGAAGAAGCAGGCCGGGCCGCCGGCCAGCAAGTCGACGAATGGGTTGTCCCATACTCCGCCGCCAGAGGTGCAGTCGGCGGGACCGTTCACGACGCCGGTGAGGTAGGGCACCAGGGCGATCCCCCAGGCGCCATTGCCGGCGAACAGGTTGTGCTCGATTGTGTCGTGCCTGCCGCCTGCCACCACTAGGCCGGCGCCCACCAGGCCCAGCCCGTTGCCCGGCACATCACGGTTGTTGTTGTCATGGATGTAGTTGCCTGTGACCACCCAGCACGAGCCCGAACCACCCGGGCAGGCGCCATCCTGCGGCGCGGGCAGGTCGCCGTTGCTGGCGCTGTTGGTGTCGATGCCCTCGCCGTTGCGGTCCCACTCGCCGTTCTCGATCACCAGATGGCCACCGGAGTTGGTCCCCGAGTAGCCGAGGGCGTTGTTCTCCCCGTGAGCATGGTCGAGCACTGCGTTGCAGTCCGGGCAGGCGCCGATGTAGTAGCCGGAGTCGTTCATGTTGCTGGCGTAGGTCCGGTCGATCAGGCCCGGCCCGGCCGCGCTGGCGGCGAAGATCCCGTAGGACGCCTGAGCGGGATCGCTCTGCCGGAAGTACGTAGTAGTGGCAGAAAGGTACGAGCCGAGATAGCTGTGCATGTGGATCTGGCCCGTGCCATAGCCACCGTTGAACCAGATCTGGTTTCCCGAGCCGTCCTGGCCGGACAGGAAGTTGCAGACCGTCAGGTTCTGGATGGTCACGCCGCTGGCTTCGTGGACCTCGATGCCGTTGCGCCCCCACGGGCCCTGCGGCCCGACCGGGCCCCTGTCCTGGTCGGACGGGCTGGCCGAGCACGGCGGCCCGGATTTGGTGCCATCGACGATCACGCCTCCCCGGCTGAGACCCAGCAGGTGCAGGTCGGGCTTGTCGATCCAGACCCCGGCGGCCGGTGCCGTGACTGGCCGGTGTGTCGTGTAGTCGCCGCGCTCCTTGTAGTCGCCTGGGGCGATGACGATCCAGTCACCTGGTGCGGCCGCGTCCACTGCCGCCTGGATGGACCGGAACTGGCCCCGTTTGCCATGCCAGGTGCCCACGGTCCACACCCTGGGCTTCGGGCCGCCTCGGGCCGGCGCGGCGGTGGCGACGCCGCTGAGGCCAAATCCCAGCAAAACCGCGGCTGTGACTGCAGCCACCACCCGGAGCCCTGACCCGGAAATGATGCGCCGAACGCGCGCAGAGGACTTCGCTGTCCGCAAGGCCATTCACCCACTCGCCAATCCGGCCACGGCCGAACGCCGCGACAAGCTGGGATTATCCGCCCGGCATCCCCCGATTTCAACCCTTGCCACCTGATTCGCCGACGCGGGTTCCGCCTTGTCCGCGCCCCCTCAGCGACCTGGAGGCCCGAGCGGGCCAGGCTGAACTGTGAGAGGACAGCGGTCAGCTCCCGATGGGCCGGGCGGACGCGGCCCCTTCGAGCATGGTCTCGGCCACGAGGTTGTAGGCGAGGGCCCACGCCTGCCGTGTCGGGGCGTCGAAGCCGTCGCCCAGGACGGCCGCGAGCGCGTCGAGGAGCGCGGTGCCGACGGTCTGGTAGTCGGCGGCGCGTACCCCGTAGCCGGCATGCCGGGCTCCGAGGGCGCGGGTGTGGGCGAGAAGCTCCTCGAGGCGGGGTATGGCCCGGACGATCTCGGTGAGCTTCTCGGCGAAGCTGGCCTCCTGCTGGGCCAGGTCGGTGGCGAACAGGGGGCGCAGGGCCGGGTCTCGCCCGAACAGCTCCCGGTAAAACCGGGGCGCCAGGGTCGGCAGCCCCGGGCCGAGGCGCTCGAACGACGACTGCACCAGGGTGATCTGCTCCGGTGTCATGGGTTGCTCCCCAGGGCTTGGGCCAGGTCGGCGCGGCTGCTGACACCGAGCTTGGTGTAGGCGTGCTGCAGGTGATTGTTCACCGTCCGCACCGACAGGTACAGGCGCTCGGCGATGTCCTGGCTGGCCATGCCCGTGGCGGCGAGCATCGCGACCTCGCGTTCACGGCCCGAGAGCGGGACGGGCGCGGCGGCATGGACCAGCCCTGGGGTGGCGGCGCCTTCGCAGGCGGCGGCGAGCGCGTCCGAGCGGCGCACCGCCGCCGTCGCCGCCCGCCGGTCACCGGCCCGGCTGAGGGCCTCGGCGGCGCCGGACGCGGCCTCGGCGGCGAGCAGCATCGCTCCCAGGGCCTCGAAGTCGCCGGCGGCGCCGGTCAGCTCCCGGGCGTCGCGAGCCCGGACGGCCACGGCCTGCCGGGCCCGGGCGGAAACCAGCGGCGAGTCGCACGCGCTGGCCAGCTCGAGCAGGCGGGCGGACGCGTCCTGTCCGCTGGTGCGCATCAGGTCGTGCCAGAGCCACGACTCGGTGGTCTGGTGCCCGGTCGAGGCAGCCTGCGTGGCGGCGGCCCGGAACAGGTCGATCGCCTCCGCTGGCCGCCGCGATGCGACGGCGGTCCACGCGTCGGCGAGCTGCTGCTCCGGGCCCAGGAAACCGAACGCCGGGAGGGTGGCGCGCTCCGCCAGCGCCTGCTCGGCGGCGTCCGCGTCCCCGAGCATGGCGTGCGCCAGGGCCAGACCCGAGAGGGCCAGGCGCCGCGGGCCGGCGAAGCGGCTGGCCTCGGCCAGTCCGGCCGCCTCGGCGTAATAGCGGCGAGCGGTCGCCACCCGGCCCTGTAGGATGGCCACCCGGCCGAGATTGGCGGCGAACCAGATCTGGGCGATGGGCACCCGCTGGGAAGCGACGATCTCGGCGCCGGCCCGGCCGAGCTGCTCGGCCTCCGCGAGCCGGCCCGCCTCGGTCAGGGCGAACACCTGATTGACGATGTGGGTCGCCGGGTGGGCGATGGCCAGCTCGTCGCCGAGCGCGACGTGCTCGGCGAAGCCGGCCTCGGCGATTCCCACCGCTTCGGCGGTCCGCCCGGTGGCGGCCAGGGCGACGGCCTCGACGATGGCCCGGACGGTCCGCGTCCGCCGGTCGTCACCGGCGAGGCGCTCGAGCACGGTCAGGGCTCGGTCGGGGCGGCCGGAGAACATCAAGACGGAGGCCTCGCTGGCGACGAGCTCTTCCGCCAGCGGGCGGGAGGTGACGACAGTCCGGGCGCCGGCGTTGATGGCGAGCGCCGCCTCGGGCTGGCACAACCCCCAGTGGGCGTTCTTGGCCCGGGTGACCGCCAGCCGGAGGGCGACGTGCTCGCTGCTGGGCAGGCCCTGCCCGAGCGCGAGGATCCGTTCCGAAGCGTCGAAGATGCCGAGCTCGTACAGCGCTTCACCCAGCAGCAGCGCCCCCACCGCATCCAGCTGCTCCTCGGGCACCGCCTCGATCAGGCGTCGCACGACGCGAAAGTCGTGCGCGTCGCGGGCCAGGCGGGCGCCGCGGACCAAGACGGCCGGGTCGGGCCGCCCCCCGGCGTCCAGGCGCCACACCGCGATCCGCAGCGCCGCCGGACCGGGCTCCGGGTTGAGGGCATCCAGCCGCCCGGCCTCGGCCAGCAGGATCGCCCGCGCCCGCAACCTCGGCATGTGAGCGCGGACCACCTCGCCGTGCAGGGGGTGGGCCAGGCTTACCTCCTGGTCGGCGATGGAGATCGTGACGAGCCCGGCCCGTTCCAGCGACTCCAGCGCCCCGAGGGGGAGGGCCTCCTCGAGATAGCCGAGGTCCAGCGGCTGGCAGAGGGCGAGCAGTTCGACGACGGAACGGGCCTCGGCGGACAGGCCGCCGATCCGCTGCTCGACCAGGTCGAGCAGCCGGCTCGTGGCCGGCAGCCGGTCCTCCAGGTGCCACACCCCTGACCGCTCGACCAGCGCCCCGGATTCCACGGCGCCCAGGACCAGTTCGTGCACGTACAGGGGGTTGCCCCGGGTGACCTCCCAGAACTGCCGCCCCGCACCAGCCTCGATCGGCCCCCCCAGAGCCAGGTGCAGGAGCGTGTCGAGATGGGCACGGCTGAGGTCGGTGAGGTCGACCCGCTCGACCCGGCCGTCCCGCCATAGGCCGGTCAGCAGGTCCGGGACCGGCTCGCCGGTGCGCACGGTGGCGATCAGGAAGATCGTCTTTTGCGCGGCCAGGTACCCGAGCAGGGCCAGTGACGCGGCGTCGAGCAGTGACGCGTCATCGGCGACGGTCACCAGGCAGCGACCGTGGTGGCGCTCGTGCAGAGCCCGGCGGGTCTCCTCGAACAGCGCCACGGTGTCGACCTGCCCGTCGGGGCCGGGGCGGCCGAGCCCGCCGGCGAGGAGGGCGGTCACGGCGCCGAGGGGCAGCAGCGCGGCGGTCCGGCTGCCGGCCACGCGCTCGGTCGGGTGACCGCCCGCCGCCGCCTGCTGGCGGCACTCATCGGCCAGCCGGGTTTTCCCGGTCCCGGCCGGGCCGTGGATCACCAGGCCCGCGTGCTCGCCCGAGCCCAGGACCCGCTCGAACATCTCCAGCTCCGACCGCCGGCCGACGATCGGCCACCGGGGCAGCGTGATCGCCACACCAGCCAGCATGTCAGCCCCGGCCCGGGCAAGCCAGCGTCGGCGGCGGGATCCGGAGCGCGGTCACCAGTCAGGCGGTCACGATGGCCGGCCGGAGCCCGGCCACGATCCCGACGATGGCCTCGGCCAGGGGGCGGGGAACGCCCAGCTCGTCCAGGGTGTCGCCCAGGTGGGCGGCGGTACGGTCGAAGTGGGTGTCGCTGATGCCCAAGCCGCGGTGGGCCCGGGCGAGGTCGGGTCCCCGGTAGCGTTCGGGACCGCCGAGCGCCTCGCCCAGGATCGTGATGACGTAGGCGCGGTGCCGGGCACCGACGCCGCCGGGGAAGAACGGGCCGAGCTCAGGGTCGGCGAGCAGCCGCCGGAACAGGCCGTCGACGGCGGCGACCAGAGCGGCCCGCCCGCCGATTGCCTCGTAGATGCTGATCGGTTCCGCTTCGGCGGGGGCGCGCGTGTCGGGACTGGTGGTCATGGCGGGTCTCCTTGGTTGAGGTTGTCTACCGCGACACTCCTCCAGGCCAAGCGGCCCGCGCCTGAGCAACGACTACTCATTGTGCGCCGGCACACTCCGGTGAGGTGCCGGCAATCGGTCGCCAGCCAGGGAACCGGCAGCCGCCCAGTTTCTCTGCGGGACGGGGTCAGTACCAGTGGGCGCGGCGTGAGCGGCCGAGGACGAAGTGATCGGCGCGCTCACCGTTCGCCTGGCTAGCAGGCCGTTGGATGAGGAGGCACGATGCGTTATGCGTTGCTGGTTTGTCACGACGAGAACGCCGCGATCAGCGCGCAGGAGCGATCCAGGCGGGCCGGGGCGTTCACCTCGTTCCAGGACGAGATGAGCGCCAGCGGCGTGCTGGTGGGCAGCGAGCGCCTGCACCCCACGGAAACGGCCAGCATCGTGCGGGCCTGGGACGGCGGGGACGTGGTGATCAGCGACGGCCCGTTCGCCGAGACAAAGGAGCAGATCGCCGACCTCCTGGTCGTCGAGTGCAAGGACCTGGACGAGGCGATCGAGACGGCGCTCAAGGTCCCCGCCGCGTGGTACGGCACGGTCGAGGTCAGGCCGGTCCGGGAGACATAGCCCGCGGCCCGGACGGACCCCGGTCGGTTACCGTCTCGCCCGGGCCAGGCAGCTGATGAGAACGGCACGGGTGTCGGCCGGGTCGATCACGTCGTCGATCTCGAAGGCCGCCGCCGTGCTCAGCGCCTTGCCCCGCTCGTAGTACGAGGCCACGAGGTGCTCATAACGTTCCTGGCGCTCGGCCGGGTCGGCGATCGCGTCCAGTTCCCTGCGGTATCCCAGCCGCACTGCTCCCTCCAGGCCCATCCCGCCGAACTCCCCGGTCGGCCAGGCCACGCACAGCAGCGGTGCCTTCAGGTCGCCGCCGGCCATGGCCATCGCGCCGAGGCCGTACCCCTTGCGCAGTACGACGGCGCAGAGCGGCACCGTTAGCCGGGCGCCGGCGACGAACATCGCGCCGAAGCGCCGCACGGTCGCCGTCTTCTCGGCGTCCGGGCCCACCATGAATCCCGGCGTGTCCAGCAGCGACACGATCGCGATCCGGTGCGACTCGCACAGCTGGAGGAACCGGGTCGCCTTGTCGGCCGCGTCGCCGTCGATGGCGCCGCCGAGATGGCGCGGGTTGTTCGCGATCACCGCGACCGGGCGGCCGCCCAGCATGGCGAGCGCGGTGATGATGCCGGTGCCGAACTCCGGGCGCAGCTCGAGCACCGAGCCTGAATCGAAGATCGCCTCGATGACCGGCCGGACGTCGTAGGAGCGGACCCGGCTCTCGGGCACCAGGTGGCGCAGCACGCGCTGGTCGGCGTGGCCGGCGGGCTTGCCGTCCGGGCCGGCGAAGTGGCGCAGGTACTTCTTCGCGGCGGCGACCGCGGCGGCCTCGTCGCCGGCGAGGATGTCGACCACGCCGTTCGGTACCTGCACCGACATCGGCCCGACGTCGCCGGGGGCCACCGCGCCGAGCCCGCCGCCCTCGATCATGGCCGGGCCGCCCATGCCCAGGCTGCTGCCCTCCGTCGCGATGATCACGTCGCAGACGCCGGCCAGCGCGGCGTTGCCCGCGAAGCAGTAGCCGGACACGATCGCGACCAGCGGAACGCGCCCGCTCAGCCCGGCGAGCAGCCGGAACGTGGTCACGTCGAGCCCCGCGACCCCGGCGGTGTCGGTGTCGCCCGGGCGGCCGCCCCCGCCCTCGGCGAAGATCACGACCGGGAGGCGCTCGCGCCGGGCGAGCTCGAGGAGGCGGTCGGTCTTGCTGTGGTTCCGGACGCCCTGCGTGCCGGCCAGCACGGTGTAGTCATAGGACATCACCGCGGCCGGCAGGCCGCCGACGGTCGCCGTTCCCGTCACCAGCCCGTCGGCCGGCGTCCGCTCGATCAGGTCGTCCAGCGAGCGGCGCCGGCGCTGGGCGGCGATGGCCAGCGCGCCGTACTCGACGAAACTGCCGTCGTCGACCAGGTCGGCGATGTTCTCGCGGGCGGTCCGGCGTCCTTCGTCGTGGCGCCGCTCGGTGGCGTGGCGGCGGTGTTCGTCGGAGCCGATGTGATGGCGCCGGATCGCCTCGTCGAGATCGGGGCGGATCCGGCCGAGGTCGACCTCGGCCGGATCCTGGTCGCCGGCACCGGCGTGCTCGTGCGGTTCGATGACCACCAGCGGCGTCATTGCGGTGACGGTGTCGCCGACCCGCACCGCTACGTTATGGATTCTTCCTGCGTCGCCGGAGACGACCGCGTGCTCCATCTTCATGGATTCGAGGACCAGGAGCTCGCTGCCCGGCGTGACCGCGTCGCCGGCGCTGACCGCGATGCTGATGACCGTCCCGGTCAGCGGCGCGCGCACCGCGACCCCGTCGCCGCTCGTGGCGGACGCGCGGCTCCCGTCGGCCGGCGGAATACCAGCCATGGCGGCGACCCCCTTCGACTGCCTGTTACTGCGACGATGTATTCCAGCGAATGCTGTCACCAGCCAAGACACCTGGATCGTGACATAGAAGTCAGGCAAAAGTCAGGGTCGGAGGCTGAATCGTGGCCACGATCGTCAAGGGCTTGTCACGGGCGAGCTGACCTATGCGGTGAACCGTGTGTGCCGACAGGACGTGTGAGAGGCATGATTCGGCAAGCGCGCGAGGCATGCTGTCTGCGTATGCGGCCGGTCAGTGGCGCCGGCTCGCCGAGCGTTGCCGGCACGGCCAGCAGGCGGTCATCCTGGAGAGCACCTTCTTGCAGAACTCGGTCATGCCGGCCTTTATCGAGGGTGCGCCTCCGGAGACGGTGCGGGAGATCTTCACTACGATCGAGCGCGAGGCCGCGGCAGCCGAGCCGTTGCTGATTTATCTGCGGCCCACCGATATCGCGTCGGCGATTGCGCGGGTCCACCGCGAGCGGGGGGAGGCATGGTCGGCGCAGAACATGGCCTGGGTGGCCGCCAGACCCTGGGCGCGTAGCCGGAAACTGGGCGGCCGCGAGGCAGTCATCCGGCTGTACCAGGCGTGGGAGGGCGTGGTGGATGACCTGTACAGCCGGTACTTGTTCGGCAAGCTCATGGTGACCGACCCTCAGCAGGACTGGGACACGGCGCTGGCGCGTATTTACGCGGCCGTGCGCCCCTGACCACGGCCCAGGCAAGAGCGGCATCACCCACCGCGGATGACAGTGGTATGCCGCTGCGAAGGGGCGCGACAGAGTCCGCCCCGCGCTGCCCAGCGCGGTCCTGCGCGATCAGGCGCTGGTACACCGCCGAACCGACGGTGCCGTTGCGGCCCCTGATCGAGCTGGCGCTCCGGCAGCTCGCCACCGCCTGCTCACAGCCGCGATATCCGGCACCCGCGACCTCTTAACGAGCGGGTGCCGGGAGCGTAGCCTGCGGACATGGCAGAGGAGCGCATCGTGACCATGCCATTCGACACGACCGGAGTGACCCGCGGCCCGGACGGGATCAAGAGGTACGGCGGGCTGCCGGCCAGCCTGGTGCACATGCTGCGCGACACCGTGGAGCGCCATCCGGCCGCTGAGGCGCTGGCCGAGACCGGCGGGGGCCCGCGGCTGACCTACCGTGAGCTGTGGGACAGGGCGGCACGGGTGGCGGGCGGGCTGCGCGCGGCCGGCGTGCGGCGCGGCGACCGCGTCGCGCTGCGGCTGGGCAACGGCGTGGACTGGGTGCTGGCCTTCTTCGGCGCGGTGCTGGCCGGCGGCGTGGTAGTTCCGGTCAACACCCGGCTGACCGAGCCCGAGGTCGACTACGTCCTGTCGGACAGCGGCGCGGCGTACGTCGTCGCCCCGGGAGATCCGCTGCCGGACGGCGCTCCGCTCGCCGTGGACGATCCCGGCCCCGGCGACGCGGCGGCCATCTTCTACACCAGCGGGACGACCGGGTTCCCCAAGGGCGCGCTGACCACGCACGCGAACTTCTTGTCGAATTGTGAGAGCTGCCGGCGGATCCTGAGCCACGCCGCTACTGACGGCGGGCCGCCGCGCACGCTGATCTCCGTGCCCCTGTTCCACGTCACGGGCTGCAACAGCCAGCTGCTGTTCGCGGCGTACACGGCAGGCACGAGCGTCATCATGCCGCAATTCGACGTGGGCACCTTTCTCCAGGCGATCGAGACCGAGCGGATCGACGTGCTCACCACCGTGCCGGCGATCTACTGGCTCGCCATCAACCAGCCTCGGTTCGCTGAGACCGACGTGTCCGCGGTGCGGGCCCTATCCTACGGGGGCGCGCCGATAGCGCCGGAGCTGGTGGCCCGGATCATGAAGGCATTTCCGGCCGCCCGGGTGGGCAACGGCTTCGGCCTCACCGAGACGTCGAGCGTCACCACGTACCTGCCGCACGAGTACGCGGCCGCGCACGCCGATTCGGTTGGCTTCCCGGTGCCAGTGTGCGACCTGCGGATCGAGCCGCTCGGCGCGGACGACGTCGGCGAGCTGCTGGTCCGGGGGCCCAACGTGGTCGCGGGCTACTGGAACAAGCCGGACGCCACGGCGGAGACCTTTACCGGCGGGTGGCTGCACACCGGCGATCTGGCCCGCATCGACGCCGAGGGCCTCGTCTACATCGTCGACCGGGCCAAGGACATGATCAACCGCGGCGGCGAGAACGTGTACTGCGTCGAGGTCGAGAACGCCCTGGCCGGCGCGCCGGGGGTGTACGAGGCGGCCGTGGTGGGCGTGCCCGACGAGGTGATGGGCGAGAAGGTCGGCGCGGTGCTCGTCCCGGTCCCAGGTACCACTATCAATGTCCAGGCGGTGCTGGCATACCTGCGCGAGCGGATCGCCGACTTCAAGGTCCCCGAGTATGTCGTCGTACGACCCGACGTCCTGCCCCGCAATCCTGGCGGGAAGCTTCTCAAGCGCCGCCTCCGCGACGAGACCCGCTGGGACTCGCCGGGCTGATCGCGGGCTCCGGTCCCGAGGCCGGTCGGGCGTCCCTTGGGCTCCTGCCAGGGTTCCTGCCGCGTGTGGTTCGGTGCTCAGGCCCGCTGAGGGAACCGCGCCCCGGGAACGGTGGAGCCGGGGTCCGCGCGGGAACAGCAGCGGCGGGACGGCGCGCGGGGCGACGATGGCCCCGGGCCCGGGCCGGGGATGCGCGGTAATAACGGCCCGGTGAGGGGTGGCCGCGGATTAGCTCCTGATAGCCGCATCACGGCCTGAGCCCGCCCGGCGGCGACCGCATCGAGCAGAGCCTGGTAATCCCTCTCGTGCTGCTCGGCGTAGGCGAGGCCGAAGGCACCGGGCTCGGGATCAAGCTCGAGAACCTGAGCGGGATCCGCGGCCGGGTAACGGTTCGCAAGGCCCAGCGCGCGGACGCGCACTCCTGGGCGTTCGGGCAGCTCCGGCGGTTCAGCGCCCACCAGGCGGCACGCGCCGGGGTGCCGGTCGTCCTGGTGGACCAGCGCAACACCTCGCGGGAGTGCCCGGGATGCGGGCTGATCGACAAGCAGACCCCCGCCACGCGGGACGCGATCTGCTGCACGCGGTGCGGGCTCGCTGGCCCTGCCGACCTTATGGCGGCCCCGAATATCTGTGGTCAGGCTGCCGTCATGCAGCCAGACGCGGCACGACCCATGGCAGCCAGCCAGGCGGCGTGACCCGCAAGCCCCGTCCCTCAAGGAAAGGTTCATGACCGACCCCCCGATCGCAGACGCATACCCCCCGGGCCGCAAGATCCAGTGGGCGTCCTAACGCCTGACCACGCATTTTACCGTCCTGACCACTCCCAGCTTCAGCCAGGAGCCGGAGGCTCAGCAGGCCCAGCAGGCGTCCGGCCTGCCCGGGCCAGCGAGCTTCGAGCGCTTCGCCGATGTTGACTACACCATCTACCAGCCACACTGACTGCTGCGGCCGCCTGGCCCTTCGCTGGGCACGATCTTGCGCCTGCTGCGGCAGGATGCTGGTATGCCTACCCACATCGCCCTGCTGCGCGGGATCAACCTCGCTGGCCACAACAAGATAGCGATGGCTGACCTGCGCCAGGTCGTGGCCTCACTCGGGCACGCCGATGTGGCGACCTACATCCAGAGCGGCAACGTGGTGTTCAGCGCGGGGGAGGCCGACACCACGGCGCTGGCGGAGGCCCTGGAGCAGGCCGTCGCCGACGCGCTCGGGGTCCGGGTCCGCGTCGTGGTTCTCTCCAGCGAGGAGCTGACGCAGGTGATGCGCGACAACCCGTACTCGGACGAGCCGAACCACAAGGCCGTTCACGCTATGTTCCTCAGCAGGAAGGCAGGCCCTGAGGTAGCGGAGCGCGTGGCGGATGCCCAGCGGCGGGCCGAGCAGAAGCAGCCGGGCAGCCGCGACACGGCCCGGGTCATCGGACGCACCATCTTCCTGCACACCCCGGACGGCTTTGGGCGCAGCGAGCTGGCCGCGCAGATCGTCCAGGGCAGCCGAGGGAAGTCGGCCGACCTGGCCGGGACGGCCCGCAACTGGGCGACGGTCACCAGGCTGCTGGCTATGTGCGACGCCTGAGCCGCGGCCGGCTGCGGCGGCCGGAGGCGGCCGGCGTCCGGATAACGAACCGCCGGGTCCTCGGCCGGCCTGCGCCGCTCGCAGGCTCGAAGACGAGCGAAACGACCTGCAAACCGAGCGGGCGAGCTTTAACAAGATCAAGGCCCGTAAGCAAATCACGCTTACCGGTGAGTGGGGACGATCTCGATCTGTATGCGAAGCGAGAGGTAATCCAGGCCGTGATCGAGGCCATGGTGATCAGGCCGACTGGCCGAACTGGTCTACACAATCCATCGCGCGTTGACGTGATCCCGCTACAATAGCGGCGATGCCCTTGAGCTGGTCGCCTGCACGAAGCTGCTGGTCGGCCTGTCCGAGGTGCCCAAGGTCGCCGGCCGCAAGCAGCGGCCCTGCCGCGGCCTGCTCGAATGCCTGCGCGACCGGCAGGCTGACGTGCTCCGGTTCGCCACCGACCTGCGGATCCCGGCGACGTCCAACCAGGCGGAACGGGACCTGAGGCCGGCGAAGACCCAGCAGAAGATATCCGGCCGGCTCCGCTCCGAGCAGGTCACCCGCGACCGGTACGCCATCCGCGGCTACATATCCACCGCCGCCAAGCACGGCGCCCACGTCCTGACCGCCCTCCGCGACGCCCTGGCCGGCAACCCCTGGATGCCGCCCATCCCCGACCCGCCCTGAACCGCCACCGCCTGCCAGTCACATGAGCCCTGAGCGACCTGGCCGGTGGTTCTCGCAGCCCTTCGAATCAGTCAGGCCCGGGCCGGTGCAGCAGCTAGCCGGACCACGGCCCAGTGCCGGCCCGCGTCGTGCGTCATGACGAGCACGGAGCGTGAGTCGATGGCGTAGCCCTGGGTAGCGGTCGTCATCGCCATCTCGCTGATGCCGAAGTCGGCCTGGATCTTGCTGGTGTAAGCCGACGCCCAGTGCCCGCCGTTGTCGAGGCTGGCGTAGATCCCCGCGTCCCAGGCGACCAGCAGCGTGTCCGGGCTCGCCGCGGCCCCGTCCGGGCCGCCTCCCAAGGGCGCGCTGGAGACCGGCAGCCAGGTGTCCCCGCCGTCATCGGACCGGTAAACCGGCTTTTCCTGTACGCCCGGGGCCAGCTCCCTGCCGCTGCAGACCAGATAGAGCACGGTGCTGGTCGCCGCCGCCAGGATCCCCGTGACACAAGGTGGTGCGGGCAGCCTGGCCCAGGACCGGCCGTCGAGGCTGCGGAACAAGTCCACGCCGGTGACCACGATGGGTGCGCCGTCGCCCGCGAAGGACTCCGCCGTGACTGAGGCGTAGCCGGCGCCATCCGCAGAAGTGAGGGTCCCCCAGTTCCCGCTGCCGCCGACACCGGCCACAGGGCGCCAGTCGTCGCGGGTGATGTCAGAGACGTAGAGCCTGGAAGGCCCGCCGATATTCGGGTCCAGGCCCTCGGCGACCAGTGCGTCAGCGAAACCGTCCAGGACGGTAAGTGTCACCACCTGCGCGAGAGGCCTGCCGAGACCAGGCACCGCTACCGCCCGCCAGCTGCGTCCGCCGTCATGCGTGGCGAACAGCCCGGGGCCATAGACCCACCCGTCCTGAGAGTCAGCAAACCGGACCGCGCGGACCTGTCCGGCGACGGCGGGGCTGGCCAGCTGCGGGCTGGACACCACCGTCCACGCGCTGCCCCCGTCAGTAGTGTGCTGCAGCTGCAGGCACAAGGCCCGCCCGCAGCGGACACCGACGAGTACCCAGCCTTCCGATGGGGACACGAACGTCGCCGACAGCAGACCGGCCTGGCCGGGCGGCGGCTCGCTCTGGCCGCGAGCCGGCGCGCGCGGGGCGTGCCGGGCCCGCGAAGTAGATGGGTGCGGGGTAGCCGGGCGCGGAGCCGCTGCCGGCGCGGCGCGCCCGCACCCGATCAGGGCGCTCGCCAGCAACGCACCGAGCGCGACCAACCGCGCGGACTGACTCCCCACGCCCTGATGACGCCCGGGCTCCGGTCTTGGTTGCGTCAGCAGGCCATGCAGTCACCGCATCGTCCCGCTCACGGAGCAGCCTCAGCGCCACGCTCCAGCGTGTCGCCATACCCCACCATGGCAGCCTCACTCACGATGACTGCACCACGCCAGCAGTCAGCGCAACGGACCTGAATGTTTACGAACCTGCCGGAGGAAAAGCATTCGCACGGGCTGCGCCGGCACGCCGCGGTCGAGTCCGTGCGGGGCTCGTTCGAGGAAGCCGCTGCCGCTATCACCCGCGCGACCGGGGTCACGGTGGGCAAGCGGCAGGTGGAGGAGCTGGCCCGGCGGGCCGCCGCGGACGTGGAGGCGTTCTATGCGGCGCGCCGTCCCGGCCCGGCACCCGATGACGAGGTACTGGTGCTGACCTGCGCGGACTACCTGACAGCCAAGAAGCCTTGCCTCGATTACGCGACCGCGCTGGCCGGCGGCTGGCCCATCGCCACCGGAGTAATCGAGGGAGCCTGCAGACACCTGGTCAAGGACAGGATGGACATCACAGGCGCCAGATGGGGACTGGACGGCGCCGAAGCCATCCTCAAGCTCCGCGCCCTGACCAGCAATGGCGACTTCGACCAGTACTGGGGCCTTCCACCTGCGGCAAGAACACAAGAGAGTGCACCAGGTTCGCTACTGTCACGACCTCACCCTCGCCGCTTAGGGCACGATACTAGAAGTAGGTTCCATTTTCTCAGGCCGGTCAGGTGACCCGGCGGCGGATCCACCAGATGCAGAACCCGGCCAGCGCCAGGGCAAGGACAACGAAGATCGTGGTCTCGGCCCACTGGAAGTCCCAGAAGCGGCTGGCGGGCTCGTAAGTGATCACCTGCCGGAGGTGGAGCCTGCCGATCCAGGCCTGGCACGCGGCAAAGTTGCCGCCGAAGCAGACCGGATTGGTGGTGATGTGCGCCGCGTGACCGGACTCGTCGACGACCTGGCTGGACAGCACCCAGGCGCCCTGCTGGGTGAACGTCGGCATCGCAGAAATGATCATGTTGTTGTTGACGCTCTTGACCTGGAAGACGTTCGCGGGATCGAGCGCCACGGCCGTGTGGACGGGCGCGATGAGGTGCTGCCTGATCCAGACCGGCCAGGAGATCTGGACGGCCGCGAAGCCGGCCAGCGTGGCAGCCATGGCGGGCACGGTGCGCCGGATCAGCACCCCGGCGGTGACGCCGAGGGCGAACGCAAACGCGGCGTAACCGACCGGGGTGAGGTCGCGGGTGTCGAACAGCGTCGGCCCGAGCCGGGTCAGGTTGATCCTGCTGGAGCCGCTTAGGCTCAGCGAGGTGTCGATCGGGCTGGACCACCAGGTCACCATCAGGCTGAACAGCCCCGCGGTGGCCATGGCCAGCAGGCCGACCAGGCCGAGCTTGACTGCCATCCAGCGGGCGCGGGTGACGCTCTGGTTCCAGGCCAGCGGGAACGTGCGGGCCTCGATCTCGCGGGTGACCAGCGGCGCGCCCCAGAACACCCCGATGAGGCCGGGCGCGAGCAGCAGGATCCCGATGCCGATGATTTCCAGCACCGCGTCGGTTCCGGCCAGCTTGTTCTGGAAGTCATCGACCAGCGTCCGGCAGTTGCCGGACGGGAGGCAGCCAGCGATGCCGCTGGTGTGGTAGAGGTGGGCCAGGTTCGGGCCGGTAACCCCTAGGACGATGGCCAGCCCGGCCAGGGCGGCGGCGGCCGCGATCGTCTGGGCGCGGGACTGGCGCCAGGTCAGCCACGTCATTGCCGGGCCTCCAGGGTGGTGTCGGCGGCCTGGCCCATGCAGGCCAGGACCAGGTCTTCCAGGGTGGACTGGCCGCCGGTGAGCTTGCGGTGCGCGGCGAGCAGGTCGCTGACCGGGCCGGCCACCTGCACCCGGGAGGCCATCAGCACGATCAGGTAGTCGCAGACCCGCTCCAGGTCGCTGACCAGGTGCGAGGACAGCACCACGCTGACCTGGCGCCCGGAGATGAACTCGGCCAGGCTCTGCAGGAACTCGCGTCGCGCCAGCGGGTCGAGGCTGGCGATCGGCTCGTCCAGGATCAGCAGCTCCGGCCGCTTGGCGACCGCCAGGGTGAGGGCGAGCTGGGCGCGCTGCCCGCCGGAGAGCTTCCCGGCGCGCTGACGGGGATCCAGGCCCAGGTGCTGGATCCGGTCGCGGGCCAGGGCGGCGTCCCAGCCCGGGTTCATCCTCGCGCCGAGCGTGAGGTGGTCGTCGACCGACAGCCCGGAGTAAACCGGGGTGTCCTGGGCGACGAAGCCGACCCGGGCCAGCTGGGCCGGGCCGCTGGCCGGCCGGCCGCCGAGGACCTCGATCGTGCCCGAGGTCGGCGCCAGCATTCCGACGGCCAGGTTCAGCAAGGTCGTCTTCCCGGCCCCGTTGGGGCCGACCAGCCCGACGACATGCGCGGCGGGAACGCTCAGCGTGCAGTCGGCCAGCGCCCAGCGCTGCCCGTAGCGCTTGCCCAGCCCCCGCGATTCCAGGACGGCAGTCATGATGGTTCCTTTCCGTTGGCCTGCGCCGAACGTAGGGGGCAGGCGGGACGGCGGTCTGCGGCCGGTGGAGCGAACCCGTTCATCCCCAGGGATGAATCGCGACCGCCGCGCGGATGATGCGCCGCGTCCTGGGCGGCGTTACGTTCTGTGCGTGCGGTGGACCTGGCGGGCCGTGGGCGCCGACTCCGGCTCTGATGTCGCGCTGGACGTCGGCCTCGCGCTCGTTGGCGCGGGACTGACGGCGCTGGTCATCTGGGGCCCGCCGGGTCAGATCGGTACGGCGATCGCCGGCCCGCCGTGGCTGCGGGCCGTGCTGCCGCTGCTCATCGGAGCGCCGCTGGCGTTGCGCCGCCGTGCTCCGCTGCTGATGTGGGCCGCCCTGTGGGCCGCCATAACGCTGCAGGCGCTGCTCACGCTCAAGGCCCCGGCCGGGCTCGAGCTGATGTTCCCGCTGTTTGTGGGCAGCTACTCCCTGGCCGCGCACAGCCGACCGCGCCGCGCGCTGGCCGGGCTGGCGATCATGATCCCCGGCGCCGTGACCTACGTCCTGGCCAGCCACGGGATCGCGACCCGTCACATCCTGTTCATCCCGCACGCGGCCGCCGCGACCGGGCAGTCGCAGAACGCCAGCCTGTTCTTCGTCGGCGAGATCCTGGCCTGCTGGCTGCTGGGCGTGATCGTCCGCGCCCGCAGGGAGGCCGCCGCGCTGGCCGGGCGCAACGCGGCGCTGGAGCGGCAGGCCGAGCAGGCGGCGGCGGCCGAGCGGGCCCGGATCGCGCGCGAGCTGCACGACATCGTCGCGCACCACCTCAGCGTGGTGGTCCTCCAGGCGGCCGGGGCCCGCGCGTCGGGCCAGCCGGCCGCCGGGGCCCTGCAGAAGATCGAGCGCAGCGGACGTGAGGCGCTGACCGAGATGCGCCGCCTGCTCAGCGTCCTGCGCGAGCCGCGCGAGGAGACCGCCCGGTATCCGCAGCCGGGCGTGGGCGAGCTTCCGGCCCTGGCCGAGAGCGTCCGCGCGGCGGGCCTGGCCGTGGACCTGATCGTCGACGGCGACCACGGCACGCTTCCGGCGGCCGTGGACGTGTCCGCCTACCGCATCGTGCAGGAAGCTCTGACCAACGTGCTGAAGCACGCCGGCCCGGCGCACGCCGAGGTCGCCGTCGGCCGCGTGGACGGCGCGGTCACGATCGAGGTCACCGACGACGGCGCCGGGATTCCGGCGTCCGGCGCCCAGGCGGGCGGGCAGGGACTGACCGGCATGCGTGAGCGGGTAGCGATATTCGGCGGCGAGCTGCAGGCCGGGCCGCGGCCCGGCGGCGGATACGCCGTGCGGGCCCGCCTGCCGCTCGGCGACGACCCGTGATCAGCGTCTTGATCGTCGATGACCAGGACCTCGTCCGCGAGGGCCTGCGCATGCTGCTGGAGGCCGAGCCCGACCTCTGGGTGGCCGGTGAGGCGGGTAACGGCCGCGAGGCGCTGGCGCAGGCGCGAAGGCTGGATCCCGACGTGGTCCTGATGGACGTGCGCATGCCGGAAATGGACGGGATCGAGGCCACCACCAGGCTCGTCCGGGGCGGCTCAGCGGCGCGCATCCTGATGCTGACCACCTTCAACCTGGACGAGTACGTCTACCACGCGATGAAGGCCGGCGCGAGCGGCTTCCTGCTCAAGGACGCCAGCAGCGAGCAGCTCGCCCACGCGGTGCGGACCGTGTCGGCGGGCCAGGCGCTGCTCGCCCCCGCCATTACCCGGCGCCTGATCGAGGACTTCTGCCGCGGGCCCGCGCCCGGCGCCGCGGCCGCCAGCGCGACCCGGCGCCTCAGCGAGCGGGAGCTCGAGGTCGTGCGGCTGGTAGCGCAGGGCCTGTCGAACGCCGAGATCGCCGCGCGGCTCTACCTCAGCGAGGCCACCATCAAGAGCCACATCGCCCGCATCCTGGCCAAGCTGAGCCTGCGCGACCGCGTGCAGGTCGCCGTGTTCGCCTACGAGAAGGGCATCGTGCGGCCGGGCCGCGGCGCCTAGCGCCCCGGATCTGATCCGACGGGATGCAGCGCCTCATACAGCGCGGCGCCGGGCGGGGACGGCTCGTCGGCAGGCCCTGGGTACGCCTTAATCAGCTCACTCCAGGAGAGCCGCACCCAACTAATTTAGTCAGGTCCATCATTTGGCCAGCCGTGACTGCGCAGAGCTGCTATCGGGTACCTGTTCTTGATCTCTCACCTGCGTCCGGGCTTGCGGGGCTGTAGTGTCCCGGTGCGCCCGGTGAGGGAGGGTCCGCCGCCGTATGAGGTGCTCGCGGCGCTGGTGGTGTCGCCCCTGGATGCCCGCAGCTGCCTGATCATCGCGGGCCGGTCCCCGGCATGACCTGACGGGAGACCGGCTCATCTGCTCTGGCATACCCAACGGTCTTCGCGGTCTATCGTCGGCGCCAGAAGCACCGGGAATCGGGCAGGCAGGCGAATGGTGATGTTCCATGGACCGTTGCAGGGCGTGGGGAAGACCGCGCTGGGGGTCGCGATGGTCCGGGCCCGGGAGAGCCGCCGCGACGACCGGCTGTTTGACGACCCCTACGCGCAGGCGTTCCTGGACGCGGCTCCCGGGGCGTTTCCCGAGGAGCCCGAAACCCAGGAGCAGCTGGCCCCCTTGGGGCCGATGGCATCGCTGGGCGCGGTGTTCTACGCGCACGCCGTCATCCGCACCCGGTTCTTCGACGACTACCTGACCGCCGCCACCGCCGCCAGGTGCCGCCAGGTGGTGCTGCTGGCCGCAGGCCTGGACACCCGGGCCTTCCGGCTGGCCTGGCCAAAGGACACGCGCGTGTTCGAGGTTGACCTTCCCGACGTGCTGGCCTTCAAGGACACGGTGCTGGCCGCCCGTAACGCCGTGCCGCGCTGCGAGCGCACCGCCGTGCCAGCCGACCTGCGCGTGGACTGGACAGCGACGCTGGCCGAGGC
>Ga0209648_10001351_pt1 | contig 19701 bp, 20 predicted proteins | sample GraSoi2013_115cm_FD_185830 | JGI IMG/M metagenome (GOLD analysis project Ga0209648, IMG submission 185830) | Grasslands soil microbial communities from the Angelo Coastal Reserve, California, USA - Sample 9_17_2013_115cm (SPAdes) (version 2) | ecosystem: Environmental > Terrestrial > Soil >...
CAACCGTATCTCGCAATGACGACCGCGAGAAGTGCTTCGGCGCAGCAGCGCAGCCGAACCCAGAACCGCAACAGGGCTGCATAAACGATAGGGCTTCCCAAACACCGCCTCCCGCGCCGCCAATTCACGCCTTCGGCTTCCGCTTCAATCCGGCTTCGATCCACTGACGAATTGCGCCGGATCGGGTAGCCGCTGCCTTCTCAGCCCATGCGTCGATCGCCGCGATAGTCGCCGCTGGTAAGTGGCCCGCGCCAGATGTAGACAGAGCGAAGTTGCGTGCGCAGGCTTGGGGGGCATTGGCAGGGAGGACACGCCATGTCGCAGCCGATCGAGACGATGCGCCAACAGCTCACTGAACAGGCTCTCTCGCTTACCGCTGCCGCAGCGCACTTGGGTTGGTCGCGGCGAACGTTGATTCGCGGTATCAGCTCAAAGCCCCAGGAACCTGCAAGGACAGTCGGGCCGAGGTTGCCCGTTAGCGCGAGAATCGACGAGCGCGAGCGAGCGTATTGGAGGCGACGACTCGGCCAGTTGAATCGCAAGAAGCGCGGCACTTGATGCCTGGTGGAATTTGGACTCGTCTCGAACTCGTCCCGGTCTCAGTGCCGGGGGCTTTTCTTTGTCTGCCCATCCCCGCGCCCTGAATTTTAACCGTCAGGTGGGAACAATCGGGGATGCCAAGCGTTCTCAGTACCGCCGGAGGGGACACATGGCGGGCGTTAGTGTGGAGTGGACACTCCGATATCAAGAAAAACGTTTAGCTTAGGATAGTAAAAAGCAAGGACTATACCCTTTGGCCAACGTCAGAATTCGTGGAAAAATCCCGCGGGAGGAATGGCCGAAGATTGCGGCTCGCTTCCACAACGGCGAGACCCTGACGGAAATAGGGCGGAGCTATAACTGCACCGCACCGGCCATCCGTTACATCGTCGCCCGCACCTCGACGCGCGGCGCGACGGCTGAGAAAATGGGCCGTGGCAAACTGGAGAACATTGCGGTGATTGCGTTAGCCGAGTACCGGCGGAGCACGCGAATCGGCGGGTTCGCGCCGGACTTCCCGACGAGGGAGCTTTGGGGCCGCGTCAACACCGACATCGCGACATTTCTGGCCGGGATAGATTCGCTTGCTTCCGATGATAGTGACGCCAACTACGAAGCACTGCTCGAGGCGACCGATCGTCTGTTATGGGCGAGCGCCCGGACACGCCTTGAGCTGGAGCGCCTTCTCGGCAACCGGAAAAAGGGGGCTTCTCTCCGTCGCATGTCGGGCTGACGGCGCCGGCGAGCCACGCGCATCACTGCCAGCCACCGTGGGAGTGGCGGCGATAGTCCGTCGGTCAACGTCATTATCGCAGCAGCAGATTTTCGCCCATCATAAAGTATGTGATGCAAGCAAAGACGACGGCGCCAATAGCCGACGCCATCACCAAATTGAATGAGGGAGTGAGAGGAGCGCGCTCTCGTTGTTCCAGTTGGGTGCCGATGGTATGAAATGTGTCCGCAGCTTCTTCGCTGATCGCTGGTAACCCTTCCGCGTATCTGGCCGTCCTGGCCGCAGCCTGAAGCGAAATTGCCTGCCAGAACGCCTCAATGCCATGTGTATCCGCGGGTCCGCCGCGAGGGACTTGGCCTACTGACGCCGGATCGAAGCTATGTGGTTGGGGTGCCGTCGTACCGATTGTCTCGGCTCTCTTGTGATGCATAGCTTGAACTACCTCCGCTGGGCTTTTTCACGTCTTTAGCTACGGCTAAAACGCTGTCCGCAAGTGAGCGGGAGCGTGGCGCTTTTGGGGCGCGCGGTTTATCACGCGAACGTCACGCGCCAGCACTGCAGGCAAAAAGTTGATTCGTCACCGACCGTCGTACCCCTCCGCCGAGTACCGCCTGTACGCCTGAAGCCTAATGGTTGAGATTGCCGGGTAACGTCGACACGATGATCGTGTCCACGGAGCGGTAATGGACACGAACGTAAATGTCTGGTGCGAGTTCTGCCGGCGTCGGTAAGCGCCGGCGCCGTGTGCGGTCGGCAGAGGAGAAGCGGCGGATCGTGGCGGAGACGTACGAGGCCGGTGCATCGGTTTCGGAGGTGGCCCGGCGTCACGACGTGAACACGAACCTGCTGTTTACCTGGCGTCGCACGACGGGTGTTGGCCCGCTGGCAAGGGCTGACGGTCTCACCAGCTTCGTCCCAGCCGTGATCGGTGTGCCGGCGGTGACGACGGCGGCGGTGGCGAAGTCGCTGACCGGGGCGATGGAGATCGTGCTGGCCGGTGGCGACCGGGTGATCGTGGATCAGACGGTCGACGCCGTCGCGCTGGCCACAGTGATCGAGATCCTGTCGCGGCGGCGCGCGGTGACGACGCCCAGATGATCCCGGTTCGGTCAGGCGTGCGAGTCTGGATCGCGGCGGGTCACACGGACATGCGCTGCGGCATGAACTCGTTGGCCTTGCGCATCCAGCAGGCGCTGCGGCGCGACCCGCATGCCGGCGATCTTTACGTCTTCCGGGGCAAGAGCGGCAAGCTGATCAAGATCTTCTGGCACGACGGGCTGGGCGCCTCGCTCTACGCCAAGCGCCTGGAGAAGGGACGCTTCGTTTGGCCGGCGACGCACGATGGCGTGGTGACGATCACGCCCGGGCAGCTTGGGTACTTGCTCGAAGGGATCGACTGGCGCCATCCCCAACACACATGGCGGCCAGAGATAGCAGGCTGATAAGGCGCTTTGCTTCGCAAACGCCGGTGCGGCGGATTGAATCGGCACGCATCGAGTTCACCACAAGCCGCCGCGTCTGTGCTCTTCTGTCGCCGCCATGACATCGGTCGATGCCCTGCCGGACGACGCGGAGAGCCTGAAGCGGCTTCTGCTGGCGCGCGAACAGGAGCTTGCCGTGGCGCGCGGGCAGGTTGCGACTGCAGCCGCTGAAGCGGCCGCCTTGCGGGCCAAGGCCGCCGATGACGAGGCCTTGATCGTCCACCTCAAGCTGCACATCGAGAAGCTGCGGCGCGACCGCTTCGGCCAGCGCTCCGAACGCAGCGCCCGCCTGCTCGACCAGCTCGAGTTGCAGCTCGAGGAGCTGGAAGCTTCGGCGACCGAAGACGAGCTGGCGGCCGAGAAGGCCGCGGCCGGGACCACCACGGTGTCGGCCTTCACACGCAGGCGTCCGTCGCGCAAGCCCTTCCCCGAACACCTGCCGCGCGAGCGGCTGATCGTGCCCGGCCCGACGGCCTGCCCCTGCTGTGGTGGCACACGCCTGTCGAAGTTGGGCGAGGACGTCACCGAGACTCTGGAGGTCATTCCCCGCCAGTGGAAAGTGATCCAGCATGTGCGCGAGAAGTTCTCGTGCCGCGACTGCGAGACCATCGAGCAGGCGCCGGCGCCGTTCCACGTCGTGCCCAGAGGCTGGGCGGGGCCCAGCCTGCTGGCCATGATCCTGTTCGAGAAGTACGGCCAGCATCAACCGCTCAACCGCCAGGCCGAGCGCTACGCCCGCGAGGGCGTACCCTTGAGCCTGTCGACGCTGGCCGATCAGGTAGGCGCCTGCTGCACCGTGCTGCGGCCACTCCATGATCGCCTTGTGGCCCACGTCCTGGCTGCCGAGCGGCTGCATGGCGACGACACGACGGTGCCGGTGCTGGCCAAGGGCAAGACCGTGACCGGGCGATGTTGGACCTATGTGCGTGACGATCAACCGTTCGGCGGTCGCGCGCCGCCGGCCGCCGTGTTCTTCTACTCGCGCGACCGCTCGGGCGGGCATCCAAGGCAGCATCTCGCCGCCTGGACCGGCGTCCTGCAGGCCGACGCCTATGGCGGCTACGGCAAGCTGTACGACGCCGGGAGACAGCCGGGCCCGATCGCCGAGGCGGCGTGCTGGGCCCATGCCCGGCGCAAGTTCTTCGTGCTCGCCGATATCGAGGCCAATGCCCGCCGCAAGGCCCAGCGCCGCACCACTGCGCCCGTCTCGCCCATCGCCCTCGAAGCCGTCCGGCGGATCGACGCCCTGTTCGAGATCGAGCGCTCCATCAACGGGCTGCCGGCCGATCGCAGGCTCGCCGTTCGCCGGGAACGTGCTGCGCCGCTGGTCGCCGCACTTGAAGCGTGGATGCGCGAGGAACGCCGCAAGCTGTCGCGCCATTCCGACGTCGCGGTCGCCATGGATTACATGCTGAAGCGTTGGCACGCCTTCACCCGCTTCCTCGACGACGGCAGGATCTGCTTGACGAACAACGCTGCCGAGCGGGCGCTGCGCGGCCTGGCTCTGGGACGAAAGGCCTGGCTGTTCGCCGGCTCCGATCGCGGCGGCCAGCGCGCCGCCATCCTCTACGGCCTCATCGTCACGGCCAAGCTGAACGACGTCGATCCCCAGGCTTGGCTGGCCGACGTCCTCGCCCGTATCGCTGAACATCGTGCCAGCCGCATCGACGAACTGCTGCCCTGGAACTGGGCGGCCCGTCGCGCCGTCGCCAAGGCAGCCTGAATATGGCGGCGCCGAGCCATGTCTTCACCATCGCCAAGGTGGCGAAGATGCTCGACGAAGACGAAGCCCTGCTGGAAGAGATCGCCCTCGACATGGAGCCGGAAGATGGCCGCCTCTACATCTGCGATATCGACGACGACGTCCAGGTGACCGCGTTCACGCCCTTCGGCGTCGAATGCCTGAAGGAGCTCCTGGCGGAAGTCAAAGCCCAGAAGGCGGCGCGCTCACGCGAGTAGATCCTCCGCGGTGCTCACCGCATGCTTACGCATGGTTCAGTACCGCTCCCCGCCATGCGCTGCGCGTTCTCTTCGTATCCATGTCAAATCTCAGTCGGTATGAAAATAGCGGTCACCAGATGGTCGCAGCCAAACTGTAACATTCTCCCAACGCCCCCTTGCCCCGCGAGCGGAAGGTGTGGAATTCACACTCAGAATGCAGCATGCGCAGTCTATGCAGTTGCGATGCGTGCGCTTCGGTCAGGATCGATCCGCGAACGAAATGAAAGGGAGCCCAAATGGCTCAGTTAATGGTGTCTTGGTTTATCTATGATGGTGAGATCCGCGTGCATACCATCAACGCAGTGGGCCGGCGCAAGGGCCGTATCATCGAAGTCGAAGTAGTCGATACAGGCGAGAGGTTCCACGGCTCGGCCCGAAGGCTGGAGCGATTGGTGCACACACTCCGCCGCTCCAGAGGCGAGGCGGACCATGCGTCAGCCTGGACACCTGACAAGACGTCGTAGCGTTCGATTTACCTCTCCGCAGACGAACCCGGCTGGCGCTTACGCCCCGGGACGCTAGCCGCCATCGCTCGACCGTCATTCGTGAGGCAAATACTGTATGGCGGCTTGCCTTCTCCGATCAGCCACCGCTTCTCGATCGCGTGGGCAATCGCGGCATCGGCTGCCGCTTCATCCTGGCCGACCGCCTTCGCGATTGTCTGTGCCATCCGGTATTGCATCGGCCTGCTGTCGGTCACGCGCGCCAGCTCGATGCAGAGCGCACGGGCTCGATTCTCGACCCGGGATGCTCTCGCCACTAGCGGTCCTGGATTGGTTGCCGGCCGGCTCAGACGATGGTGAGCTTGCCACACTCGGGAGCGTTGCATTTCAGCACTTGGCAAGTCGTGCGCAGGGAGGGGACGTTTGGATCCCGCCGCTCGTCCATCAGGTCAAGCTTGCCTTGGCCGCACCATTTGCAGTTAGACCGGTTATCGTGGGTGGACAGCTTGCCTGCCATCGCAAGTAGTTTCCCCACAACATTCATCGTTGTTACCCGTCGAGATGCTTTGAAGGCGTCACAGCAGAACAAGCCAGCGGTGTGGCGGCCAGTGTGAAAATCGTGATGTGGCGGTCAGCCTCCGAGACCGCGCAGGAGAGCATGTCGGCCTGCCGGAGAGACGCCAGCATGCGCATGCGGGCAGCAGCGCTCGGGCAGAGGGCGCCCCAGGTAGAGTCGGGATTAATCGGTACGGTGGAGGTTTCGGCGGATCTACCATGGCAGCGGGAGCCGTAAACTTTCGCTTCAGGTGTGGGCAGTAAGCCGGCGCCGCGGGCCGCACAGAGGCCGATCGACTGCAAAGCGGCCTTAGCAAGTTAGCGTGGCGGTCGCGCCAGCCGTTTGGTCAGCCGGTCTCGATCGGCGACATGGATCGCGAGGGCCTTCTCAAGAATCTTGAGCAATCTCTTTGCCATTGTCGTGTCCTGGTCGGCTCGCTCCAGCGCCGCGACGGCCTCACGCTGACGGTCGAGGCGGCGTTGCCCGCGCTGAACGCGCATTTCGGCGTCCTCAACAAGGTGTTTCAAGTTCGCGCGGGCCATCAGGCAGCTTACCCGCCAACATCGACGCTATGGCCGCTTTTCTGCCCGTGGTCCCGACCTCGACACATTCTTAACACCGCGCCGCACATCAAAGTCCTGTGCCTACTGAAAACTAGATCCGGCAGTATTCATGGTGAAGTCCTCCGAGGATCGGCGTCGCGGCAATGAAACCGAACCGCCGAACAGGGCGAACGAGCGGCGCGTCCTTAGCCAGGGATAGGTGCGTCCGGATATTGTTGTAATAGGCGGCATAGGCCTTGAGGACTTGGCGCAGGTGGGCCTCGCCAAAGATGACGACATGATCCAAACATTCTCGGCGGATCGAGCCAATCAGCCTCTCCGCATGCCCATTTTGCCAGGGTGACCTCGGCGCAATCGGGTGATCCCGGATGCCCATCGCCGCAAGACGTTTAGTTACTGCATGGCCATAGGCGGCATCGCGGTCGCGTATGAGATGGGTGGGCGCACTATCCCACGGGAAGGCGTCGGTGATCTGGCGCGCGATCCACTCCGCTGTCGGATGGTCAGTGACGCTCAGCGAGATCAGGCGTCGCCGCTCATGCCCCAGGATGACCAAGACGAACAGCAGCCGAAAGTTGATCGTCGGGACCACAAGAAAGTCCATGGCGCCGATACCGGCCACATGATTGCGCAAGAACGTCTTCCAAGTCTGGCCCGACCCGGGCCGACGCTTGGCCATGTACTTGGCGACGGTCGACTGTGCGACCTCGATCCCGAGCTTCAACAGCTCGCCATGAATACGCGGCGCGCCCCACAGTGAGTTCTCCAAACTCATCCGCCGGATCAGGCTGCGTACCTCAGCCGCAACCTTGGGCCTACCGCCGCGCGAACGCGACTTCCAGCTCCAATAGGACCGGAACCCCGCGCGGTGCCATCGCACGATCGTGTCGGGTTGGATGATGACGGCGGCGTTCAGCAGCGACGGCACGAGACGATAGAGCCAGACAAAGAGCAATCGGTCCGCTGGCGTGAGCCGTGGCTTGGCGGGAACCCGGCGCCGCAGCAGGTTCAGCTGATGGCGCAGGAAGACAATCTCGGCCTCCAGCCGCGCCTGCGACTTGAAAGGCGACGCCAATACGTGAAGCAACAAGCCAAGGAACGAAACCATTCCGCCAAGACTAGCCGATCTGCCAGTCCACTACCGTGTGGATAGGGTTTGCAGTAGCGACAAGGCAGACTGGCAGCCAATCAGGTCACCAAAGAAACGCATTCGTGCACAGGCACAACAATCTGCCAAATCGGCTCGATCGACCGAATTTCTCCACGTGTCTTATACTGGCAATGGTAATGATAGATGTCCAACTTGCGGTGTGAGTGGAACGGAATCTGATCTGCCGTTCGATAGTGGATCTTGAGGCGGGAGCCAAGCGAGCGGCGCTCGCGGTCTAACACTCGGTCATGTGGCAGGATACTAAGAATGTCATGGAGATGTTCCGCTGTAACACCAATGGTAATGCAATCGGCATCGATTGCCTCGATATGCAACAGTTTGAGTTTATCGGATTTGTCTCGCACCGGCGTATTCGAATACGGCAGAGGGCGATTTAGGAGATCGATCTCGAAGCGCAGCCGGATTTTCTCGTCGGAGAGCCAGCCACGGCGCTCCATAAAAGTGAACAACATGCCATCAAACGCATCAGCTTCGCCATGCAGAGCGATATGGACAGCGCCGCCGAGCGCACCGAAACTGCCTGCACCCGAATAGTAGTCCACCGAGGCGACGACGCTATCAATATAGGCAGTGTATGGATTGCCGTTCACGCTCCGAGCATGTTCCGAGAACTCATGGGCCACGTCCGTAAAACTCATGATGTCCATTGAATCCAGATATTTCATAGTATGGCGAAGCGCTTTGAAACTATACAGGTTAGCAACGTGATAGCTCAGATTTAGGCCCTTCTGATAATCAGCATTGCTGACGTCTCGAGTGGCAACCACGATCTCCGCCTCACTGAATGGATCAGGGTCGGCGAGCGTCGTCAGTCGATATTCATCGCGCTGTTGCGCCATTTCTACATTGTTAATCAACATCAGCGGATACATCACAAACGAATCGGCACCGAGGCGGCACAATTGATCGATTCCCGCTTTGAAGGAATCTAACGTCTCGCCCGGAAGCGGCCAGATCATTTCGATAAACGACTGCAAGCCGTTAGAATTCAATGTCCGCTGAAGCTCAATGTAGCTAGTTGCCTTGATGTTGTCGCGGTCGACAGCCTTAAGCGCGACCGGGCTCATTGTCTGCATCGAGACAGGCTGGGCCGCAATCAGCCCGACGTCGCTCAGGATTTTTATGATTTCGGTTACGCGACCGGGCGTGTTCTTCGATGAGTTGAGTAGGACGCTCATCGGAAAGCCTGTCTTACGCTTACATTGGGCCAAATGTCGTGCGATATCGACGTCACGCTCCAGTATGCCAAAGTTGGCGTCGGCGAATAAGATGAACGTGAAACGATTTTCGCACAACCATGTGATTTCGTCGAAAACACGATTAGCAGAAAACTTATGAACTTTAGCGTTTGTATGCCCGCCCCAATAACAATACGTGCACCTGAATGGGCAGCCTCGATTCGTTTCGAACACTGCTAAATTGTAATGGGAAGGATCAACATAACCGTCGAGGTACGGCGACGGAATTTCGTCGAGATCCCGAATCCGGGTCTGCTTCGCCGTAGTGACTAGTTCACCGTTGCGGTAAAAGCTCAGGCCCTTAACCTTGGCCATATCAGGCGACTCGGCGATGAGCTGCTCAAGGTACTGCACAAAGGTAAACTCGCCTTCGCCATTGCACAGAACGAGGTTTTCGCGAGTAGGGTCGAGATACGACTCCGCCTTGTGCATAACCTGCGGACCGCCGAGGATGACATGCGCCGCCGGATGGCGCGCAAAAAGTTCGGGCAGTATCCGTCTGACAAGTTTGGAGTTCCAGACGTAGCATGAAAATCCGTAGACGTGCGCCTCGACGTCAAGAACAGCTTCCATGATGCCATCTTTGGTTAAACTAAAGACATGTTTGGTGAAATCGTGTTTGTCACGAATTCCTTCGGCGAGACCGGCAACTGCTTCGAGATAGCCAGAAGCGAGCGGCGCGACGCCCGGGAGCACGGGAAACTCGAAAAGCGCAACGTGTCTGCGAGCCATTCCGACCTCTCTTTACCTGTGATACGGCTGTCCGCATTTGACGGCGGCGCGTCGCCTAGCTCTATGCCCTCGTTCAAATCGCAGGCTTGGTTGCATCTTGTTCGGGCCGGGGCGGTGGCAAGAATCTCACTTAAGCCTAGCAGGCTGACGAGCTATGCGCAAAATTTGGTCCAGCGTCGCTGCAGAGCGAAGTCCAAAACTTGGATTCCCAACTCAACGATGCGACTCGACACGATCTGGAAGTATTCTGAGACACTGACGGCATTGGGCGTCATGAAGGCGTAAAGTTTGTACTGACACGGTAATCGGCTGACAGGTGCTGCTCCGGGAGGCGGTGGTCAGGCAGCATCAGCTTGATTGGTTTTGCGGTCGGTGTCCTCCTGGGAGTTGAGTTGTCGTCCAGGGATCACTCTCTGGCAATTGCGTAAGGAATTGGGTGGTGTGCTAATTGGAACACCACCAGGGTTTGCGCACCGCACTGACTAAGGATATGACTTGCCGGCTTGACACCTTCCCCCGCTGCCGACGTGGCCTCTGGGATGGAGACAAGTCCTCAACCGAAAGGAACTCCGATGGCTCAGACCGATCAAGAGACGTGGGCGACGTACGGCAAGGTGGTTGCGCGCGCGTGGCGCGATCCTTCCTTCAAGGCGAAGTTGATCGCCGATCCCCAGGCTACATTGAAGGACGCCGGTGTTTCTGTTCCGCCGGGCGTGAAGATTACAATGGTGGAAAACACTGACAAGCATATCCACGTTGTGTTGCCGCTCAAGCCGACCGGCGACCTGTCAGACGAGGCGCTCGACAAGGTGGTGGGCGGCGCGTCCTGTACTTGCATGACCATTTGAGACGAGGCAGCGATCCACTAAGCGTAGCCCTTGTTGCTTAGTTTGACGCCCGGCTGCCGATGTGGTGGCCGGGTGTCGCCGAGAACCATTCATTCGCATCCTTGGGTTGGTCCGACGCCTTCGTCGGACCTCGGCGAGAGGTATCCTATTCAGGCCGGCCGAAGCCGAACTCTGCGATGCTGGTCTCTTCCCAGGAAGAAACGCCCGTCGCTTGGGCGAAGTGATCAGGGTTCCCCGAGCCAGCGGCTGAGCCTGCAAGTCCGAGATCGGTGGCCACGAGATAAAGGCTCTGGATCGCGACGCCGGCATTCATCAGCGATAGCTTGTAGGCGATGCCAGCGTATTTCCAAGCAAGGCGTGGCAACCGCGAGGCGATCACCACCAGCACCTGTGGCGGCCGGTTAGGCTGGCCCCAGGCCCTCGCGCAATCGGCGAGCATGGCGGCGGCCGGCGCCTCGGCGCCCGCAATCTGCGTCAGGGCCTGTTCCTGCCCGCGATAGTGATAGAAGCCCGGCGTGAGACCGGCACAGGAGCGGACGGCGAGATAGAACTCGAGCTCATGAACCGCTCCGCTGGAGGGATAAGGCCGGAGCACGGCCTCCTGCGCTATCTTCGATGTTCCCGGCAGCACAGCCTTGATGCGGGCGACCCTATGGAGGAGCTGGCCGATCACCTCGAGGTCGACAGGCTGCTCGGACATGGCGCGCAATGAGCGGCGGCTTTCCATGACCTCGTGGAGCGTCTGGCTGCCGGGCGAAGGTCCCGCCGGTGGATGTGGCAGGGAAATCGAGGTTCCGGCGTAGGCAGTGCGGATTGCCGGCGGCGCGGGCCATTTGCTGGCAAAGCGGTAGGTACCGCCGCGTACTATGAGGTCGTCATACGATCGTGTCGCCCGCTGGAACAGGCGGTCGTGAAACTCCCAGGTCTGGCGCGCCGGCGCCTCCACCACGACCGCATCCACGACGAAGCCCAGCGCCACCAGCAGGGCCGTCAAGGCGTGGTCGAGAGGGCTTGTGAGCGAACAGGTGTCCAGCGAGTTGGCCATGAGACGCGCGATCAGGCTGGCGCAGGCGGCATCTTCGACCAGGAGATCGCAGACGGCATCCGGATGCTGAAGCGTCGCGCCCCGGTCTGTACGCCTGAGGCAGGCGAAGCGGTCGAGCATCACCCGATCCGGCAAGACGGCAGGCAGTGGTAGCTCGAATAGCGTGCTGCGCGGCACGAGCCGTACCACCGGCACTTGGTCGAAATCGGCACTGGCCTCGAGCACGCCGCGGCTGATCAACCGCGCGAGATAATAATAAAGTGGTGCGGCAGCGTCGCCGCTGGCCAGCGCGAGAAGACGCGCTTCGTCGGCACCGTCGGTGACGGCGAGCAGGGCATTGCGCAAGCCCGCCCTTCTGGGCGTCAGGGTAGCGGTATCGCCGGCCGCGAAATCTATCGTCAGATCGGTCTCGCCCGATGGAGCGAATGACACGCCGGGAGCCAGCCGCCAACGCAGCACAAGCGGAGAAAAGTTCATAGGAAGAAGGGGATGAGGTTGAGGTCGGTCTCGCGCAGCGGCTGGTTGAGCCATCCCAGCTCGACCGGGACGTCGTAGAGTCGGCCCGGCGCGTTTCGCGCCCAGAAGTGCCGGAGGCCCGGCACGAGCACCCGGGCCACCGGGAAGCCGATGTCGGCCCGCGTATGATCGAGGACGATCATTTCCAGGCCTTTCTGGCGCAAGGCCTCGATCGCAACGAGCAGATCGTCGCGCACGTCCCGGGTCGAGCGGTCGATGAAATCGGCGGCCGTGCGTTGTGCGCCCTCCGCGGGTCGCAGATAGGGCTGGTTCGCGATCGTCGCCTCCATGAGCCAGCGTTTATGAGTTGGATCGAAGCCGACGCTAGAAGCCTCCTCGCCCCCCCCAAGGTCCCATCCGGCACACTGGTTGAGTTCGGCCAGCGCCCGGGAGATCGCCAGGCGCGGTTCGGGGTGGCAACCGAGGCCGAGGTGGATGCGCCCACCGTCGCTGCGACGCCACGAGATCGCCATGGCAGTTGGAATGCCGAGGTCGCTGGTCATGTCGAGCACGGCAAGCTCGCGACCACTGGCATCGAAGGCTTCGGAAATGGCAGGAAAGAAAGGATCGTCGAAGCTCGAGAGATCGACCCCCGGCCGCCTGACGCGATTGTACCACCAAAGCGCGCAGGCATCGCGTTCGACCAACTCGTGGAAACCTTGCTGGATCGCCTCTTCGATCGTGTTGCCAGCGGCGCAGCCGTTGGAATCAGCCTGGCAGAAATCGTGATTGCGCTGTGGCCGATAGCCGAAATAGCAGAATGCCGAAGGCAGCCAGACTTCGCGTCCATGCGTCAATGACCAGGCCGGCGACCAGTCGATGGCACGACTTGGATCAAATGGTTCGGGTATCCAGTTGAAGCTCTTCCCCTGCGCACGATTGATGGTTTCGCGGTCGCGATACTGGGTGTCGCTGAACATCAACAGTTTGCGGGGATCGACCGCCGTTTCGCCGGCTTCAGAGATTCGCGCCCGCCGCCGCTTCTCGTCGCCGACATAGACGCAGCTGTAACGTTCGACCGCCTCTGCAAGGCAGCTTGCGCGCGCCTGCAGGTCGCTGGCGCCTTTTCCGCCCGCGCCCCCCGGGCGTCCCAGTACGCGGTTGGCTCGGGGATCGATGCGACCGCCCTCGTAGAGTTGCGTGCAGCGGTAGACATGCATGTCCGCCAACATTGGCATCTTCTCGATGTTGGGCACGATGCCGGCAATCGGACTGACTAACCGCTCCAGCCGCGCCAGCGATTCCGACGGTGTGCAGGTGCGGTGCCCTCCGTCGGCGGTGAAGCGCTTGGGTGCAGAGGCCAGTTCGATCGGTGCGGTTCTGCCGCGCTTCGCCCGCCCGATTGGTTTTGCGGAGGCGATAGTTATCGGGTGCCGCGTGGTTTCCAGTGTCCAGGGATCAAGGGTGATGACCCCTTCCGGCAGGAAGGGAGGTGGTGTCCCGGCGGTGATGGCCAGGGCAGCCGAAGCGATCCAGGCCGCGGCAAGGTCGAAAGTGACTGGTAATCCCTGCGCCGGCAGCAGCGGGAAGTCCGCTCCACAGGCCCGCGCCGCGACGTCGGCGGGCCGGTTGGCGGCGAGCCGACGCGTCAGCACGTTGAAGAGCCCGGCCGTCTTCGTATCAAGAAGTGGCCCGACCCAGATCGAAGCCCCGGCTAACCGGACCGGCAGCACCTGTCGGGTGCTCGGGAGAGCCTTCCGAATCTCCGTAGCCAGGCGATCGTCGAGGTAATCGCCGGTCGCGATCACCACCAGGTCGTGCGGCCCTGTGCGTGGAGCCGGTCGTCCGCTCCCCAGCGCAACCCGCAGGGCCGCCAGGGCCGGCCGATGCGCGCCTGCATCGACCAGCCGTGTGGCTCGCGACAACGATGACCGTCTGACAACCTCGGGCGCCACATTGTGTCCCGACCACCAGGCGTCACCAACCGCATCGCGTTTCCCCGGAGCGGCGGGCAAGACGTACCCCTTGGCTTCGAGCTCACCCAGCGCATAGTAGACGAGTTCCGGCGAGAAACGTCCGCTCAGGCAGGCGACGATGGCGTCATCACTGCGCTTGCCATCTAGTAGCGGCAACACGGCCGCATAGACCTTGCCGTGTAAAGCGAACCGGCCGCCTTCACCGAGCAGCGCCACTTCCTGTGGCGAGACGACGTGGGCGGCGAGATGGGGTTTCAGGCGCAGTACGGACATCGGAAACCTCGGTGTGGAACAGCGGAGCCTGCAAGTCGGTAGACTATATGAGGTGCCCGGCCAGGAGACTGCCTCGTGCCTGCGACGACCGCCGGCTTGCCACCCACTGACCAATTTTGAACAGGGGGACGCCTATCGATCCTTCTACCGATGAATGAGAATGTGCGCGGGAGCAAACTTTTAAGCAGCGTGACCATGACAGTCACCTCATGGATTTGGAAATAGTTTGCCATTTAACAATAAAAGCGCGATCAGTGAGCCTTCCGCTCGATGTGGAGGCCCGGCCGCCTTTCGACGGACGCTATTGAGCAGTGGCTGTCTGACGCCCCTGTGCTGACTGCCACTGGTTGTACCCAGCCGCTCGCGGCTGCCGTATTGGAATCCCGGACCGGCACGTGCCGATCTTAACTCAAGGAGCTACGCAGTGAGCCTTGACGAGATCGGACGCTTTGCCGGCGACCTGCGATCCATCGCCGCCTCCGGGCCGAGGCCGAGAAGCAGCATGAAACGCCGCTGGCGTGATCCATCGCCTTTGCCAGGGGCTCTGTGCTTTGTGAGGGATAAACCCTCAATTTCTGACGACCTGACGCTGGTTGCCCCTGACTGAACGACGCCTCATCCGGCTCGCGACTGATTTGGTATCCGGAGACCCGCGAGCGACGCCTGAACATTCGGAAGGAGATACGCAATGGCTAAGACCGGAAGCGAGACAAGGGGAGGCGCTATGGGCGACAGCATTCTCAATCCAATGGATGGTGCGATCACTGCACCAATTCAGAGGACGCCGGACGACCTTAGTGAAGCGGATCCGCGATCGTACCAGGAAACCGAAAATCTCGAAATGCCGGACGGCACCTGGGTGATTTCCGACGACAGCAAATTCTGGCTCTATCGGCCAGACTTTCTTTGTTCTCTACTCTACTCGCGGCATCTTCTCGAACGCAGTTCTCCGGCTCACACACGTCAGCTTCTGGCCGGGGCCTTGACGGCGGGCGGCCGGACCCACACACGCGAAGGGAGTGCAGTCGAAATCCGGCTACGCTCTCGGGAAAGTTATATCCATCGCCTTGCGGGCACCTACCAGACGACACATGCGACTCCCGAAGTCATGCGCGATGCGGCAGAGCGATTGCGAGCCGCGGGAAATGTCCGGATTGCCGACCATTTTCTGCATGTTGCCGACGAGGAAACGGGCCACGATCGGCTAGCCTTGAAGGACCTTGAGGCCTTGGGTGTCCGGGCGGCCGAGTTTGTGAGGGACGTCCGTCCTGCAGGTTCAATTGCTCTGGTTCAGTTGTTCAAAGGATATGCCCGTAGCGACAATCCGATTGCGGTCCTGGGTTACGTTTATGTCCTCGAACGAATGGCTCTCTTTCAGACACAGGCGATGATCGATGCTATCGAGGCAATTATTCCACGGGGGATCATGGCGACGCGCTGTCTCAGGGTGCATAGCGCCGTAGGAACAGACGCAAGGCACGTATCGGAATCGATCGAGGTGATTTCTCAACTCGATGACGAGGACAGAATATCGATTGCGCGCGCCGTTTTCGAGACCGCCGCGTGCCGCACACCCACGGACTATCCCGGCGATGCAGCGTTTCGCGATGTACTTTCCCGATACGAGAATTGAACTGTGCTTGTACCTTGCGGTCCAGAATCGCGCGCGCGGTGCTATTGCATCCTTCTGATCGGAAATCCTGAATGAGCGATTCACAGGGGCCTGCGGCCGACACGAGCAAGCGCATCTTCCGGGATGCTGCGCTCGAGCGGCTCAATTCTCCCGAACAGCTCGACCAGCGTATTGGCGTGATCCCGCCCGCGATGCGCCTGCTGGCGGCTTCGACGGCGGTGATCATCGTGGCGGCGCTGGCCTGGGCCGTGTTCGGGTCTGTCCCGACGCGGGTGATCGCGCGCGGCGTGTTGATTGCCGACAAGGAAGGAAACTACGCCATCGCGCCAATCTCATCAGGGCTCGTGCTCGAGATGTTCGTGAAGACAGGCGACTATGTCGATGCTGGCGCTGGGATCGCCAGCATCGAGCAGAAATTATTAAGTGCGCAGATCGACAATGCGATGGTCCAGATCGATCGCCTTGAGGCCAATCTCGCCCACTTGAAGAGCGACAAAGCCGCCCAGGTCCGGTATAGCGACGAAACCGCGAAGAGCCTGCTTGGCGATGTCGCGCCGCTGCTCGCCCGGATCGAGCTCGTTCCGGCGAAGCAGAATCCGAGCGGTTTTGCCTGGTGGAGCGGGACCGGCCCGCCCTACAAGATCACCACCGGGTCGGTTGTTACGGTCGATACTGTTGTCGAGCAAGTGCGGCCGATTAGCCTGGTCATTCCGGCGCTCCGCAAGCTGCTCAGCCTCGAGGGATGACTGCTCTGCTCAATCTTTTCTCGAAGCGCCGGGTCCGCACGCCAACCGTCCTCCAGATGGAAATCGTGGAATGTGGCGCGGCGGCGCTGGGCATCGTGCTCGGCTACTACGGTCGGCGGGTGCCGCTTGAGGAGCTGCGCGTCACCTGTGGCGTTTCCCGCGACGGCAGCAAGGCCGGCAATGTGCTGCGGGCAGCGCGAGGTTATGGCCTCGAGGCCGTCGGCATGCACCGGGAGGTCGACGAAGTCCTGTCCGGCACCTTCCCGGTGATCGTGTTCTGGAACTTCAACCACTTTCTTGTCGTCGAGGGCGTGTCCCGCAACAAGGTCTACCTCAACGATCCGGTCATGGGGCCGCGTAGCGTCTCGCGCGAGGAATTCGGCAACAGCTTCACCGGCGTTTCGCTGGAGTTCAAGAAGGGCCCGGTCTTCACTGCCGGCGGGGCGGCGCCCGGCCTGATGGCGAAGCTGGGGCGGCGGCTAAAGGGCTTCAACGCAGCCATCGCCTTCGTGGCCTGGATCAGCCTGATGCTGGTGCTTCCCGGCATGATCCTGCCGGGCATGACCGCGACCTTTGTCGACAATGTCCTGATCCGGCAGTTTGAGGGCTGGCTGGGCCCGATGCTGATCGGACTAGGCATCACGTTCCTGCTGAACGTGGCCCTTCGTTCTCTGCAGGGACTCGCCCTGCTGCGCATCGAGTTGAGGCTGGCGCTTGAGCAGTCGGCGCAGTTCGCGTGGCATGTGCTGAGCCTTCCCATCGCGTTCTTCAGCCAACGCTACGCCGGCGATCTCGTGAACCGCGTGGAGGCCAACGACCGGGTCGCCACGCTGCTTGCCCGGGATTTTGGCAATGCGGCAGCGAGTTGCCTGACGGCGGTATTCCTCGGTGCCGTCATGTTCTCCTATGACGTGACGCTGTCGGCGATCGTTCTGGGGAGCGCGGCTCTCAACATCGTGGTCCTTCGTCTTCTCAATCGCTCCCTGGCTGACATGGCGCTCCGTCTGCAGGTGGAGCACGGCAAGCTCTTTTCGACCTCGGTCGTGGGACTGTACTCGATCGAGACTCTCAAGGCGACGGGCGGGGAGAGCGATTTCTTCTCGAAGTGGGCCGGCTACCATGCCAGGGCCATCAACTCCGAGCAGAAACTGGGAATCTACCAGCAGACCGTTGACCTTCTGCCGGCCGTGCTGCTCAGCCTAACGTCCGCCGTCGTCCTCGGTTTTGGCGCCCTCCAGGTCATCAACGGGGACCTGAGTATCGGGGCGCTGGTGGCCTTCCAGGGCCTGTTGATGAGCTTCTCGGTGCCCGTCCAGCAGTTGGTCGGTGTGGCCGGCAAGGTGCAGCAGGCATCCGCGGACCTGTCGCGGCTCGACGATGTCCTGCACTACAAGCGCGACTGGCGGTTCTCACAGCCGTCGGATGCGCCGGCCGAGGCGCGTGCCGCGGGTCACCTGTCGATGCAGGGAGTAAGCTTTGGCTACAGCGCCCTCGAGCCGCCGCTGATCGAGGACTTCTCTCTCGACGTAGCGCCGGGGCAATGGGTGGCGCTCGTCGGGGAATCGGGCAGCGGCAAGTCCACACTGGGTAAGCTCATCACCGGCCTGTTCGAGCCGCGAGTCGGAGAGATCAAGATCGACGATCATTCGCTGCACGCCTGGGGCCGCGAACGGTTGTCGAAAATCGTCGCCTCGGTCGATCAGGACATCCGCCTGTTCGGCGGCACGGTCCACGACAATGTCACCCTGTGGGACGACACCGTCGAGCACGGACAACTGGTTGCCGCGATCGACGATGCAGGGTTGACGCCGACCATCCAGAACATGCCTGGCAATTTCCAGGGGGTGATCGAGGAGGACGGCCGCAATCTCAATGGCGGCCAACGCCAGCGCGTCGAGATTGCGCGGGCGCTGGTCCGGGAACCGGCCATCCTGGTCCTCGACGAGGCGACCTCGGCTCTGGATGCCGTTAGTGAAAACGAGATCCTGGCAGCGGTGCGTCGCCGCGGCATGACCTGCGTCCTTGTCGCCCATCGGCTCAGCACCATCCGTGATTGCGACGTGATCATCGTGCTCGATCGCGGCAAGGTGGTGGAACGGGGCACGCATACTACTCTCTTGGCCGCCGCAGGCGCCTACGCCCGGTTGATCGGTGCCGAGGTGACAACATGAGCGCGCTCGAACCAGCGGGCGCCGTTACGAGAGTAACGGAACTCGCAAGCCTTGGTACGCCCGGCCGGCTGATGCGGCCGTCACGGACCGCGGGCTGTCGGGGCCACGCCACTTCTTGGCAGAGCTGCCGGAAGGCGCCGCGGTCTTCGCGCTGGCGGCACCTGGCGTGTCCTTCCTGCTGGTCGAGCACGGCACATCGACCGGCGAAGCGCTGCTGGCGGTCGGGCCGATCGACGCCGCCGCCATCGACGCCTGGCATGGCGCCCTGCTGTCCTGGCCGGGTTTGGCGCGTGCCGATGCCGCTGCAGTACCGATGGGAGCGGGAGAGAGCCGTGCCCTGCCGGAGGGCGCCATGGTGACCAGCCGTGAGGTTGTCTGGCTGCTGGCAGCAGCACCCATCCTGCGTTACGCCGCGACCGCCGGGAGCAAGCCGTCGGCCGCTATGACGCTTCTGGTACTGGCGAATCAGATCAGCAGCGAGGTCATCGCTGCCGGCGAGGTGCGTGCTACTACGTCGGCGTCGTTGCTTGGGGAAAGCACGTTGGCAGCAGTGGGCGCGCTGTCGGCGGTGCACGCGGTACGGATTGCCGGCTGCCTCATCAAGAGTGAGGCCGCGGCGCGGCAACACACCCAGGCGCGGCTGGTGCGGGACGAGGCGGAAGTTTCCCAGGCCCTGCAACGCCTGCGCGACGTCGCCGCCTTGCGCCCCTCGATGATCCCTGCGGCGGCGATCAAGGCACACGATCCATTGGCCGGTGCCCTGGCAGTGATCGCTGCACACGAAGGGTTCGACCTTCGCCTCCCGGCGGCGGACGACCGCGAGCAGCCGATGTTCGATCGCCTCGGACGGTTTGCCAACGCCACCGGTTTCCGGTTCCGCGAGATCACGCTGGAAGGTGACTGGTGGAAAGAAGAGGGACCTCCCTTCCTGGCGATCGAAGCGGCCAACGGGCGGCCTCGGGCGGTCGTCTGGCGGCAACGGCGGTGGCGCCCATGCGGGCGGCGCCAACTCTGGCGGCACCAACTCCGGTGGTTCAAACGCTGGTAGCACAAATGCTGGCGGCGGGTCATCATCAGTGGCAGCTAAAATTAGCG
>Ga0209648_10001352_pt1 | contig 19693 bp, 11 predicted proteins | sample GraSoi2013_115cm_FD_185830 | JGI IMG/M metagenome (GOLD analysis project Ga0209648, IMG submission 185830) | Grasslands soil microbial communities from the Angelo Coastal Reserve, California, USA - Sample 9_17_2013_115cm (SPAdes) (version 2) | ecosystem: Environmental > Terrestrial > Soil >...
GCGTCAATCGGGCGTGATGCCAGCGAAGGCGGGCCCGGATGATATCGCTGAGGAACAATTGGCAGATGATTTGTTCGCGGCGAATAACGAGAAAGAAACGCTCGCGGATGCATTGGATTCTTTCACAGACAGAATGGAAACGCTTGTCCGCGCGGAGGATCTGTCCAGTGAGCACAGGAGAGCCATCCTCGTGCTTTGGCTTGAGGTCATGCTCCACATGCTTGTGCGTCGGCGGCGAGATCGTGCTGGAGCAGGCGTTTTTCTGAGGAACTGGTTCTATCTAACAAGTTCGCTTTGCACACTTGAAGACCAACCCGATAGTGCGGAGCAGCACCTGGTGACTGCGGCGGCGATTCTGGCCGCTTTAGATTCAGACGGGGATTCGACCAGCTTAGAGAGGATCCACGAATCGCTTGAGCACTATTGGAGAGGGACCGTTGATGCGGAACGGGCCGGCGTGGAGCTACTTCCTCATTCTCCGCTAGGGCTGACTGGCCTCTTCTTTGAACAAGAGCAGTTGAGCCTCAATCATTTTCTGGCGAAGGTCCTTGAGACGCAAACGCTCCGACAAGCGCTTAGTGAAATCCTCGAACTCTACAAGAAAGGCTCAGGACTCCCGGAAAATTCTCCGATGTTTCGGTCGGAAGCGGGGAAGGCTCTGCTCGAAGAGCTGAAGCAGGACAATCACGCACCGCGCTATTTGGTTCTGAGGGGAACGGCGACACTGTGTCCTCGTGAATACATCATGCCGTCAGAGATTTTTCGGAATGATTTGGAAAAACACCGAGTCGCACGATGCTCGTCGTGTGGACTGCTTGTCTTGCGCGTGGACCCATGAGTCTCGAACTTGCAACCGAAGGGCCTCGTTTTGTTCGGCCGTATCGTCCCGACAAGGGAGGTGTGGACTTCTTGGGCTTGCGACAGGTGAACCTCGACATGATGTCCAACTGTTTGCCGGGGATCAACAATGTGACGTCGTATATCCGACCATTTTCTGTCGTGAGTTGGATTTATTGGAAGTTTCATCAGCTGTCAGAAGAGACTGGTTCTCGGAAGGCCACGGAGAGGGATTTGAAGGTGTGGAAAGAGAAGGTAGAGACGCTCTTTACATGGAGCCACGATCTAAAAGGAGTACTTGGGATTCCCGGTCTCTCGTTTGCGCCGCCCAGCTCCGGCGCTGTTCCTCTGGACTTTTCATCGTGGCAGCGTAACGCCGCTAACACGAGTTTGATGGCAGCCGTCCAGTACGGTCCAGCTGCAAAAACCATTGATGGGCTCGGTTTCCTGTTTCCAGTCGAGAAAAGTTTCTTCCAAACGGTGGGAGAAGGAATTGCGCTCGCTGAAGCGCTGGATCGCAATGTTACTCGTCGGGATCGGCACGCCTTGCTGAAGGACTTACGGCCCACGAAAGCAACTGCAAAGCAAGCCGAGACGATGTACGAGTCATGGTCAATCCTAGAACCATCGAAGCCGGAAAAGGATGCGTTCCGAAGGGCCTTTTTCAATCAGGCCACAATCGGACAACCGAACGCGTTAGGGCGACGTAGCACGACGATTCGGTTAATTCTGGACGTTCTGGCGCGCTCTCGTGGACAGCTCGATGTTGCTGCCGTAAGGAGCCAACTATTCTTGGGCCACTTCACTGTCAAGCGCTCGCGACTCGAAACTCCGAACCTAACAGTCGGCTGGCTCAGGTGGTTTGTGCTTCAGTTGCGCCAGGCGCAGCGCCTCGCGATGGAGGGGTTGTTATCCTGGTTTGAAGTCCGCCTCGCTGGTCATGGAGACCGCGATACGGACACCATCGTCCTCGAAACTCTCAAGGCAATCAAGAACAGCAAGGTAGTTTTCCCCTTTGAAAAGACCCCGAAAATTGCGCTTGGTCGATTACAGCGACTGCTTCCAAACCTTCAAGACGCTCTTGACAAGGCCGAGTTGGAAGCTCACCTAAACCCTCTTCGGCTGATGGAGAAGATTGAGGAGATGGTGGGCAATCGTTCAGATGGACTCGCCCCATTTTGTCTCCACACACTGTTTTACTGTGCAGCACTTAGCTTGCTTCTTGAGGATCGGACAACTTCGAAATCTGAGTTGCAACGTGGCTCGGCTGAGCGTGTTTCCCTGGCGTTTTGGACCGCGACGGTGCTCAATTGGCGTGACGTTGAAATGAAAGACTTTCTCCGTCTGTTATTTGAGAACCTGATATTAAGTCAACACTTCGCTGTCGCAGCGCGTCGCTTTGATGGACGAACACAGCGCCTGCGGATCAGTATCGAAGAAGAGGGGCTTGAGTTCCTTGCCGACAATCCTTTTGTTCCCACAGTTACGCACGACCGGCTAGGGACAACTTTGTCACTGATGGCAGACTGTGGACTGATCGGTTTGGACCCGTCTGAAGGCAAATACTTTTCAAAGTAGCTGTTTTGAAGTGGTTTCTTCAATTGCAGCAAAACAAGCTTTAAATCGCAGCAGCAAGACTTGTTCTTTGGGAGGGTACGAGGATTTTGGAAGTCGCACCCACAGCATTTAGGACAACCAACAAATTTCAGTTCAACTTAGGACCGGAAACCGGATAAGCTGACGGTAACATTAATACGTTAACAAATGCCTAGAATTTTCGACAACATAGCCCTCTCGCTGCTTCCAGCCCTTTCGGAAACGCTCAAGATTTCCGAACGTGCTGACTTTTGTGTTGGGTATTTCAATCTCCGCGGATGGAAACAGGTTGACCATCTCATAGATGCTTGGCCGGGTGGCGAAGGGTCGTGCTGCCGAGTCATCGTTGGAATGCAAAGGCTGCCGCAGGATGCACTCCGCGAAGCCTTCAGTCTTACGTCCGGCCCTGACGGCATCGATCAGCAAGCCGCACTTCGGCTGAAAAGGGCTGCGGCACAGGAGTTCCGGGAACAACTGACAATTGGGGCACCAAATAACGACGACGAGGCAGGGTTGCGGCGGCTCAGTGCCCAACTAAAGGGACAAAAGGTTTTCGTTAAGCTGTTTTTGCGCCACACACTTCACGCAAAGCTGTACCTCATCCACCGCACCGATCCAAATAATCCCACCATCGGATTCGTGGGCAGCAGCAACCTCACTCTCGCAGGACTGAGTAAGCAGGGTGAGTTGAACGTCGATGTACTCGACCACGACGCCTGCAACAAATTGCAAAAATGGTTCGAGGATCAGTGGAACGATATTTGGTGCATCGACATCTCGAAAGAACTTGCCGAGATCATCGACAATAGCTGGGCACGCCAAGAGGTAATCCCGCCTTACCACATCTACTTGAAGATGGCGTACCACCTCTCACAAGAAGCGCGGGCAGGACTGTCTGAGTTCAGTGTTCCAAAGGATTTCGGGACACAGCTTCTACAATTTCAAACAGCGGCGGTGAGAATCGCGGCGCATTACCTCAATAAGCGTGGTGGTGTGATGTTGGGCGATGTCGTCGGGCTCGGAAAGACACTGATGGCCGCCGCATTGGCACGCATCTTCCAAGAAGAGCCGTACTTCCTCGAAACCCTTATCATCTGCCCCAAGAATCTTGTGAAGATGTGGAACGACTACGTTCATCAGTACAGGCTCGCCGCAAAAGTGATTTCTATCAGTTCGGCAATAAATGAGCTGCCAAACACGCCGCGTTACCGGGTTGTGCTTATTGATGAGAGTCAAAATCTAAGGAATCGCGAAGGCCATCGCTATCGAGCGATTCAGGAGTACATCAAAAAGAACGGCAGCAAGTGCGTTCTGCTCTCTGGCACACCTTATAACAAAACTTACCTCGATCTCTCATCGCAATTGCAACTGTTTGTGCCATCCGAAGATGATCTCGGCATTCGACCCGAGCGCTACCTCAAGGAGTTGGGAGAGACGGAGTTCATTCGACAGCACCAGTGCCCCGTAAGGTCGTTGGCAGCTTTTGAGAAGAGTCCGCACGCGGACGACTGGCGTGATCTTATGCGGCTATTTCTCGTCCGCCGAACTCGCTCGTTCATCAAGGATAATTACGCAAAGACTGACGCCGCAAACGGGCGCAGGTACCTCACATTTGATACTGGGGAGCGGTTTTACTTTCCGGACCGTTTCCCGAAAACAGAGAAATTTGAATTCGACGAAAACGACCTCAACGATCAGTACGCCCGGCTGTACTCCGATGAAGTGGTGAACTCTATTAACCATCTCAGCTTGCCGCGCTACGGGTTGGGAAACTACATCAAGGCGACACCCCACGAACCGCCGACCGAAACCGAAGCAAAGGAAATAAAGAAACTCTCTCGTGCAGGGAAACGGCTAATGGGATTCTGCCGAACGAATTTGTTTAAACGGCTGGAAAGCGGTGGCCCTGCCTTTATCCAGTCGCTCGAACGGCATGCACTTCGAAATTTCATCTACCTCTACGCAATTGAAAACAACCTCTCGGTTCCTATTGGCACACAGGGCGCGGAGTTTCTGGATGGGAAGCTCGGCGACGGGGACATCGACAATCTGCTAACCCAGATTGACGATGACGACGAGAACGGTGATGGTTCTGGCAACGGCGCGAGTTCGCTTCGTGACGAGGTGGCATTTCGCAAGAGGGCCGCAGATGTTTACAAGAGATACGAGACCGAACTCAAGAGGCGATTCAAGTGGCTGCGTCCGTCGCTCTTTACGAAGTCGCTCGAAACTGACCTTACCAATGACGCTCACGCGCTCATTGGGGTGCTTAAGAAGTGTGGGGCATGGGACGCTAGCAAAGACTCGAAACTACGCTCGCTTGAAGTCCTACTCAAAAAGAAATACCCCGACCAAAAGGTGCTTATCTTCACGCAATTCGCCGACACTGTGGATTACCTTACGCGAGAGATGAAAGGGCTGGGCGTAGCTAAACTAGAAGGAGTCACTGGCGACAACGAGAACCCAACGGATTTTGCATATCGCTTTAGCCCCGAAAGTAGCAAGAAACGCGAGCAGGTCAAGGCCGAGGACGAGTTGAGAGTGCTGATAGCCACGGACGTGCTAAGCGAGGGCCAAAACCTGCAAGATTGCGCTGTCGTCGTCAATTACGATCTACCGTGGGCTATCATCCGGCTCATTCAGCGTGCGGGACGCGTAGACCGCATCGGACAGAAGTCCGACAAGATTTACTGCCACTCCTTCTTGCCCGCCGAGGGAGTCGAAAGAATCATCCAGCTTCGCAGGCGAGTCCGGCAACGCCTAAGGGAGAACGCAGAAGTCGTTGGCAGCGATGAAGCATTCTTCGAGGACGAAACGGATGAAAAACCGATCCTCGACCTTTACAACGAAAAAGCCAACATCCTTGAAGAAACGGACAATGAAGTCGATCTTGCGTCGTTTGCCTACCAGATTTGGAAGAATGCAACCGACGCCGATCCAAAACTGAAGAAGATCGTTGAAGACCTCCCGAATGTGGTGTTTTCGACCAAACCGCACAAGCCCACTCCTGAGTTGCCGGAAGGGGTGCTGGTTTACACCCGAACTGCCGAGGGTAACGACTCGCTCGCATGGGTCAACAGCAAGGGCGAGAACGTCACCGAATCACAGCTTGCCGTTTTGCGGGCTGCGGAGTGCACGGCGCAGACCCCCTCGGCCGCCCGGCTCCCGAATCATCACGAACTTGTTGAGAAAGGCGTCCGGTACATGGTTCAGGAGGAAAAGTCGGCAGGCGGCCAGTTGGGTCGCCCCTCTGGCGCACGCTTCAGAGTGTACGAGCGGCTGAAGGCTTATCTGAACCACGTTCAAGGAATGCTCTTCGCGACTCAAGACCTAGCCAAGGCGGTCGATCAAATCTATAAGTTTCCGCTCCGACAGGCAGCAGCGGATGCGCTGAACCGCCAACTCAGGATAAGGGTTTCCGACCACCAGCTAGCTGATTTCGTCGTTTCTCTGTGGCAGCAAGATCGGCTCTGCCTAGTCGAGGATGAGGCAGAGACCCAAGAGCCGCAGATCATCTGCTCCTTGGGACTCTCGGACAAACAGAGGTAAACGGCGGCATGGCGATTAACTTTACAAGAACCCGCGAGAGATTGAAGGAGTTCGATTTTCACCACCTGTTTGTGGAAGAGCTAGGGTGGTCTCAACCCACAACAAAAGTTTCGACGGATATGAATGTCGGCGGTACCGCTTTCACTCGACGGCAGATTTCCCAACTGGCAGGCATAGCCGTCTTCGAGGTGACGGCACAGGATGGTGGAATTCCAGACGCAAAGACACGAGCCGCCGTTCACAAAGAGATTTCGGCTACCTATCACGAAAACTTACTGATCTTCATCGACAGGAACCGAATCCAGAGCCTCTGGTATTGGGTAAAACGTGAAGGGAGCAAGAAATACCCACGAGATCACTTCTACATCAAGGGTCAGCCGGGTGATCTCTTTTTAGGAAAGCTCAGCGGCATTGTCTTTGAATTGGCGGACTTCGACGAGAAAGGTAATGTCTCGGTACTCGAAGTCGCCAATCGCCTTCGCAACGCCTTGGATGTCGAGCGCGTCACCAAGAAGTTCTACGGTGAATTCCAAGACTTGCGTATCGCTTTTCTCGAACAAATACACGGCATTGCTGATGATGCCAAACGACGATGGTACGCCTCGGTTCTCCTGAATCGCCTGATGTTCATTTATTTTCTCCAACGAAAGGGATTCATAGATAAGGGAGACTTAAATTACCTTCAGAACAAACTTGCTCTCAGCGAGAAAATCGGAAAGGACTTGTTCTATTCCAAATTTCTAAAACTTCTTTTCTTTGAGGGATTCGCCAAACCCGAGGAGATGCGATCTGCCGATGCCAAAAAAGCTCTTGGGGAGATTAAGTACCTGAACGGCGGGCTATTCTTACCTCACAAGATCGAGCAAGAAAACGCCTCTATCCGGGTGTCTGACCAAGCATTCGACAATCTGTTTTCGCTTTTCCAGCGGTATTCGTGGAACCTGAACGACACTCCGGGAGGTCAGGACAACGAGATCAGCCCTGACATCTTGGGGTACATCTTTGAAAAATACATCAACCAGAAGGCATTCGGAGCTTATTACACGCGCCCGGAGATTACTGAGTATTTGAGCGAGAGAACGATCCACCGCCTCATTTTGGATGCAATCAACACGCCTGAACTCGAGAAGAAGCACCCGCTCAAAGGCGTCGCGGTTCGCGACTATCAAAACATCGCTGAGCTACTCATGAACTTGGACTCTGGTATGTGCCGCGAATTGCTCTTTAGGGTCTTACCACAAATGAGCCTGTTAGACCCCGCGTGCGGGTCTGGTGCGTTTCTCGTGGCTGCTATGAAGACGTTGATCAACATCTACGCAGCGGTGATTGGGAGGATCAAGTTCCTAGGTGACGCCAACCTTACCAAGTGGCTGGGGAAGGTCGAGCGAGAGCACAGAAGTATTAGCTATTTTATCAAGAAGACCATCATCACGGACAATCTGTATGGCGTAGACATCATGGAAGAGGGCGCTGAAATTGCCCGCCTAAGACTATTTCTAGCTCTCGTAGCATCTGCCGAAAACGTGGATCAACTTGAGCCATTGCCGAATATTGATTTTAACATTCTGGCAGGCAACTCCCTAGTAGGTCTGATGCGCGTAAACGATGCCGATTTCGAAAAGCGGACTGCACAAGGCCACTTCTTTCAACGAAGCTACTCAGAGATTCTGGCAGAAAAGGATCGACTCATCGATCTTTATCGCCATGCCTCCGCGTACGCGCAAGACCTTACGGCCTTACGTAATGACATTCAGCAGAAAAAGGATGACGCACGCACGACTCTCAACGACATCTTGTTGTCAGAATTCAAGACGCTCGGCATCAAGAATTCTGACAACAAGATGTCGTTGAGAGTCGAGGAGGAAGGCAAAGCCCAAAAACGAAACCTAACTGCGGCAGATATTGCCATGCTCCAGCCATTTCACTGGGGCTACGAGTTCGATAAGGTTCTCAATGAACGGGGCGGCTTCGACGCAATCATTACCAACCCGCCGTGGGAGATATTTAAGCCCAACTCGAAAGAGTTCTTCGAGCAGTTCTCGGACCTCATAGCCAAGAAAAAAATGACGATTCATGAATTCGAGAAAGCGCAGGCAAAACTTCTCAAGGACCCGGAGGTTCGGGCGGCGTGGCTGGAATATCTCAGCAGTTTTCCACACGTCAGTGCAATTTATCGTTCCTCCCCCGAGTATAAGAACCAAATCAGTATGCTCAATGGTAAGAAGGCCGGTTCTGACATCAACCTTTATAAGCTATTTCTTGAACGATCGTTTAACTTGCTTCGGGACGGCGGACGCTGCGGGATCATCACCAGCGGTGGCGTGTATACCGATTTGGGTACCAAGCAATTGCGCGAGATGCTCTTTTCGGAGTGCGTGCTCGATACTTTGTTTGGACTCTCGAATGAGCGATTCATATTTGAGAATGTTCATCACGCGCAAAAGTTCTGTCTCCTCGTATTTGAAAAGGGCGGAGTGTCGCGGCAGTTTACTGTCGCCTTTCGGATTAACCCACGTGAAGCCATCGCTGCTGAGAAGCTGGATTACTTTTTGAACTCTGATGACGAGCACCTTGCGATTACAGTCGAATTAGTGCGCCGCCTGTCTCCTGATTCTTTGTCCATAATGGAATTCAAGAGCAAGCTCGATATTGCAATTGCCGAAAAAGCTCTTCAATTTCCTCTTTTGGGAGAAGAGATCGACGACAAGTGGAATGTGCGTCTAACGGCTGAGTTTCATATGACTAACGACAGTGGGTTATTCAAGATGTCTTCGGGTGAAGGAAGGTTGCCCCTTTATGAGGGGAAGATGATTTGGCATTTCAACGACCGCTTTGCGCAAGAGCGCTACTGGGTTGACGAAAAGCAGGGTAGAAAAGCCCTTTTGGGCAAAGACCACGATTCTGGGCAGGTGCTCGATTATCAGCGATACCGCTGCGGTATTCGGGCCGTGGCTTCGAACACCAATGAAAGGTCACTCGTCAGTTCGGTCATACCAGCCAAAGTATTTTGTGGAAATTCAGTGCTCACAACTGTGACAAGCCTGCTCGACGACCACCAAACGGTGTTTCTTGTGGCAGTGTTGAACAGCTTGGTGGCGGACGCTCTGCTCAGAATGAAGGTAACCACCAATATCAACATGTTCTATTTGTACCAGCTTCCCGTACCGAGGCTGACGAAAAACGATCTCGTGTTCAAGCGCATTGTGGAGCGGGCCGCTCGACTCATTTGCACAACCCCTGAATTCAATGCGCTGGCCAAAGCAGTGGGCATGTCAGATCACAAGTCTGGAGCCACTAACGCTACTGAACGGACTCGGCTACGGGCAGAACTCGACGCTCTAGTTGCGCACTTGTACGGGCTTACGGAAGAAGAGTTTTCGCACATACTAATGAGCTTTCCGCTGATCGACCAGTCCACCAAAGATGCCACGCTTGCTGCTTACAATGCCGCTGCGCCGAAATCCGAAGACCAGCAAGTCAAGAGCCTCATTGCCGGAGGCGAGAGCGCGAATTTAGAATTCAAGTCTTCCGCCCGATGGGATTTGAAGGAGAGCAAAGCAAGCAAAGTCCTTGAGCAAATTGTAGTGAAAACGGTTGCGGGTTTCTTGAACGTTGAGTCTGGTGGAGCACTCCTTCTGGGAGTGGACGACGACGGCAACGTACTGGGGTTAGAGAACGACTATAAAACGATGGGAAAAAAGCCGAATCGGGATGGGTACGAGAACTGGCTTACGACGATGCTCCTTGGAGAATTCGGTAAGGATGCCAGCCCCTTGATCCGCATCAGCTTTCACGCTATCGACGGCAAAGACGTTTGCCAACTTGCGCTGAAGCCTTCGCCTAAGCCAATGTTCGTCCACCCGCCTACTCACGTCACGCGAAGCTGTCGAGTACTGCAAGCAGCGTTGGCCGTAGAAGGTGGCTCAGCAAATCCACGACGGGCTTGAGGTCACCGTGTCCCACGTTGCGCTGGGTGGCAGGCGAGACCACAGCGAGTTGATCCCAGATGGCAAAGATCAGAGAACTTATCGAACAGGCTGGTGGAACGGCAGAGGAGGCGGTCGTTGCTGCCAAGAACCGCTACTTGGATCAGGTTCGCGGAGTTCTACGCGATCTCACGCGGCTGAAATTCACGGATAGGCAGGGAGTGATGGCGCACGAATTGGCTCACGCCTACACCCATGTCGGGCTCGACTCGAATAGCAACCGCTGGGAAGATGGCTTCTGGGAATGCCATAAGGGCATTGTGGAAGGTCTGGCTCAGTTCTATACCCACAAGACCGCCGAGGCACTCAGAGACGAGCGCGGACATGATCGCGTGTGGATCGCTCACGCCCGGCTCACTGATTTGCAAAAGGCAAACGGTGCGACTGCATACGTCAACCACTTGGATTGGGTTAAGACAATTTCACCAGAGGCGATGCGGCAGGGATTGCTGGACCTACGTAGGGGACACATCAAACGGGAGTTTGAGCCATTCTGTGAGGCACTGAACTACCTCGCTCGCCGCTATCCGATGAAGGGAGAACGATCACTTTAGTTGATCTAGACGAGGGTTGCCTTAATGAGTTCTACAGGAATCGGAGCGCAGACTCGTGACGGACGAGGCGTAAGGCGCGGGCCCAGCCTTTCGCGGGTTAAGGCCGGTCAAACCCGGAATTTGGATTAAAGTAGTTAGTAGAGAGGCGACCGGCGAGGAGCGTGCGCGTAGACGTTCGCAACATACCCGTTGCGGAGTCCCGTAACTGGATTTCCACTGTTATAGAAGGAAAGAGCAGCGTCAAGTGCTGAGAATCCTTCGCCCATTTGACGAGCCAAATCTGTGTACACCGAGATAAGGATTGCCGCCCCGATGCGGAGGTTAGTGCAGGGTTCAAGGAGCTGGTCGGGCTTCACATGAAAGTGCGGTGCCATTTCACTGTTCACCTGCATTAAGCCAATGCTCACTGTGTAGCGACGACGTAGAAACCAGTGGAGCCAGTACGTTGCCTCCTTTCGATCCTTGGGCTGTTTTGTCAGAACAAGTTGTCCGTCGCTGTATCCAGCTCGCCGTGCTGCAGCGTTGGGACGATTAATGCTGATCGCGTTGACGTAGAGCGCCGATTCAGTGCGGGCGATTGCCAGCAACGTATCGGTTGGCGCTCCCGGAGCGCAACGTCCAGCGAGTGAGACAAACTCAGCGGCCGAGAGTCGGGCGCTGGGCCGTTGCTCCTGCGCACCCACCCTCAACGCGAGCAGAAGACAAAAACAGCAAAGAGTTCCGAATCTAATCACGTTTCTCCCGTTTTGTGAATGATGCGTTGTGTGCTTGATGGCGATTCGAAGCATTGCCGTATTCACTCCTCACTATTCATTGACAGCCGATAGCACAGGCAGCCTGAAAAGGCGCGCCAAACTCGATGCACTCGCGTTTTGGATTTTCGGTATCGGCGTACCTTTGGCCCAATATTCGTTGGCGGCCGTTATGAGCACCGTCGGATGTTCGAAGGCCGAGGAGAGAAACGGCCAGACCAAAAGCTGTTCGTAACAGATGAGAACCGCGACGCGCTGATTCTGCACTTGCAATGTGCCAGGGCCAAACAGATTAAGGGGAACACCGTCACCGGTTAATGGTTTCCACATAGCGAGGGGTACGGGAATCCTCTGATAATAGACAGCCTGAGATTCTTCGTTCTTCGCAAGCAGCGCGTTGTAGTAGCGACTACTATCCGCGAAATGTGGCCCGCGCGATCGCGGAAGCCCAACACCAATGAGGATTGTCGCGTGCCGCTCAGCCAGCTTGTGGAGAGCCTTGTGCCAGAAGGCGTCCGTTGCTTCTGTCCATTGCGTTACCACGTGTTCGGGAAAGAGCAGAACGCGTGCGTTTGATTGGCTAATTGTCTCTTGCATTTGCTCATGAGCATCGAATTCCGCAAGGAAATCGGGGTCTGCCTGCCCGGCCCCTCGGAATTCTGTATTGATCGCTTCCCAGCCCGTAGGGAGAGGAGGTGGTTTGTAAAAGCTGTTTCCAAGAAGCGCCAGGATCGCGGTCAACGCTGGCGTCAACAGGGGAAAGCGTCCAACCAGCGTTACAAACGCCAAAACGCCTATGAGGCCCAACCAAGCGGTTCCTGGAAATAGGACTCCAGCAGAAAGAAGTGGAGATGCCCAACCAATAATTCCGAGGGGCGGGAGCGCGGTGAGAACAAAAATTCCTGCGATGGCAAAGGGAAGCTTTGTGCGGTTGCGTGTGAAGAGAAGTGCGGCGGGAATGGCCAGGAACGTAGCCGCGCCAAAACAGAGCAAAATTCCCTCAATGGTGCTTCCACGACCACCGAAAAACGTACTTGCCCCTGGAACCAGCGGCCAACTCGCTCCGAGGTAGTACGAAAACAGCGTTGCATAGGAGTGGGATCGCGATTGAGTCCGGTACAGCAGTAACGGTGCCAAGAGAGCGAACGGGATCGTCGCGACGTGTCCGCTCCACGCGATTGCGGAACTTACGGCCGCAAGTGCCGGCAGGAAGGCGCTATGGGTCAGGGACTTTTGTATGAAACGTCCATAAGGGCCGAAGTCTATGTTGAACAAGTGAAGAAGGAATCGGGCCAAAGTACCGGCTGTCAAAACTCCAGCTGTTAAAGTCTGAGACGACCCAGAGGCTTCCCGCCTGGACGATGTATTCGCCGTTAGGCCATGGGTTGAGCAGTCGTCCGCGATGGTCTTTGAAATGGGCTGCACTGTTTGGGATGAGCTTCCCATTGACTCGAATACCATTGGTTGTAACCTCCACGCGGTCGCCGGCAAGTGCGGCGATTGGCTTCATCAACGGCGAGCCTCCATCGGGGCATGTCCCTCCTGGTGTACGGTAGCCGCGCTGAAGCGAGATACTTGCTGCGTCGCCTTCAGGGCAAAACTCGACAAGATTTGCAGAGGGCCTTTGACTGACAACGTAGAACCCGCGCTGCAAGGAAGATGTGATATTGATGCGGATGGCGAAGAGCCGAAACGTCGAGTAGACCAAGAAAAATGGCGCACAAAGGAGCAATGCTGCCTGAATGGCACGGCGCCAGCGGACATGAATGTCAGATGGCCCACGGAACGCTCTCCACGAGTCGGTCGCCGCTCTCAGTCTCATCGTCCAGTGCCTCACGTACAGATGGAAGATCGGAAGGTGCACTCCGTGCCACTTGATCTGAGGCGCGGCCAATCCGGAAAAATTTCTGCACTGCTACTTCGTAGACGTAGCGCTTGCGCCCTTGTTGATCGGTGCTCGGCCGCTGGTCGAAACTCCCCTCCACATAGACGTTCGTGCCTTTGTCCAGTTCCATGGCGAGGGTGGCGAGGTCGCCATAAAACACGAGGTTGAACCAGTTCGTATGCTCTGCGGGTAACCCGTTGCGCGAGAGGCGATAAGTTTGTCCCAGCCTGACATTTGCCACAGCCATGCCCGAGGGTAAGGAACGGAGCGTGGGTCTCGCCGCTAGATATCCGGCCAGGTGAAAACGGTTCTCCTGCATGATCAGCGCTCTGCATCGATTCGTAGGCGCTCGACGAACCCACGAGCCGGCTGCAAGTCTTGGCTTTTGGGCGAGAGTGGCTCGACCGGCGCATCGGCATCTGCGTTGCGGCTCGTGGTGGGCGACGCTGAGCCCTGGGGCGGTTGAGGTTGGCGAAAAGCGTAACGAAGGAACGGTTCTTGCGGAATCAGGGCGCCGTTTCGAATGCAATAGAATTGTTGCGGAGGCGGAATCTGGGCGCGAGACTCAAGAATCGGGTCGAAGAAATAAAGCATCTGTCTACCGTAGATCGGGCGGTGCCCAGACACGAAGACAAGCATGTCGCCCGCCTCCACGATTTTCTCGTCTTCGCCGGTTCCTTCTTTGCGGGGAGGCCGAAGGCGCAGTACTTCATCCGGTGTCATGAGGGGACGCTCGATCTCCACGACGCTCTGATTGACGTGGTCTGCGATTGGGGACATTCGCGAACCAGAAAATGTAAAGGAGGCTTTCTTGATGGTCTGAACACCAGCCATTTTGCTGAGTAATTCGGCAGTTTCGTATTGGTTTGGGGCGAAAGCCATACGGACCTGACAATTGCTCACAATGCTCTCGTTCGGACCGTACTCATCCACGATTTGGCGGATATCCTGCGTTATTAGATAGGCTTTCAGTCCAAAACCGGCCATATACGAAAGGGCGTCGGCGAAAATCTCCATACGCTTGAGGGATGGGAATTCGTCGACGAGGAAGAGCAAGCGGTGCTTGTTGTGGAGTTGACGGGCTCCCTCGAAATCCAGCTTCTCCGTGAGTCGGTTCACAACCATCGTGAAGATGAGCCTAATGAGAGGGCGCAAGCGAATCTTGTCGCTGGGTGGCACAACCAAATAAAGCGAAACTGGGCGTTCGTGGTTCACTAAGTCGTGGACTGTGAAGTCACTCGACGATGTGCATCGGGAAACGAGAGGATCGCTGTAGAGAGCCAGAGCTGTCTTCGCGGTCGAGAGTACGCCGGAAAAGTCTTTATCTTCTTTATCCAGCATCTCCTGGGATTTTTCTTTCACTAGTGGATGTGTCCGTGTGGGTTCGCCACTTGGTAGACGCCAATCCTGTCGGCCATCGCGGTCGTGCGGGAAATTCAAGAGTTCTTCTAGTGTTTCGCGAAAAGTGATACCCGGGCGCGTAAATACCCCTGATAGTTCTGTCAAGGAGGCGGTGCGTCCGCGCTGCGCATTGGCATAGCAGACGTGGAGGATCATCCCGGCGGTGACAGTGACGGCGGCTTCTTGCCAGTAGCGTTCCTGCGGGCTGTCCTCGCCAGTCCGAATGATCATCTCTGCGATATTTTGCGCATCCGAAACGTCGCGGTCAGTGAAAAGGCGGATTTCCGCCAAAGGATTGAACCGCGAGGAGTCGGGTTCGACGGGAGAGAATTTGAAGCACAAGTGTCCGGCCTGGTTGCGGAAGCCGGCTGTTTTTCCCCAGTTCTCGCCTTTGATGTCATAGACAACGGCGCTTTCGGGCCACGCCAGCAACGTGGGAATGACGAACCCGGCTCCTTTGCCACTGCGGGTTGGGGCGAACGCAAGAACGTGCTCGGGACCGTCGTGTTTCAGGTAATGCAGGTGCTTTGAGGATTTCTCGTACCAGCCGCCGACGTAAACTCCCGGTTTACTTCTCAAGAGCGAGGTGGCCTCGATGTCTTCCTTGGTAGCCCACCCAGCGGAGCCGTGTAAGTCTTCGGTATTCTTCGAAAGGGCTTTCGTGTGCGCCAGGTTGTGAAAGAAAAACAATGCGCCCGTCGCGAACGCCCCGCCCACGATGAACGCGCACGACAATAGCAGCGGGAGCTTCACGGCAAGTTCCGGGGAATTGCCGAAACGCAACAGCCAACTGAGCCACTTGTAGGGGGCATAGAGGTGAAAACTGCCAAGATCGAGGATCGCGTCCCCGAGCGCAGGCTGATACTCGAAATGATAGGCGACATACTGGGTCGCGAGAACGTTCGTGAGAATCAAGCCGATGAAACCAGCGATGCTCGGAGGCCAGTAGTAGCCCCCTATATACCCGGGGTCACGCGGTTTGCGATATGCGACCTGATGATTCAACGCGAGAGCTCCTTGCTATGACTCCTTTCGCGAACTTGCTGGACGTGTCCCACCCCGTCAACGTAAGCGATGCGAACTTGTTCACCAGTTTGAGGTGGGGCATCGAGGTGATCCTTTCGGTGAATGACAGCGGAGTGTGGGCTGATTTGCTGGATGAGATCCTGGGCGGTTTCAGCGAGGATGGTTCCGCGGTAGATGCCACTATCGGTGAGCGCTTGGTCGATCCGTGCGTCCGGACGAAGCTCGCTCAGAGCAACGCGGACCTGTTGGGAAAGTTCAGCGCCGCCCAACAGCTTGCGCACGTCGGTTCCTGCTACTTTGTCATGAACCTCGATGACGCCGCTGCCGGCCTTGTGCTCGACGACGAGGGAGGTCGTCTCCCGCCGTTCCACCTGAGCCCGTCCCCGCTTGGGCAGTGCGTGAATTCTCGTGACTAGTTTCGTGAAGTCCGCGGTGTTGGCTCGGTCGAAGAGAAGTTCGTACGGATGTTCAGAATCCGCAGCTCGCGCATCGGCAATTTGGATGGACGAGTTCGGCAGAGTTTGCGGCCCTTTGTTCGCCCGGACCCCTTCCAGAAATTCAACCGCCAAAGCCTCATCACGCTCAAAAGCAGCTTCGAGAACATCCTGGAGCTGTTCCGGAGTAAGCGGCACGCGGCCGGACTCGTCTGAATCCAGATAAGCCTCAAGGTATCGTCGTGGCCATGTGATGAGGTCGTGATCGAGCTCCGAATTCAAAAAGGTCTCCAGTGCTTCCAGAGAAGGTGCCGTCTCCTCGAGTCGTTGTATTTGGTGGTTTACGGCATTCTGAATTACGTCTTCTCGATGAGTTATATTGCGGTCTTGCATTGGTCGGTCCTCCCGCCGAGAAATTCTCGCCAAAGGCTCGGCGTTAGCGAGATAGGTGTATACATATAGCACCATGCGAGGCGCACTTGTCAATGTATTTTGAGTTGGAGTAGGGAATGAGTTCCCAGTCCTTCTTTCCATTGCATGCAGACCGCAAACTGCATGTGAAGCCAGAGCGAGAAAGTTGGGCGGGATTCCGTACGGCCCCGGTACTGCACCCAGATACGGTGTAGGGGCAAAACGTGAACGACGTCCTAGTCGGATGTCGAGTGTTTATGTAGACTGCCCTTTCCAAGAGAAAAGACGCATGCGATAGTTAATCCATGGCCGAGACGATCAAAGCGCTTACCATCCAAGGGTTTAAGTCGATCCAGAATCTGGAAGACTTTAAACTTAGCCATCTAAATGTCCTCATAGGTGCGAACGGAGCTGGTAAGAGCAACTTCGTTGGATTCTTTCGACTATTGCGTGAGCTGATCGAACAGAGGCTTCAGGTGGCACTCGCCACTGAAGGCGGTGCGGATGCGTGCCTGTATCAAGGTCCGAAAGTTACGCGGCAACTTGTAGCGAAACTATACTTTGGCATCAACGGCTATGAGTTTGCCTTGCTTCCAACGGGGGACAATCGTCTCGTCTTCGCACACGAAACAATGGTGTATCGGGAAAGCCGGAGGGCGCTCGGCTCAGGTCATTTCGAAGCGAAATTGAAAGATCGCAAGGACGACGATGACGTCAGACGTTGGAAGGGTGTACCCTATTACGTTTTCGACGCTGTTTCCAGCTGGGTTGTCTATCACTTCCACGACACTAGCGCCACTGCAGGTGTGCGTCGAGAGGGGCCGATTAACGACAACGAGTTCCTTAGACCAAATGCGGAGAACCTAGCCGCATATTTGCATCGCATCCAAGAAACACACCGCGCCACCTATTTGAAGATTCGGGACGTGGTGAGGCTAGCAGCCCCATTCTTCGATGATTTTAAACTTCGCCCAGTGCCTGCTAGGCCGGATCTGATTCAACTTGAGTGGCTGCAGAAAAGCTCGGATTATCCTTTCCGCCCGAGCCAGCTTTCTGATGGCACACTTCGTTTTATTTGTCTCGCAACTGCACTGCTCCAATCATCGCCGCCCCCAACCATGCTATTTGACGAACCTGAACTTGGCTTGCACCCTTACGCGTTGACTCTTCTGGGTAATCTCTTTCAGCAGGCTGCCAGGGTAACCGCAGGCCGCATTTCCAGACAAATCATTGTTTCTACGCAGTCAGCGCCACTCCTGAACGAGTTTGCCCCAGAGGACATCATCGTTGTTGAGCGAAATCAAGGGCAGTCCACTTTCCGCCGCCTGGAGTCAGCCCAACTATCGGAATGGCTTGGAGAGTATTCGCTAGGTGATTTGTGGCAGAAAAACGTCCTGGGTGGTCGGCCGCGCGGCGAAGAGGGTATCGAGCCCTCAGGAAGGGAAGCGATTCCAGTCCCAGCCCCTAAAGGAGACGCCCCAACTGGCGGAGACGGCCATTCATGACGAGGGTTTATGTCGTCGTGGAAGGGCCCACGGAAGAATCGTTCATAAATGACGTACTTGCGCCGGTCTTGTGGTCTCATCAGGTCTATTTAATACCCATAATCCTCGGTGCTCCCGGACATAAAGGCGGGAACGTAAAGTACGCCCGCGTGAAGACGGACGTGGTGAAGTTGCTTAAGCAGCATTCGGCTGCTTATTGCACGACCATGCTGGATCTTTATGGGTTGGGAAAGGACTTCCCCGGCATGCCACCGCCAACAAACTTGTCGAATCTAAACAAAGTGACGCACATCGAACAAGCAATGAAAGGAGACATTGTCGCAGAAATACCAGATCGACAACCGCATGTCCGATTTCTGCCTTACCTTCAGCTGCACGAATATGAGGGCTTGTTGTTCAGTGATCCGGCGGCCTTTGCATCCGGAATCGGCCACCCTCACCTGGCGGCGCATCTCAATGGCATTCGTCAAGCATTCGCAACCCCCGAAGACATCAACGATGACGCAAACACGGCGCCGTCAAAAAGGGTCTCTCGCGTTTTCCCCTCATATCGCAAGGTCGTAGACGGGACACTCGCCGCGAAGGCTGTGGGCATACCTACAATGCGTGGTGAGTGTCCACATTTCCGCCATTGGGTCGAGGCACTGTCCGCCCTGTAGGGTCGAAAGAGCCCTTTCAGCGGATGGGAAGCTGCCCATCACAACAGCTTTTGACGCAAGCTAACGCTGCTTTGCGGCTTTTCGCGTCCTCGCCGGGACTGTTCTCGTTTGAAGAAAGGTGCGTAGTCTCGCGTAGTATTCTCCGAGCCACCCTCCCCACGTATTTTGGTCCGTCACAATCCCTCGTGTTAGGGACCATTGCGCTTGCTTGTTAAAGAACATTTGATTTTCCAGGAGGGCGTTAGCGTCTCCGTAGTCAGAGATCTCGATGTGTGGGACTCCGTCTGCAAAGCGCTTTTCGAAGCGAGCGAAGGTATTGACAGCGAGTTTGTGGGCGCGTCGTGCCTCTTCGATGCTTTCCGTGTGGTATATGAGATGGAGCTTGGCGTCGGTGCCTTCAAGCAAGAGGTAACGGCGCCCGCTCGTTTCGTCCTCTGCATGCAAGAGAACACGCCCTTCAACGATTTTCAGCTCTCGAACGTCAGTGATTTCGAGAGGCAGTCGGGGATCTGATAATAGAGCGCCGTGGGCGGCCAACATCTTTTGGCGGTCAGTGCTCCGCTGCAAAGTACGAAGAACTGTTTCAAAGTCACTTTGCACCTTCCATTGCTGCGGCACGATTGACCTCGCGAGGCCCATTTTCTCGAGGTGAGCAAGCCGGGCGCCGAGATTTTGCTGCAAAATGCGCTCCCGTTCGGAAAGTCTTGTACTGGTGGCGTCGATCGCTATGAGAAACGATGGCGACTGCTTGTCGTTGGATCTTTGGATGATTCGGTCGAGCCCGGTGTAGCGATTCTGGTCGATTTCACGGCGTTGCACGTCTTGGGCGTCGCGTTCAGTGCGGAAGCCAAGCGCTTCGGTCGCTAACTGTTCGGCATGGGTCCGAATACCTGAGCGGATGTAATCACGAGGGAGGCGCAGATGAGTGCCCGCTTGGTCTCGTCCGCGAAGAGCTATGTGGACGTGTGGATGCTCCGTGTTGAAGTGCGTTGCTGCGACCCACTGAAGAGGAGTGCCCAAGTCGTTCTCCATGAGTTTGATGAGCTTCCTCGTTTGGTCTTTGAGGTTCATCCGTTCGCCAAACTCTGGCGACACAAT
>Ga0209648_10001354_pt1 | contig 19688 bp, 18 predicted proteins | sample GraSoi2013_115cm_FD_185830 | JGI IMG/M metagenome (GOLD analysis project Ga0209648, IMG submission 185830) | Grasslands soil microbial communities from the Angelo Coastal Reserve, California, USA - Sample 9_17_2013_115cm (SPAdes) (version 2) | ecosystem: Environmental > Terrestrial > Soil >...
CAGATTTGGCAGCCGGGAAGCTCCTTGCTGATCAGCTCTCTCAGAAGCGACTTCTGGGCCGAGGCGCGTGTGGTTTACTGGCGCTCCTTCGCGAGCAGCACATTTGCAATTGGACTAGAGTTCCTCACACAAGCAGGTAATTGGCCAACGCAGTCCTAGCGGATGGAATTGTTCCCTCCATTTCGCGACAGTCGCGGTTGTGGCCTGGCCGGCCAGGGAGACGATTTCAAACTGATCCATGAGGCCTTTTACCCACGTCAAGCCCAGTCCGAGGCCGCCCGATTTGGAATAACCGGGCTGAGGGGATCGGCTGACATCCGAAACGCCCGATCCATCGTCGCGAGCTGTAACGATGACCCCGTACCTTCCATTCTCTGCGCTCAACTTCAGGATGATTGTCAACATTCCAGTGACTGGCCGAGACTATTCCGAGCACTGACCCTCTGATAGGCGCCTTCTTCAGGGTCGCCCGCGATTGTCTGCTCTCATTCGCTGCCATGCTCTCCTTTCGCACTGCGCCTCTTATCATTCGCACCAACGGCTTCGAGTAGGTAGAAGCAAGCCAAAGTCCTTAGTCGAGATAGTCGGTTCGCAGGCGGCTTCTTTGAAACGTCAGCCCCACGTCTTTTCAAGCGAGATTGTTTATGTCACCTGTTCGGAGCTGACTTGCACGAGGCGTTGCTAGACTAGAGCGACCGCAGGAAGTTGATGATGTCTTGCTGCTCTGGAGTAGTCAGCCTATTGAAACCGTCGATGACCCTATTTGCCTCGCTACGGTGGCTTCTGTGAGCTTCAATAGCCTCCAGCAGATTGCTTGTCCGTCCGTCATGGAGGAAAAAGACGCGTTGCCCGACACCCCAGAGCGGAGCGGTTCGGAACTCATCGGGACCTGCGCCACCTTGCGTGATGCCGTCGGCAAGACCTCTACCCATGTGGTGGACGAGGAGGTCGGAGAAGAGATTCACAGTCTGGTTGGAAAGCGCGGCACTCGGCTTCGTCGAGGAGCCGCTGGCAATCATCCTGCCGGTGGTAAACGAAGGCGTGTGGCAGTGGACACAGCCTATCTTTGCGAAAATGGCCCGTCCATTCACGGTGGATGGCGTGTCGGGCGCCGGAGTGGGCGGGGCCAGCATGCGCATGAAGTCAGCAAACGCCTCGATGTCTGAGAGGACGGCTGTATTGAGGTTGGATCCGGGCGTGGAGGTAGTCGTGAAGTTGAGCGTGTCCTCGGGCGTGGCGTTGAACAGACAGCCAGGAGTCTCGTCGCGCTCTTGGGGGAAGAGTTGATTGGTGACCCCCATCTCGACGTTGTATGCCTCGCTGGCGAACATGAGCAGGGACTTGTTTTGTGCCTTCCATCCGAAGCGGGTAATTGTCCCGTCGTTTGCACTGCGGTTCGCATTGCCGCTCAGGTGCGCGTTCGGGTGCCCCGAGATGCCCAACCGCGCCTTGAGGGGTGCGTCGGTCTTAATGTTCGCGACGATCGCTGAGTCGGAGATGGCTTCGATGAGCCCAGCGCCAAAGACAGGCGTCGGGATGCGGAAAATGATGTTCGGATTCCCGCCCTGGCCGGAGAGCGGGTTTCCGGCAGGCAGGAAGTTGGGTTGGGCGATGTCACAACCCGCTGCGTCACTGCGGCCGGTAATGACGAAGAGGTCGTGCACGCCGCCATCGTTAGTTCCGTTCGGATTCCGCTTAAAGCGTGCTTCACGGATGGGACCATTTTGCGTGATGAACCATGGCAACACGTTTTTCGCCCCACTGAGAGTGGCAATAGCGATCTCGGGGTTCCGCGCAGGGCTCGATCCGCCGGCAGCCGGCTGCGAATGGCAAGACAAGCACTGGTTTGAGTTGAAGCGCGGCCCAAGCCCATTGTTGTTGCCTCCCGTCACCACCTCGACATCAGCCAACCTGGCGAGCCCATCTCTAAAGAACGCGGTTTCGTCCGCCGTAAGGCCTGGAAGGGGAGTACCAGCACCCGCCGCGCCGCCGCGAACGCCAGGATCTACGGGCACTTTCGCAGTTTGAGCCAACGTGCGAACGGACAAAGTTGCCAATACTGCAGCCACGAATGCGCCGAACGCTTTTAAAGCAACTTTCTGTCGCGTTGTCATGGCCCTTCCTCGGCTTTCTCTAATTTAGAGAGGGGTCCTTGGTTGGCGGGTTTGGCGAGTGCGCCGGTAATGCGAACGGTATCTCTCCGGTGGCAACCGGTGAACCTATACCCCAGCTGGGAGGGTACACTCTCTAATCGTGAATACACTTTTGCGGCCACTCTCCAAAGAGCGAAGAAAAATCGCTTGCCTAAACGGGCACGTCCTCCAAGGCGCTAACGTTGCTGGTTTCAGAGTTCGGGCGCAATTGGTTATCCTGTTGGTCCGCTTTTGAGCCGGTCCGCTGCGAAGAAATCAGCGGTTGACAGAGTAATGTGGCGACAGCGATTTAGGACCATCAAAGGGCGTCGAACCGATGAAAGACTCGCTTGCCAGGTTCAAGCTGAAGGTGTGTATCTCCGCAGGGCACCTCACCTGTAGCGCGTCTGGCTCTCGCGAAAAGCGGCAGTCTCCTACTGACTGCGGCGTTTTTTCTGCGAATGAATGAGGACCCGCGTTGTCCAAGTCATCCTGGGTATTCATGAACTTTTTCCGAACCAAGAATCGAGGCCTCCCGCTGGATCAAGAGTGGGTACGTAGAAATGAAGGCCGCCATCTACCACCAGGTGCGCAGGGCAAGCATACGCTTCAAACGATTTCGGGCGCTGAGGAGAGTCCGGGCTTGATCGATGAGATCGGATGCCTTTTCTTTTGAGACAATCGCGGCCACTCCCGCCGCCAACGCCTCTTTTTCCAGAACACAGCTGTCATGAACAGTGAACAAGAGCAGAGGAACACGGGGCATTAATTGTTTCAGAGACTGGGCAGCGCGAATGCCATCCATCACCGGCATGGAGTAATCCAGCACAATTATGTCCGGCCGTGCCTGCCTTGCCTTCTCGATAGCCTGAGCGCCATTCTCGGCTTCTCCGCAGATGGAAAATCCATTGGACGTGAACAGAATGAAAACCAGTTTTCTGAATGAAGGGCTGTCATCTACGATCAGGACACGTTTGGGCATCGGACGGCCTCCAGGTACCAGTGGTGGGAACTGGTGGATGTGCGATAGGAAGAAAACCCAGGAGAACTGAGGGCGGGATTGATACTACAAAGAACACGAAAGCGCTGTCTCTACGATACGGCGAATACCGTAAACAGTTTAGGAAGACCTACGTATCCCACCAGGGAGTTACCGAGTTGGATGCGAATTTTACACGTGCTAGTACCACGCGAAGAGGGTAGGGCACAGTACCTATCTGTCTGAGCCGCTGTCTACTTAGCAACTTGTGCATCGATTGGTAGGCATATTGCTCCCCTGCACAGAGTGGAACATCTACGGAAAGAATCGGAAGCCACTTGAGGAGGTTTGTCATGAAGAGATCGATTCTCGTTATGCTAGCAATACTCACGCTCGCTTCGGTCACGTTCGCTAACGAAGAGGACAGACAGAAACGGGAACAAGACCGCCTTCAAAATGCGGACCTGGTCATGCAGGAAATTCTCAAGGTTCCCGACAACATCCCTAAAGATTTGCTCGATAGAGCCCGCTGCGTAATCGTGATGCCGTCGGTGCTCAAGGCCGCTTTCGTTATTGGCGGGAGTTATGGACGCGGGGCCATGGTCTGCCGGACGGGCAGGAATTTTTCGGGTCCTTGGGGTGCACCGGCGATGTACGCGCTGGAAGGCGGAAGCGTCGGCTTCCAAATTGGCGGCGAAGCAACTGACTTCGTCTTTCTAGTGATGAATGATCGCGGGGCGGATAGCCTTCTGCATAGCAAAGTTAGGCTCGGTGCCGATGCATCGGCCGCGGCTGGTCCGGTAGGGCGCTCGGCGTCGGCAGACACCGATGCTTATATGCGATCGGAGATTCTGAGTTACTCCCGTGCGCGAGGAGCTTTTGCGGGCATCTCCCTTGAAGGGTCAACGCTGCGGCCAGATAACGTTGCCGATCACCACCTGTACGGTCGCTCTTTTCGTGCTTCTGAGATTATCGATGGATCGGAGGTACACCCACCGGCTACTGCCAATAATCTGATCGCACTGCTGCAAAAAGCCTCGCCGCGGCTGAGGTCTTAATCGTCGGAGTCGGACGACATGTGCCGAATGCTCACTCTGCTGTTCGATGCCCGCGCTTATATTTCCCAACACCACAAGTTCAACGCGGGGCGCTTCTATTGCCATCCCGCAGCGATGGGCACAGGTGCAATTCCCGTTCAAAGCGGAAATTTACAGTTACTCTTCACTAGGAGAAACCATGGTCGAAAAGATCCTTTTCCTGAAAGCAGGCTATTTGTTGGTGGGGCTGAGCATCGGATCACTGATCGGTATCCTGTTTGCGCCGAAATCGGGCAAGGAAACTCGCACATACCTGGTTCGGAAGGCAAAAGAAGGAACTGAGTTTGCCCAGGAGCAGCGGGAGCGGGCTGAAGACCTAATCAAGCGCGCCAAGGAAGTGGTCACGGAGAAGAAATATCAAATTACAACCGCGATGGAGGTTGGCCGCGAGGCCTACGCGCGGGAGAAGTCGAATGCTCAACGGCGGAATGAAGGGTCGGTTTCTAGAAGTCTTTGACCCTAGTACCGACCTTGTCGCGGCTGAAGTCCTAATCCTCTCTAGGAGTCGGCCGACATGCGCGGAACGTTGTCTTGTCTACAGTTCCCGGCGACCCTGCTGGAGATTCCAACTCCAACAGCCGTTGACGGTCACAGTGGACATGAACCACTAGGCGCGGAAGGGGGACCAGAAACCTAGTCCACGACAAGCCAGACAAAACTGTGGAAAGGAAGAATAGTCATGCAGACAGAACTACGAATTGTCGGTCTGCTGTTCGTAGCGAGCCTGCTGTGGATCTTCCCAGCCTCTGCGGCAACCCAGAGAACCAATGGGCGGACGGCGAGACCAACCCCAACACGCTATATCGGCGTCGCCTCCTGGTACGGAGGCCAACATCAAGGCCGAAAAATGGCTAATGGTCAGAGATTTGACCGGCACCAGCTGACAGCGGCCTGCTGGTACTTCCCGCTCGGGACGACAGTTCGAGTAGTTAACCTGGAAAACGGTAAGTCTGAGCTAGTGACAATTACGGACCGTGGTCCCAACCTCCGCCTGGATCGCATTATCGACCTATCCGAAGCGGCGGCGGGCAAATTGGGCTACATTCGCCAGGGTTTGACTTCGGTATTTCTTTTCCCTGTGATCTCTATTGATCCGGAACAAGCCAAAATCGCTTCTCACTTGATCGAGCCGTTCTCGAATGAAGCCTCAGTGAGGTCTGAAGAACAGGCTTTTGATACTTCCGAGTGACCTTCACCTACTGATTCTCCCGACCGCACGGGAGGAAATGCCGATTAGCGCGCAAAAACTGCTAGGCCTAGTACCGACCGCATCCCCCAAAAGATCAGTCATAGACTGACTAATCTCTTGACCATCAATCCTTTATTTCCTCAGCGGAAACTTGGCAGGGTGCGTGCCCCTCTTTGCATTGGTATCCCACGGGAACCAAGTTAAGGAGGGGACTGCCATGGACGTTGCCAACCCGATGTTGGATCCTATTGAGAATAAGTTTGAGAATAAGTGGCCGGTGTACCGGGAGGGAAGTACTGAGCCGGATTACCGAAGGAAATCCAAGGCGGTCTGGGTAGTTGTCGTGGCGCTGGCCGCTGTCCTAGGAGCATCGGCCTATTACGGTTACTTCGCTTTGAACAAGCAAAACATCCTAGTCAGCCAACTATTCGGGAGCCAAACCACGCTAAACGCGCTGGGTCAACGAGTAAACATTGTAGAAGGCAAGATGCAGGAACTGACAGGCGGTTGGGAGGGCTTGGGGCAACGCGTGACGAAGCTGGAAAGCTTTCAAAGCAGGGTCCGGGTTAACCTGGCGCAAACTCGCAAGTATGCTGAGGCATTGACCCAACAATTGCATCAGCAACTAAGCGCTGAGCTAGAGGCCCGCAATTCCGCTCTTGATGCTCGCCTCCGCCAAGTTGAATCCGAACAGACGGCTCAGCGTTCGCAACTGGCACAAGTCGAGGCCGAGCTCAAGCAGGACATCACTTCGGTTACTTCCGTTCAAGAGGAAACTGGCAGCGATCTCTCCGGTGTTCGCCGACAAGTAGAAAAGAATGCTCGTGGTCTCAACCTTCTATCCCAACGGTTCGACCGAGAGCGGGTCGATTTCGAACTGAGTGAAGGGAAGACCAAGGAGCTTGTCCCCGGCATCTCCCTGCAAATCAGTGGAACAAACCCCCTGTATCAGAGTTTTCGCGGCTCGTTGTGGCTGCTCCAAGACCGCCGAACACTATGGTTGCGGAATGAAAGTGTTCACCAACCCGTGCGTTTCTTTCACAAGGAAGGCGGGGAGCCTTATGAATTGGTCGTCACGGACGTGACCAAGAAATTCGTGATTGGGTATCTGTTGGTTCCGGTCGCGCAGGAAGATGTTGGTGCGTCAGCTGATCAGAGAACAGGGAGCGATATCTCGGGCGACGACTGAAGAGGTATAAACCCGGGAGAGTTGCGGCACTCGGAAGTGATCGTCGGATACGGTATTGCTACGCGTTCCCGCGCGAGCACTGGCGGTGCCTAGGAACGAATAATCCGCTGGAACAAGAGAAGCCTTTCTCCAAGCCAGCCCAGTGGTTTTAGAAATCTCCAGCTCAAAATCAGAGGTGGATGCGGCATCAATAATTGCAACAGTAGCAGGTGACGGAGTGCCCCACGCACCTATCACGTCACTGTCACCTACCCAGGCCAACACAAAACTATCTAAAGCGGCAGGGAACCTCCCGGCTGTTTCGCGCGGGAATTAGAATTTACAGGTATATTCGCGTAGCTGATCGGTATTCACTTCCCGTGCCCGAATCTTGATTTGGTGTTCCCCATCGGGGCGCGCTGGATAAACGGTGTTCCCAAGGCTGTACAGGCTTACGCCGCATTCGTAGTGGATAGCGCGTGATTCAGACGTTTTCCGCGATTCTAGCACCCCGCTACCTCTGGTGACGGCGCCTGAAAAGGAAGTGGATCGGGCGCGCTGAGCGGTTATCACCCTCAAGGCCAGCGGCGATTCATCTTGCACTTCAGGAGAACGGCTTTTTAGATTGTAGGATTGCCCGGCGGAAAGAAAATAGTACGGCGCGCCCTTGTGCATTTTTCTATCGTGAATTGCGACTTGGCCGCCTACAACGAAAAATGAATCACCATGCACTACGATGGCCGCGTCTTGATCGATTCCGATTCCAAGCAAATCCGGATGCTCAGCAATTACAGGATCGAGGTCGTGTTCGCGTCCCCGCGTATTCACATGCTGGTCGATGGCCGAGTTGGGTAGCAACCCAAAGCCTACAGTGTGCCCCGGTGAAACCATGATGCTGTTGTCTTCACTGGGCGCACCGCGCACAAGAAATGATCCCTGAATCATAGCGCCTGCGGAACCACCACCCACTACTCCTCCCCGCGCCAAGAGCGCTTTAATTTCGCGCTCCACCGCAGTACCGAGATAAGCTTCAGCGAGCCGGTATTGTCTTCCGCCTCCAATCCACACTCCAGATGCTCGGCGCAACGGTTCGACAAATCCCGGCGAGTTTGCACGAACACGATCTCTGGTGTGAAGGACTGTGACATTCTCCACATCCACATCGAAAGCCCGTGCCATTTGTGCTCGGTACTGATCGGGATTGAACTCTCTTTCATCGGCGGTTGGTATCACCACAAAATTCACGTTAGGGCCGCCAGCCAAAGTCACAAAACGTTCTTTCGTTTCGTTCGTAACGTTCCCACTGCCTTGAATCACCAGCCATCCCTTCGCCGGACCGACGGTTGGCGCGTTGTCATAGTCTGTTGCCGCTAGGATGGAAGCAAATAGAAAAGTGACCAGAGCTAAAGATCCGTAGCGCACGGTGACCAATTCTGACATTCGATTTTGGTCCTATTGTAGGGTGAGTTAGCTTGCTCACACTGCGAATAATTCTTCCAGAACCTTTGTCTAGTCGGACTTGACTGTACTCAAGACGGTGCCCATTCCGTCACCATGACCTAAACGCTGTCTATTGTCAGCGGTTGAACACTGGTGCAACGGCGGTTGGGCTGCAGCTGGCGAGAGAGCGTCCCGATTGGATCAGCCCAAGTGGGCGGATGGGATAGCGTTCATTTTTGCCCAAAACCGCTTCGACTTAAGTCGCTGCCATCCAGCATCTAAGGCGCGAGGAGATTAAATAATTCTGCAGACGGTCAAATCATCCAAGTTCAACAGCGGGACCCTGGAGTAGAGGGCCTTACACTGACCAGCCGGGGAACGATTCTGAAAGAACATCTACTTCTCCAACACTTGTCAGCGCCCTTGTTGGCCCTATGCGTCGACTACCGGCAAGGTTCTAAAATCGTCTGCTAGGGCCGAGGCTCCTGAGTATCTTTTGAGGACTTCAACGATCAGTACGCCGTGGATGCCCAGTCGCTTTGGTGTCGCTGCTCCTTAGAGACTTGCGTTCGCGCGCTCAGGTGGCGAATCGAAAGGCTAACGATCTTGGGACTATTTGGGACTAAGAGACGCGGACTTTTAGGGCGATTTGGCATCTAACTGACGCCATATCAACGCTATAATTTTTCGGTGTAAACCGGATGCTCTTACCGCTGAGCTAACCGCCCCAGGTTCCTAAACCCTCGAATTGTAACACCTTACGCTGCATTTTCGAGGCGAGATGCGACACCTTTTTTCGTACATTGGGTACAAAATGCCGGCAGATTGAAGCCAAGACCGGCATTTTCCGCCCACTCTTTGCGCGTCTGAATCCTCTTCGACATCTTGCTATAGCGGTCGGTGATGGATTTATCAGCATGCCCAATCCAGAAGCGCAGGATATCCTCCGGTATTCCGCGTTCACGAAGATGGGTCACACGGAATCTACGGAAGGTATGGAAGCCCCGCACTCCTAGTTTGTGCAAGCTGTCCCGCATCACATTGCTGTGAGAGTGTCTTTCCCGACCTCGTTTGAAAGAGCCAGCCAGATCTCCGGGTGTCGGTGAACTCTTTCAGCATGGCCGCAAGAGAGGGATGCACATCAATATCCCGAACCGCATTGCCTGTCTTCGGCGCCTGCTCTTGGCCTCGCCAGACGCTCTTGCGAACGTGGATGATTTTGCAGTCTGCACCAATCGTCGTGTGGTCCTTGTCGTTGTCTTCGAGCCGAATCGCCAGGGCCTCTCCGATGCGCATTCCCGTTCCGGCCAGCAGCGCGTACAAGACTCTGTATCGGCCGGCGGACTTTTCGAGGATGCTGGAGACCTCCTGTGGTTCGAGTGTCGGAGTATTTTGCTCATTGGACCTCACGAGCGGCAAGTCGATAAATTCATGGTTCCAGTTTCGGAGATACAACTGCCTACCGTTATCGTCTTGCGCCGAAGCCACAACGAGCTTTACTTCAGCTCTTTGGTTGTCTAAAAGGAGGAAATCGGTCTTGAGGAACTTCTTCCATCGCTCCATCTGGTTTAGCACTTCTTCCAGGGTCCGTCGTCCAAATCGTACAGCGAAGAAGAACGCGGATTGCGGGATTTGAAAGCTTACGATTTCCTTGATTCTCCCATAGTCCCGAATTCCATGGTCCGCCAACCTGACGAATATGTCGCCCCACGCGGGCGATGATCGAGCAGGTTTACGCATGGGAAGAAACGATAGACACCATGGGGCCACATGACAAGTGACGCGAGAAACGTCTACGATCCAAACATCAGAGATCTCCGGCAGGTGAGGTCTATTGCTGCCATGCGCCGTCGTGAAGATCAATCCTGAAACGGAGCCTCAGACAACGCAGGGACAGTAGGACACAAGGGAAATGGGCAAGAGTATTCGCTGGTGTACGGTGGTACACGCGAGTGTTCAGTGAGTGTCCACTGAGTGTTACACCACGGTGTCCATCGAGTGTGGCACGCGGGTGTTCGACTGGTTTTGCTCATCCGGACGCTCGACGCGCCAACAAGATAAGACATTGGTCCATAGTGGTACACGCCCGTATAAACTGCGTATATATGAAGTCCTGTACCGGTCCGGTGTGAGTCCAGTACCACAGTGTTTGGGCAAAATCCCGCTGGCGTGGTATTGCGATCGCCAGGCGGGTTGAATTAGGCCCGCGGCGCTGGCTCGGGCCCATCCCAACCCCGACGCACCGCAGCCAGCCCTTTTGAGATCTCGAGGACGAATCGACCGTGAGACATATGCCGGACCCAAGTATGGCTGCGGCGCATTCTGTCCGAAACGATCGACGTTGCGGTGACGGCGGCGAATCCGAAAGCAAACAGCCGAGGGCCCGTGGGCTCGGCTCCGACGAATGGGCGCGTGATCGGGTCGTGCTCGGCTGGTCCGGGCCAGCCTGACGACTGCTGGATGATGGTGATTTCTCTGGTTTGTATGCTGTCCGCGAAAAATCCGACAGCCTGCGCAGTGGCCAGCGTCATCTGTAGGGGGCGGGCGGGACGACACGTCAGGAACAAAAGCAGCACGCAATAGCTCATCGCTCACCTCACCCTGGTAATTCGAATGCGTCGCGTCGGGCCGAAAACGCTTTCTGCGTCGGTCGGCAGAATATGCGCCAAGTGAACTGTGTAAAATTCTGTTCTCGCCTGAGGCAGCTGGCTCGTTTCCACTGAGGGCAAATGGCCCAGGTTTCAAGGAATTCACTGAAGCCGCATGGCCCTGGTTCCGAAGGTGACTAGCATGAAATTTCGATCTGTACTGCTGCAGCTGTTGATCCTTCTTGGCGCTGTGGCATCGACTTACGCAGCCGAGTTGGATCAGCAGGCACTGGTGGCTTGGGAGAACTACATCGCGAGCGCCAAGCTGCACATGCAAGATCGTTTGGCTGGCAGGTCGCCATTCCTGTGGGTAGACGAAGATCCCATGAGGAGACGCCGCCTGGACTCCGGCGAGATCGTGATCGCGCCCATAGGTAACAGCCACCCTCTCTCGGTACCACATGGACTGATACACCACTGGATGGGAGCGGTCTTCATTCCGGACGCGAGGATAAAGGATCTTTCTGGCGTTGTGGGCGATTACAGCAAATACAGCGAAGTCTATCGTCCTAGCCTGATCAAAGCCGAACTGCTCGATTCCACACCCGATGAGCAGAAATTTACAATTCTCTGGGTTCAGAGAGTGCTGCTTGTCACCGCCGCGTTCTACACCGAGATGGATTCCCAATTTTGCGCCCTGAGTGGCCGACAAGGATACATGCCTTCACCACCACTCGCGTGCAGCAGATCGAGAATTACGGGGAAAAAGATGAACGCCGATTAGCGCCGGATGAGGGAAGTGGTTATCTCTGGCGACTGGTTAGCTTCGCAAGGTTCGAAGAACACGATGGCGGAATGTACCTGGAGGTCGAGGTCATCGGGTTAAGTAAGGATCTTCCTGGATCACTTCGATTACTCCTGAAGCCGGTCATTGAGCGCATTCCAAGGCAGGCACTGACAGCAAAGCTTGAACAAACTCGTCAGGCTATCGTGTCGCGGGCCGCCCAAAGGGCGAGCGCGTTAATACGTATTGCTCGTTAAGGAGGCTTTTCGTGACCTCGCAAAAAGGGGCAAGAGAAGGGCGACGCAGCCCCCGCATTGTAGCTCGCATTCCTCTTGAACTGCGGCCCGTTCAGGAGCCCCATATCGCAGCTACCGCAGTAATCAACCTTCACGGAGCTTTGATTCTATCGCCCGTGGCTTGGCCCGCAGAAACGATCCTCGAACTCCGAAACCAGAAGAATAGACGGTCGATTCGGGCGCGGGTCGTTTGGTCTGGACCCGAGGACGATTCGGGGTCCTACAAGCTGGGTGTCGAATTCGAAGCCCCGGAATCTGGATTTTGGGGTGATGATTACAGCCTCAAGCCCGCTCAAATCGCTGATACAAATGATAGAGACAGTCAGTGAATCCCCGCCGTTGCTTCGGTATTGTGAATTGCCGGTGAGCTAGGTCGTTCTATCTATACGCAGGCCCAAACTGAGCTAATCAAGAGACTAAAGAAATTGGAGTTGAAGGATGTTCTCGTCATTTTCACCTTCGACTAAGTGCGTGGTTTTTCCCTTAGGCAACAAGCGTTAGCCGGAGGATATCCCAAGTTTGTGGCGGCTCGCGGAGATGATTGGAACCCGGCGTCAAACTGATTTGTGATCGGCCATTTTCCTAGCCATGTGGAGGAGAAGTTGGCGATCACTCTCATGTGACCGGCTCAACAATCTACAAAATTTCGCCATCAACCGTGCTTCCTTGCCAGAAGTCCCCCTCGACGGTGTCTTAACGCTTTTGAATTTTGGAGGTGCGGGTAGATTGTCACCTTCGTAGAACAATTGATACAGCTGAACCTCAAGTGCTCGGCTCATCTTTTCCAGCGTCTCAATTGAAGGCACCGTGTGACCGTTTTCCACACGGGAAATATAGCAGCGTAGCAAGCCGGTGCGCTTTTCGATCTGGCCCTGGGAGAGATTCTTTTGTTCACGCAAGGCACGTAGGCGGTCGCCGATAATCATCGCGGTGGCCTCATGTTGAACTGTGCAGGATTAGCCGGGTGCAGGAGGATACCTCAGATCAGGTGGGACTTCAAAGAAAGCGGACCCACGTTGACCTAAGCTTGTGATGTTATTCCGCGCATCTTTATCAGGTAGGGATCACCTGACGAGCAGCCTCTCGATATCAGCTTTGAGGGATTCAAATTCCACAGGCTTGCTCTGATGGCTGTCGAATCCGGCAGCCAACGTTTTTTCTTTGTCTCCTCGCATTGCAAATGCCGTCAAGGCGATAACTGGCAGCTTCGTAAATCTGGGATCTTGTCGGAGCGATTGAATTACGGCATAACCATCCTGCTCGGGCATTTGAATATCACAGAGCACCAGGTCTGGGGCCGTTTCCATAATCTTCTCTAGTGCTTCACGACCATCGGCTGCTTCGATTACCTCGTATCCCCAACTCTCGATCAATTCATGTAGTAGCTCCCGCCCAGCCGCGCTATCGTCGGCGATCACTATCTTCTTCATCGTGTAGTGCATTCCTCTGCCTTGCCAACCGAAGTGCTTGTCACAATTCGCAATTGCGTCAGCAGTTCTTCTTTCCAGAATTCTCCCTTACGGAAAAAGCCCTGGGTGGCGAGAAACAAGAATTCCTTATCGGCTGAAGTAAGATCTTTTGCCGTAAGGACGAACACTGGTAAATTGTGGGTCGAGGGGCTGTCTTTCAATTTCCGGAGCACCTCAAATCCGTCCATCTCCGGCATCATCAGATCAAGCACCATGGCATCGACAGTGTTCTTCGTGAGAAGGTCAAGACCTTCTCCTCCGCTGTGTGCGAGGAGCGGAACGTACCCCGCAGATTCTAAAACATGGCTGGCCAACTGTAGGCTGGTGTCCTCGTCATCAACGACAAGGACCTTGAATGGACCATTATTTCCGAGATGCTTTTTCAGCGCTGCTAACAGAATCTCTTTCTTCACAGGCTTGACCAGGTATTCGGAAGCCCCCAGCGCAAAGCCTCTGCCTTTATCATCCACGATGGAAACGATCACGATGGGGATTGCGGCGGTTGCCGGAGTAGTTTTTAGCCGGTGCAGGATTTCCCAACCATTTTTGCCAGGCATCAGCATATTTAGAGTGATGGCGTCGGGCAGAAGTTCGAGCGCTTTCACGAGTGCTTCGGCACCAGAGCTGGCGGTGGCGGTTTCATACCCTTCCGGGGCCAGATAACTCACCAAGAGTTCGCGCGACGGTGTCTCATCATCCACAACCAAAACCAGCGGCCTATTACGGTCCGAGACGGCACCAGTTGAAGAGGTGCTCGGTTGAATCTCAGTAGCTTGCTGGCTAAGGGGTAGCGTGAAAGTGAATTTACTGCCTTTTCCCAGCTCACTGCTAAGTCCGATTGTTCCGCTTTGTCGCTCGACCAATCTCTTCGTAATAGCCAAGCCGAGTCCTGTTCCCTCGGTAACCCCTCTGGTAGTCTTACCGACCTGACGAAATTCGTCGAAGACCACTTTCTGGTCCTCTGCGCGAATGCCGATTCCGGTATCGATCACCGAGATGTGCGCTAAGCGATCATCCGGAGTGACGCTCAGCGTGATGCTTCCCCCTCCGGGCGTGAACTTCACTGCGTTGCTCAAGAGGTTGTAAAGGATCTGCTTGAACCTGATACGGTCGGCATAGACCGTAACACCTGGCTCGGTTTGTACATCGACCTGGATTTTCTTCGTCATCGCGAGTTGACGAATATTCGACAGTACCTCCGGGATCGCGGTCTCTACCGCAAAATTCTCCAGAGTTAACTCAATGTGTCCCGCTTCGATCTTGGACAGATCCAGCACATCATTAACAAGCTGCAGGAGGTGTTTCCCTCCATGGACAATATGCTCCGTCCATCGCTTGTATTTGTCTGTCTTGGTGATCGGCACCTCGCGAGACAGCAACTCCGAAAAACCTAGAATCGCGTTCAACGGCGTACGCAGTTCGTGACTCATGCTGGCGAGGAATTGGCTTTTCAGTTGGTTGGCGCGCTCCACTTCGCGGTTTTTTAGTTCGAGTTCTTTATTGGCAGCAGCCAGCTCCGCCGTGCGTTCCTGAACGCGTTGTTCCAATTCGTCATGAGCCTTTTGCAGAGCTTCTTCGCGCTCTTGAATCTGGCCTAACATCTCGTTGAATGCCTGAATCAGGATGGCTGGTTCGTCGTGGGTACCGGTTGAAGTTGCCCGCACGGAGTAGTCTTTGTCGCGAGAAACCAGTCGCGCAATTTCCGCCAAATGTACGATAGGTTTAGCAACAGCCCGCTGGAATATCGATGCAACTAGGAGTGCAGCGATGAGAGATGCCAACAACACGATGGCTGCAATTCCAGCGTACCGCTTGAGACGACCACTCATTTCCCTTAGGTCAGAACGAATGTAGACGGTGCCAGTCGGCTTCCCTTCGAACACGATCGTGCGGACGACGACGAGCTGCCCATCCTGGAACCAGTGAATCTCCGTTTGATTCGGCGGAATCTGGGGCAACGTTAAGGCTTGGACATGGCCATCACGCCAATATGTGGCGAAAGGGCGACCGTCGGGCCTGTAAATGCCAGCCGACACGACATCGGGGGCAGCCTTCAGTGCCGACAAAGTAGACTCGGCGGCTTGTGGATCATTAAACATCAGCGGGGAGACGCTATTGGATCCGGCCATTTGAGCTTGTATCGACAGGTTGTGCACCATAGTCTGTCGAAAGGTGACCCGGTCGTACGCAACGAATGCCACACAGGCAATCAACAAGGCCGCGCCACTGACAAGCATGTTCATTCTGGTGAGCTTGGCGGTAATCGAATAGCCGGGCACTCTGAACATCTTTTGTCAGTCTCCTGTCTGAGAATCCCGTCTGACGTTAATTGCCACTTTGAGCAGCTGAGAGCTAAGAGTTAAACCAGCCCGCTCGGCAGTCGTAACGTTGACCTCGAAACGAACCCTGTTGGCGTCGATAACGAACTGAATCATGCCCCCGCGCCGTGTGAACTGGGAGATGTCACTCACCGTTAGGACACTTGTCTTGTCGAGCGTCGCTAGGATCTCTTTGAGTTGCCTCTCCTCCGACGCACTGATGAATAAAATGCGGCAACTCACCGCCTCCTGTGGCTTGGCGATGCGGTTAACCATAACCTTCTTGCCGTTGATGGTTTCACCGGCGATGGTCGCATCGAAAGCCGCGCCAAATGGATCTTCACCGAGCACACAAATCGGGAATTCGTCACCGGTCGCGGCCTTTGCAGGCCACGTAACGAATTTGCCAAAGTCGTAGAGGTAGGCAGCTTTCACCTCGTACTCGCTTGGGCTTGACCGCTGGGCATGTAGGCATGCGGGGCTAAGCAGTGCCGACGCAATGCCTACAGCCAGAAGACGAAACAGGCGACCTCGAAGCCTACTGAGAACGCGCGTTCGTGGCTCGCATTGCAGGGGTTCAGTGGCCCCGATGTTAGTCCCTGTCATCTTTGTGTTGTTTGCCAGGTGATCTTTCCGTAGACGGCTCGCTTAATACCGACAAGGCCCGAGGGGTCACCCCCGAACTCCGCATGGTACGGTTGAAGCAGATTTTGACCTACGACCGAGAGGTTAAAGGATCGAGTGGCGTGCCAACTGAATTGCACATCTGCGGTAGTGTAGGCTCGCACTTGTTGGGCAGGAAGGTTGCTCACATAGCGGAGAGTTTGATCAACCTCTAGTCTCTTGGGCAAATCCAGAAAGGATTGGATCATCGCCTGATGATGGGGGCTTGAGCCCTGGGTTGAAGTAACCGTCGACGGGTCCAGGCTCCCGGTCCTCGTACTCAAGTCCATATACAAATAGGAATACGAACCTCTCAACCGCCAAGTGGACGTCGGGGCCCACTGAGGCGCAATCTCGAATCCCGCCGTATTGCCTAACAAGCCGTTGCCGAAAAAGAAGGGGACGACAACGTGCGCCGGTGGGGGCGAGCTTTCCGAGAACGGCGCACCGGGCTCGATGCTCAGGAGATGATCGTAGTTGTTGTAAAACGCGGCCATGTCCAGGTTGAACTTGGGCGTTATCAGGCTACGGTACCCGACTTCATAGCCAAGCAAGTGCTCGGTCGAAAAACCTCTGTCCCCTATGACTCGGAAAAACGTTAACGGATTGGGCGTCATCAATGCTGTGAGCTGAAGATCTTCCTCGACGCGGGATGGTGTGCGAACGGCACGAGTCACCGCGCCCCATATCGTTTGGCGTGGATTCGGTGTCCACAGGAGCCGGGCCGTCGGCTCAAACTCGAAGTGCGAATATGTTTCCTGTAGAAATTTAGACCCGAGCGTCAGAGAAAGCTGATTTCCAATAATCCGAATCTCATCCTGGATGAAGCCGTTGTAGAGCTGGTCGGTAAGGTGGTTCGGTGCGAATACAACGGTAGGTACGACTTGAGTAGCATTGCCCGAACTCAGTCGAACTCCGAGACCCCAAAGGAAATCCTGGCGCCGGGGCAAGGGCAAATGATGAATGAAATCGATGTCAAACGTATCGCGAGACTCCGCGAAGCTTGCCTGTTTGCGGTTCGTGCGGTCGTAATAAGTCTGGAGTTGAATGTCGGAGCCAGCACCCAAGATGCGCTTCCAGCGACCCAGCAGATTGCCACCCGACAGCTCCGCACTCTGTTGCACGTTGGTCCTATATGGCGCGGAGTAAGTTGTGACTGCTACGCTCTGCCCGGCGTCACCGTTGTAGATGTCCCCTTGAAACGTGAGCGAGTCGCGATCGTGTAAATCCAAGTCCGTACGGAAGCCGGTTTGACCCATGCGCCAGCTATCGAATGAACTACCATTCGGATGGAACTCGGGGCCATCGGTGAAGGCCTTGCCGTATATACGGTAATTGAAGTTCTTGTCGTCCCCGCCGCCGTAGCGGAGATTGACAAAGCCTTGATCGATATTTCCGCCGCCGGTAGATACGAGCATTCCACGCGTATCTTTGGCGTTCTTGGTGATGATATTGATCACAGCGTTGACGGCATTTGCTCCCCAAATCGTACCGCCCGGGCCGCGGATGACTTCGATCCGCTCGACATCCTCGAGCACTGTGTCCTGGACCTGCCAATAAACCCCGGCGTAGAGTGGAGTGTAAACGGTTCGGCCGTCGATAAGCACGAGTACGTCTCGGGAGAGGGCGCTCGAGAACCCGCGCACACCGATGGACCATGTATTAGAGTCGACCCGTGCAACTTCAACACCGGGTGCCAAGCGGAGGGCCTCCGGGATGCTTGTGGCCCCGGAACGCCGGATGTCCTCCTGGGTGATGACGTAAATCGCTGCCGGAGTTCGGCTAGCTTTCACGGGCTCTTTGGACGCGGTTGTAACCTCGATTTGGCCGAGCTCTTCCAGCGTCACTTGGGTGAGACGCCCGGGTGTCGCTTGGTCTTGCTGTGAGGAGTCACCCCGGCTCTCAACAGCTACGCCTGTCAGCAGCAGGAGGGAGATCGCAACCCTAACAACCGCGTTCCGGTGAATAGACTTCTCGGCAGCGAATTTAAGTGCAGCGGGCAGCGTTCGACCGTTACTGGTCAGCGGCCCGGCAGTAGCGAAACGGCGCAACCTCTTATTCACGGTCTGTAATCCCAGAGAGAACTGGCTTGAAGAATGTGTTGCCGTTTCTTGTCTCCAGTGGCGCGGGGCTTAGCTGCCTTTTCCATTCCCGGTGATCCCACGCCACACCCGATGCTAACGCACGAACGGGTATTGAACCCTCGCCAGCGAGAATGTGTCTATCTAATTAGTCATAGTCAAGATAGGCACACTCCAAGTCAGCAATCCCTAACTCCATCTCTTGATCGTAATAAATTTATAATTGCTCAACTGACTAAACAGAACCTTCGGGCAAGCCTCTGCGCGCAGGGAGAAAGAACCGTGGCGAACACCAAAGACCAATTGCCAACGATCCTCATAGCCGACGACGATGAGTCTAATCGGGCCCTTTTGGCAGAAATTCTAGGTGGCGAGCAGTATCGAATAGTGCATGCCCAAGACGGTGAGGAAGCCATCGAACTTTTGGAGAACGGGGAAGTGGACCTGGTCCTATCGGACGTGATGATGCCCCGCCGCTCAGGCTTTGCCGTCTGCCGCGCGCTGAAGTCGAACCCGGACACGCGCTTGATTCCCGTGGTGCTGGTCACCAGCCTGTCAGCGAGCGAAGATCGCATGCAGGGGATTGAGTCAGGCGCGGATGATTTCATTAACAAGCCGGTGAACAAGGAAGAATTGCTGGCACGCGTGCGGTCATTATTGAAGATCAAGCAATTTACCGATGAACTGGACCATGCGGAGAGCGTGCTTTTCGCCCTGGCGCTCAGCATCGAAGCGAAAGATCCCTACACGGAAGGGCACTGCGACCGTCTTTCGCGATGCTCGGAAGCCCTGGCGAAACGCTTGAACCTTCCCGAGGAGGAGCGCATTGCGGTGCGACGCGGCGGTGTTGTCCACGACATTGGCAAGGTTGCGGTCCCCGATCAGATCCTATTGAAGCCAGGCCCTCTGACACCCGAAGAGCGCAAGGTAATGCAGCAGCACACCATCGTCGGGGCCGGTATCTGCTCGCCGCTAAAGTCGTTTCGATCCGTTCTGCCTATCATCCGTCACCACCATGAGAAAATCGACGGCAGTGGATATCCAGATGGATTGAAGGGGAACGCCATCCCGCTGACGGCGCGGATTCTTCAAACCGTGGATATTTATGACGCGCTTACCACGGATCGTCCTTACCGCAAAGCCCTGGCACCTGAGCGCGCTTTTGCTCTGATGCGCGAGGAGGTAAAGAAGGGCTGGTGGGATGGAGCGCTTGTAGATGAACTAGAAGCCATGGTGCAGACCACGGTGCTCCAGAATTGAAGAGAGACTCCCGCGGAGGAAGAATTTCGGCCGAGACGAGTATTCTGGTCTCGGAGTGTAGAGAATTCCTCACAACGGAGAAGTCGGAGTTTGAGAGAATCGAGGTGCTTGGCATGGGCTGCTCCCGAGATTTCGATCTGCACTACTGCAGCTGTTGGTGATCTTTGCGACGGCGGGTTCGTCACACGCAGCGGAATTGAATCAGCAGGCCCTTACGGCTTGGG
>Ga0209648_10001356_pt1 | contig 19683 bp, 24 predicted proteins | sample GraSoi2013_115cm_FD_185830 | JGI IMG/M metagenome (GOLD analysis project Ga0209648, IMG submission 185830) | Grasslands soil microbial communities from the Angelo Coastal Reserve, California, USA - Sample 9_17_2013_115cm (SPAdes) (version 2) | ecosystem: Environmental > Terrestrial > Soil >...
GCAGGTCATCGCCCTCTACAACAAGGTGCGGACGGGCAAGCGGACCTGGCCGACTGGCATCTGGACCTCGCCCGCCGCGCTGCAGTACGCGGTCACGGTGTTCGACTACTGGATCCATAACGTGATGGGCTGGAAGGGTTGGCCCGAGGCTCGCGGAAAAGTGACCCCGGTCCTGCTCGAGGAGCACCGGCTCGCCGACCTGGTGGAGAGCGTCTTCGTGCCCGAGTTCGGCGACGACTGGCTCGACTTCGAGATCGTGCTCAACGAGAGCATGCGGCTCTCCGAGGACGAGGCGTGGGCGCCGGACGTGGCGGACCGCCAGGAGCGGGTGGAGTCTGCTTTCGAGCATGCCTTCGAGCAGCTCATCGGATCGCCCAAACAGCAGCCCAAGCTGCTCTCGACCTACCACCGTTTCCGCAACCACCTGCTGCGCATGTGGAGCGCGTTCCAGGAGGCGCAGGCCGAGCACGACAAGGCCGAGCGCGAGTCCGCCGAGCGGTTCTGGGCGCACCTGCGGCTGGTTCGGAGCACCCGGGCGCAGGCAGCGGAAGCGTGGTCGATCGTCAACGCTGACGACGAGCGTCGCGGCGAGGTGACCGTGGTCTGGGGCGAACCGCATCCGTATTGCCTCGTGGTGCTGGACGACGACATCGAGACCGGCGGATGGGAGCAGGTGATCTACCGCCTGGAGCAGGAGATCCTGGTCGAGGAGCCAGGCATCGTCAGCTACGCGGTCTGGCACAAGGGTTTCGTGGGCGAGTACTACCGCTGCGCGGACTGCGGCGAGCTGCACAGCCAGTTCGACGAGGACGCCGGGAACGAGCTGCGGCTTGACGACCTGGAGCCACCGGAAGAGCGCTGAGCCGCGTCGCTTCTAGCCGACCGTCAGGGTGAAGTTCTTGCCTTCCCAGCCGGTCATGTAGTGCGCGGTCCACGAGAACTCTGACCCGGCCGAAAGCCGGTTGCACGCAATCTCCGCCACCCACACCCCCAGCGTCGTATCCATCGCCTCAACCTCCTCATAGGTCTGCCACTCGTCGAAGGTGTAGTGAACGGCGCCGGGGCGCGGCAGCTGCACGCGCAGACGCCGGCCCGCGGCGATGCGGGTGATCTGGTGCTTGTGAGACCAGACGAACGCCGCCTCTTGAGCGGGACCTTCGGTATAGCGGCGCCGGGCTGGCATCACGATGTCGGGAAATCCGGCCAACGCGATGGTGACCAGAAGCTCCAGGTATTCGGCGTGCGCCCAGCCGAGCGGCGTCGCGGAACCGTTGGGACGGCCTAGCTGCAGGCCGCGCGCGGGGATGTCCGGCTGGTCCCAAACCTGTTCGGGCAGCATCAACCCCTGTCCCGCGAAGCCCTCGATGGTGCGGATCAGCTCGGCCGCAGGGAGCCCCATCGAGAAAAAGTGGCGCGCGCGCTCCCCGGTGAGGACGGGCCACGACCGTCCGCGACCACTGCCGTCCCAGGGCGATCCGTCCTCGTGTTCGCCGTACCGGTCTCCGACGTAGCGCCGCCAGCTTGGGCCGGCGGGCAGGCTGACTTTCAGCGTCGTGTCAACGCCCTGCAGGCTGCGGAGGATGCGCTCATCCTTGGGACGGCGCAGCCCGTACCGTACGAGCTCGAGAAACTCGGGGGCGATGGCGCCTTCAGTCGGGCGATGGTCTGGGTCTCCCGCCAGGCGCACGTACTGGCCGGCGGCCGTCGAGCACCATGTCTCCACGCGATCGTTCCAGTAATCGGCAACCGCGCGGAGGTGACTGGCCGCGACGTGCTCGCCGGCCTCGTGGGCGAACTCGGCGGACACGATGAGGGCGGCGATGCATGTGGCAAGCGTCGACGGGGACAATCCACCAAGGTCCTCCCAGCGATCGAGCTGAGTGAGTGGGCCCTCGCGGATGATGAACTGAGCAGCGGCGCGCACCATCACCGGGTAAGGATCGTGGTCGAGGCAGTTCGCCACGCCCAACCGCCAGGCGAGAAGAATCGGCAGCGCCACCTGGTCGAGCTCGGTCGACGTCCAGTGAGGGGTACCGTCCAAAAACCAGTTCTGGTACCAGCCCCCATCGGGACGCTGGCGCGATTGCAGGTGACGGAAGGCGCGAAGGGCGGCGGCGCTGTCGCCCGCGTCGAGCAGCGCCGTCGCTATGCGACACAGGTCGCGCGGCCACACGAGGTGGTAGACGTGGTTGCCGTCGTGGTTGGTCTCCCCCCACGGCGCGCAGGGAGAAGCGATGAACGCTCCCGCGTGCGACTTGTCTTCCAGACACCGCAGCACGGTGAGAGATGCGCGGGCGAGCTGTCCCTCGTCGCCGCTGACTTTGGCCAATGCCTGTGGCATGTCGAGCTGCGAGCGCCATGCTCGCTCGAAAGCCTGGCGGATGTTGCTTGCGCCACGTGACAGCGCCGCCCGTGCGACCTCTTCGGCGTCGGCACGCGTGTGCGCGAATCCGACGGCGATCTGGAATGAGCCGGCCCGGATTCCTATCTCGGCCCCAACCGACACGTTGCCTGGGCCGGCGCGATCGTAGACATTGGTCAGGTAGCCGTCGCCGTCTGAGAGGTCGATCTGCACGTCCGAGGTTCGGTAGTAGCCCGCGGTCGCGCGGCTGAACGGCCCGACGATGCAGATCCATACGTCCTGCTGGCGCATGAGGAGGGCGGGCGGATGCGTGTCCAGAACCTGGCCGAAGTTGCCCTCAGTGCCAGGCTGCCAGTGCGCCGTCGCTTGCATGTAGAGGCGGACGTCCGGCAGCTCGGGCGTGAACGTGGCGGCGATGAGCAGGGCGTTCTCCTCGGGGTCGGAGAAATATTCCTTCGTCAGTCGGTATTCGTGATGGGTGCTGTCGACCGTGAAGGCGGGCACGCCAGGGCTCATCCACGTGATGCGATGCTGCCCATCGGCTGCGTCATCGACTGGTGGCGCTCCTCCGGCGGACGCGAAGAAACGCAACTCGTGAAGCGCGACGCGGTCCAGGAACGGGAAGAAGACCTCGCTGAGCGACCCGTCCGCAAGCGTGTACCAGAGCTTGCTCCTCGGACCCGGTGCGGCTCCGAACGCCATTTTGCGTCCGGGTCCCCACATCGGCGGCGCGCCCGGTCCTCCTGGAGCCTCCATCGGGCACTAAGTATGGAGAGCGGCTAGGTCAGATTAAAATCGAACGACGATCGTGACTTCCCGGGGAGGTGGCTGAGTGGCCGAAAGCACCCGCCTGCTAAGCGGGTAGGGGGTGTAAAGCTCCCTCGCGAGTTCGAATCTCGCCTTCCCCGCCACGTGTCACTTCTTCAACCAATCCTAAGCTCGAGCGTTACTATCGAGCTGAGGGTAGGGCTTTGGGTAACCATCCCGAGCGGGGGGCGGAATCGAATGGCGTCGGGCTGGCCGACGTGATGGTGCAACCTGGCTCGCATCTGGCCACCTACTTCAGCACGGAAGCCGGCCGGCTTCGTATTGCAGTTCCCTTCCTTCGCGAAGGAATCACGCTCGGGCAGCCGTGCTTTTTGATCGCATCCGGGGAGGTCCTCGACCGCTACGTCAAAGCCCTCGAGAAGGACGTCAAACCAGAGCTTGCCGAGGCCAGGCGGCGTGGCCTCTTCGCGACAGCGCCGTATCCCGGCCACACCGTAGAGGAAGCTCTTGCTTTTTGGGACGAGAAGATCTCAGCAGCGCTTTCCGCATACGGAACGACCATCGTGCGCATCGTCGGCGACATGGCGTGTGTGAAGGCGAGTTTCGAGACAATTCATGAGATGCTCGTCTTCGAGCGCCTGGTGGGCGGAATCCTTGCGCGTTCCCCAAGCATTGCTATCTGCCAGTACGACGTGCGTGAGTTCGATGGTCCGTCCCTGCTGGAAACGATCAAAGCTCACCCGGATGTTTCCGAGCTCGGATTTGTGAAATTCGTCAGCTAACAGTCGCCCGGTAGACTCCTTTCGTGACGAGTCGGGTCGCCATGGTCCTTGTTCTCGTCGCGTTCGCGGCGGCCGCATGCGCGCCGTCCGCGAATCCGGTGACGAAAAACACTCCGAGCCCTTCGCCAACCAAGCTCACGTGGACGGACTGCGGCGGCGGCTTCCAGTGCAGCACGGTCCAGGCGCCGCTGGACTATGCCCATCCCGACGCCGGAACGATCGGAATCGCGATCAGCCGTAAGCCCGCGACTGACACCGCACACAGGATCGGCTCGGTCCTGACCAATCCGGGCGGTCCGGGTGCATCCGGCATCCAGTTCCTTCGCGGCGAGGTCGGCGCGATGACCAACCTCAACACAAGATTCGACCTCATCGGCTTCGATCCGCGCGGCATTGGCCAGAGCTCCCCTGTGCGATGCCTGGATGGTCCTCAAGAGGACACGTTCAATGCGCTGGATCCAGTGCTCGACGATCCGTCTGAGAAGCAGGCCGGCATCCAGGCGGACCAGAGCTTCGCCGCCGGCTGTAAGCAGCGCAGCGCCCAGGTCCTTCCCTTCGTCGACACGATCAGCGCAGCCAAAGACATGGACGTGATCCGAGCCGCGCTCGGTGACCAGAAGCTGACTTACCTCGGATTTTCATACGGCACATTTCTCGGCGAGAACTACGCTCACATCTTTCCCACCCACGTTCGCGCCCTGGCGCTCGATGGTGTGATCGATCCAGCACTCTCACCTAACGACCTCCTCTATGCGCAGCTCGTCGGATTCGAACAGAACCTCCAGGCGTTCTTGAGTGACTGCCGGGCGAGGAAGGCCGCCACCACGCCCTGCGGTTACGCACAGTCCGGTGATCCCGGGACCAAGCTGACGAACCTGATGACCCGGTTGGATGCGACGCCGCTTGCAGTTGGCAACCGCTCACTGACACGCGCCCTCGCCGTGATCGGGGTGCTCACGCCTCTCTATGACCCGAGCACCTGGACCTACCTCGACCAGGCTCTCACGCAAGCCGACCGCGGCAATGGCACTCTTCTACTGCGGTTCTCAGATCTTTACCTCGGCCGGAACGCAGACGCCACGTACGACAACCAGACCGACGCCAACGTTGCGGTCAACTGTGACGACCGGCCGGTGCCAGCAGACGTGGCCAGTTACGACGCGCTTGGTCCCAAGTTCGCGGCGGCATCGCCCCTTTTCGGACCAGCGTTCCAGTACTCCAACCTCGTCTGCGCGTACTGGCCGGTCAAACCATCAGGCACAGTCGGCCCGCTCACCGCTGACGGAGCCCCGCCGATTCTGCTCGTCGGCGGCACCGGCGACCCCGCAACTCCTTATGCCTGGGCGCAGGCGGCAAACCAGCAAATCGCCGGTTCAATCCTTCTCACGCGGGACGGCAACGGGCACGTGTCGTACGACAAGAGCGCGTGCGCCAAGCAGCTGATCGATGCGTACCTGATCGATCTGTCGCTCCCCGCGGCGGGGACCGTCTGCCACTAGCGCCAAACTGCCACCCCGTATCGTGGCGACATGCCCGAATTACCTGAGTTGGAGGCGCTCCGGATCCGCCTCGCTCCCCGCCTGGAGAACAAGCTGATCACGGCCGCGACTGTAAACCCAAAAAAGGCGCACATGCTGCGATACCCCGTCGAGAATTTCGCGAACGAGTTCCCCGCCCGGCGTATCGTCTCGCTTGTCCAACGCGGGAAGCACCTCGTTTTTGGAACCGAGCTGGGCGGCGGCGGCGGGTCGCCACGGTGGCTAGTCATCAACCCGATGCTCGGCGGCAGGTTCCAGATCGTGGCCGGCGATGCCCCGGTCCCAGCGACGGAGGTTTTTACGATTCGGATCGAGGGACGCCAGGAATTGCGCTACCTCGACTTCCGGGACATGGGACGCATCTACTGGGTCGGGGATTGCGATCGGGAGGTGCCCGGATGGTCGGCTCTCGGGCCGGAAGCCGACTCTGTTCCCGAGATGGGCCTCGAGATGTTCCGCAAGCGCCTGCGCCGGTTTCGCGACGAGCTCAAGGATCTGCTGCGAAACCAGGCGTTCCTGGCCGGTATCGGCAACGCCTACTCCGACGAGATCCTTTTCGAAGCTCGCCTGCTTCCGCTGCGCCGGCGGGCGTCCCTCAAGGCCACCGAGGAGGCGGCGTTGTGCGAGGCGATCCCGGTTGTCTTGACGCGGGCGATCGAGTCCATACTCGCGAACCCGAACTACGACGAGTCAAAGCAGGACCGATCGTTCATGAAGGTGCATATGAAGGGCGGCAAAACCTGCCCGCGGTGTGGCCACCGGATCAGCCAGCTCGGCTCCAACCGGGAGCCTCTGAACTTCTGCCGGGGCTGCCAGCTCTAAAAGGGCATACCTCTAGCGGGCCCTCCCTACCTCAGCAGCCTGCCCCTCCCCCGCCGGCCAACCGGCCTCAGCGTACGGAGGCAGTCAACCCAGCCGGTTAAGAAGCCCGCGCGGCCAGGGTCTCCGAGATGCTCTCCAGCAGCCGCTGCGATGAGAGCGCGATCTCATCGATCGCCCCCTCGAAAGCCTTTTGGTGGCGGCTCGACGGCTCGCGAAACCCGCTCACCTTGCGCACGAACTGGCGCGCGGCAGCGCGGATTTCCTCGTCGGTGGCGACTACGTCAGCCTGGCGCAGAGTCTTGATGCTTCGACACATGCCCACAACGATAGCGAGGCCGAGCCAAGAACCTACCGACCTCGATGCGGCGGCAGCTCCGGCAGGTCATGCGGCGCCAGCCGCGTCGGATCCAGCCCGGCCCGCTTGATCATGGCGTCAGCCAGCCGGTCGTACCGCCGCTCCGCGATGTCCCCGACAGGATCCGCGGAAGCCGACATCAGCTGCCGGAAGCTGAGCGTCGAAACGGCCCGATAGGCCAGCACCGCTCGCGCCTGCTCCGCCCGCCCCGTCATGGAAGCAATCCGCACAAAAGCCAGCGCCGCCCCCGTCTCCCGCATATCCCGCCAGCGCCACCCCGCGTAAGGCAGCAGCACCAGCAAAATCGGCGGCACCGCCACCAGCAGAGCAAGGACCACAGCGGTCTGAAAGATCGCCTGGTGGATGTTCTGGCCCGCCGAAACCAGCGGGTCGCCGGAGTACTTCTTCAAAGCGTCCGCCGTATCCAAAAGGAACTGCGTGAGCAAAGGTATGCCGCCCGGCACCGCGTGCCGGAACGATGCGATCCACCCGTTGAAAGTCGCACCTGTCGAAGTGATCCCGTCGGCGATCGCCTCCAGGCCCATGATCGTCTGGTAGATCAGAAAGCCGAGATACGCCCACACGATCGTCCACGCAACCGTCACCGTGTCCGCCAGCACCCGCAGGAAAGCCGGCCATCGCCGATCCGGGTAGACCTTGATCATTACCCGCGACGATAAGTCAAAGGCGCCAGAACAGGTCCCATCAGACAGGATTCCACTCGAGGCGAACGATGGCGCAGGGTCGCGATCTTCAACTTCCAGCCGGTCGCCTCATCGAGGCGCCGCATAGGTCTCTAGGCGATCGCAAAGTCCACTTCGACGGTGACCGACACTGTGAGCTCGCCGACCGGCAGCTGAGTCGCAGCCGGCGCCGCGGCGCCCATGTCGTAACGCACCTGCGGCGCGGACGAAGTGAGATCGCTCACGCGGATCACCGGTCCCAGCCTGACGCCGGCAGCCGTCGCCATCGCCTGCGCCCGCGAGCGGGCATCGGCTATCGCAAGTGTCCGGGCTTCCGCCTGGGCTGCCTTCGGGTCGGAGAGGCCAAAGCTCGCACCGACATTCGTCGCCCCGCCTTCCTGGACGATGGCATCGAGCGCCTTGCCCACAGTGTTGACGTCGTGCCATGTGATCTGCAGCTGCTCAGAAGCGCGGTAGCCGCTGACGGTCTGGCCGGAAGGCGTGTAGACCGGACCAACCGCGTAGCCCGACGTGTTGAGATCCTTGTCCGCGACTCCCAGCGCCTTGACCCGGGCGATGAGCTTCGCCGCCTTGTTCGCAAGGTCGCTTTGAGCGCCCGAGGCGGTGGACTGCTGCGAGTCGACGCCGGCGTAAAGAAAGGCGGTGTCGGGCTTTTTCGAAACGCTGGCATCACCACTGGTGAATAGGCCTGACTGGAACGAGGACGTCGTAGTTGAAGCAGCGGGTGACGCGATGAAAACCGGCGGCCGGCCGGCGGCCACGACAACCACCACGGCGACCAGCAAAGCGCCGGCGACTGACACCAGAGCGACTCGAATCGATGAGGTCATTTTTGGCAATCTCCTTGTCACGCCAACGACCCCGATCGCAACCAGGTAACGCGCTCGGATGCAAACGACCTTTCGGTGATACCCCAGACTGAGCCAGTGGACGATTACACGAGCCCGGCCCGCCTCGCCGAACAGTACTCAGACGCGAGCAAGCTCCGCGTCCGTCAGGAAACGCACCGGCTCTACACCGAGCCGCGCGTCAGCTTCCTCGAGTGGGTGACCGAGCGGATGGACATCCGACCGGGCATGACCGTCGTGGACGTTGGCTCGGGCCGCGGAATCTATCACCCGCTCTTCAGAGAGCGCGGTGCCAGGGTCATAGGCATCGACCAGTCGCTCGGAATGCTCAAAGGGTCAGGCGAGGATGGCCTTCCAATAGTGGGCGACGCACAGGCTCTACCCCTGCCCGACGCGGTGTGTGATCGCGTGGCGTGCAATCACGTCCTCTACCACGTGCCGGACCAGGCGAAGGCGATGCGAGAGCTCCGGAGGGTGGCGCGACCTGGCGGTCGGGTGGTGATGGCCACCAACGGCGCGCGCAACAACGAGCGCATGTACGAGGTCGCGAGGCTTGCGGCCTCGGACCTTGGACGGACCGACCGGTTCCCTCGCTGGTCGCCTTTCCGGCTCGAGGATGTGGACCGAGTTCGAGCCGTATTTCCCAACGTTCTTGTAGACATCTTCGAGAACGCCTTTCGGTTTCCCGAAGCCGAGCCCGCCCTTCGTTACTGGCGCTCCATGCGCGACGACCCCGAGCTCGAGGCGGCGATGCGGCCGCGCATCGACGAGATCATCCGCGCCGAAGGAAGCTTCAGAGTGCCACTTGTGGCGGGCTGCTTTGTCGCCAACACCTGACCCCGATTACGACGCTCGCGTCAGGGAGAACTTCGTCGATGCGGACGATCGCTTGTTGAGCATTCCTGCGCAGCACAAGAAGAGGATGGCCATCCTGCGCTGGCTCGCCGAGGATTTCCAACCGGGCCGCCGCTACCCCGAGGCGGAGGTCAACCAGGTCATCTCGCGGCGCCACCCCGACTTCGCGACACTCCGCCGCTACCTGGTCGATGAGGAGTTGATGCAGCGACGGCGCGGCGTCTACTGGCGCACCGGCACGGTGCCCAACGTAGGACACGATCCGCCAGATTTCCCGGCCTCAGCAGCTGAGACGTGATTGCATCCGCCAACCCTCACGGGGTAGTGAGCGCAGCCGTCGGCGCTGATTTGCGCCCGGCCACAGCGACCAACACGGCGACGACAGGCGCAGTCACAACCGCGTACCCGAGACTGCCCACGAAGATCCATTCGGATGGTGACAGCCCAGTGTGGTTGTGGGGCTGGCCCGCCGCGAGTGCGCCCCAGTAGCAGAAGTAGAAAACCGCGCCCCCGATCAGGCTTGCCGGAGCCCAGAGGAAGGAGAGTCTTAAGGAGAGGTCGTCATTTCGAGCGGAAAGGGCGAACAGCACGGATTGAACCACGGCCGAGAATCCGCCACCCAGCCAGCCCCCGAAGCCAACAGTTCCCACGGCGAACATCAACGCGAGGCGCCAGCTGATGAGCGACGCAACGATGGTGGCCGGGGCCCAGAGCCTCACATCTCGAAAGAATGGTCGGAGGGCCAACCATTGAGCCAGCCCGAAGGCGCAACCCGCGAGAAGGGCGGCGACGTAAAAGAACTGGAGTGGGAGGAACGGCTGCGCAGCGACCGCAAACAGCTCGCCAGCAGCCGCGTTAGCAATCAGCCATACGAAGAAAGCAGCAATCGCTCTGCGCCTCGCCATGGCGGCACGATAGCGCCTCCGACGCTGGGCGCCGCACCATTGGCGTCCTCGATACAGCGCGTTGCGAACTTGGCGCAGACTTTCAGTGATTCCTGGCAACTCCAGACCGAGGGGGAAAACGAATGTTCATGAGCATCAGGAGATATCGGGTGGATCCCGCCCAGCTGGACGAGGCCGTATCCCTCGTCGATGAAGGCTGGGTCGATCATCTGCGCAACGAGCCTGGATTCCTCAGCTATCACGTCGTCGCCACGGCCGGCAACGAGCTGGTCTCCATGACGGCCTGCCAGGACGAGGAGACCCTCGAGAAGGTCATCCAGAAGAGCGGCGAATGGGTGGGCACTCACCTTTCAGGCTTGAACGTGACGCTCGAGGACTCGCGCGTGGGCAAGGTGGTCTCGCACCTGGGCGGCTGATCCGTACGAAAGGAGTCGCAAATGGCAGCAAGCAAGACCGGCATCCGGCGAATCGCAATCGGCGTGGACGGCTCGGAGTCGTCCGCGGCCGCGATCAAATGGGCGATCCGGCTGGCCAAAGCGACGGGCTCCCAGGCGATCGCCGTTTATGCCATCGACATCCCTGTTTACTTTCCCGAGCCGGAAGAGCTCCCATTCGTGCTCGACGACGACTGGCGTGCCGGGATGAAATCGGAGTTCGAAGACAAATGGTGCAAGCCGTTGAAGGTCGCCGGCGTCAGATATCGCACGGTCATGGAAGACGGCCGGGCCGCCAGCGTGATCGCTGACGTCGCCGACCGCGAGAAGGCAGACGTCATCGTGGTCGGCCGGCGCGGTCGAGGCGGGGTCGCGGAGCTCCTGCTGGGAAGCACGAGCCACGAGCTCGTTCTTCATTCGAAACAGCCCGTGCTGGTGGTGTCCGCCAAAGCCTGACGGCAAACTCCCTGAACGCAAGAAGAAGGAGGAGGGCCATGCCTCCTCCACCCTGTTCGCTGAGTTAGTGGTTGCTGCTGACGCCGCGAGCTGAAGGGTCGGCGTCGACGACCCGGACAATCGCGGCCGGGGTGCCGGCGCAATCGCCGCTGACCGGCGTGTAACCAGCGCCGCTGATCTCGTTGTTGACGATGAGATCTCTGGTACCAACGTCCGAGATTCCCGCCTGATACCCGCACGGCGGGGTCATGGTCTGGCCGGTGGTGTTGGTGACCGCACTATTTGAGATCGTGTTGAGCTTCACCGAGTTGTCCGTCCGGCTGGCTGGGGCTGCGCAACTCGCGTCGCCATTGAACAGGAAGACACCCACGTCGTTGGTCGTCAGGGTGTTCCTGGTGATGCTGAGGCCGGTCGCGTAGGGAAGGGCGGGGCCGAAGCAAGGACCACCGACGACGAGAATCCCACCCGAGCTGGCCCCGTTTGCGCCCGAGTAGGCGTTCCCGGTGACCGTGTTGCCGGTAACGGTCACCGGCGCGGTGTCGTAGCCGACCTGGATCCCGTTCTGTGCGATGTAAGGAACTGCGCCTTCGCCGGTCACCGTGTTGTTCGCGATCGTCGCCGAGACGTTCCCGTTGATCGTGATGCCGTTCTTCTGGTAGTGCGTGACCGCGTTACCGGAGATGACGCCGCTTGCGCTGCCCCCGAAAGCGCGGTAGTAGATCGCGTTTCCATGCTGCGTTCCATTCAAGGGCGTTTCACCGATGTTGTGGACGGCGCTGCCGGTGACGTTGACCGACACAGCTCCGGCATCGCCGTTGACCACTACACCGAAGTAATTCGCGCCGAAGATGTTTGCGCCCGACACGTTGCCCGACGTGGTGTTGTCGTAGTAGACGCCGATGTTGCAGCCGGTCGCGTCGAGCGAACCGGTGACGTCACCGCCGATCTGCGCGGCCGTCATGTTGATGCCGTCCCGAAAGAAGCCTGTCGGAGTGCAGCCGGCCGCGGCAGCTGGCGCCACGGCGCCCAGGCCCGCCACAAGGAGCGTGGCCACGACGGCTGACGACGAGAGCAAGCCGATCAGTCTGGACATTAGTTCCCCCTCGTCCCAGCTGGATGGATCAAATCAACCGATGGCTCGCGAGCACCCCTCACGACTTAAGGACACATTAAAAACTACTTCACGGGATAAAGCCACTAGAGCTTCGTGCGGGACCAAGAGATACGCCACAAGGCGATAAGCAGGCCAACTCCTGGGTTTCGAACGAACTACTTCCCGATGAGCACCTCGGTCGATTTGATGACCACAGTGACCCGATCGCCCGGCTTGAGCTTCAACCTCTTCACCGATCCATCGGTGATGGCCGCCACCACCTTTCCGGCCTTGATCTTGACCTCGACCTCGGCCATGACGCTCCCAGATTTCACACGAGTGATTTGACCCTTGAGCTGATTCCGAGCGCTTAGTTGCACCGTGTCTCCTCCTGGTAGTTGGTGGACGGCAATGTCAAGCCGCGTAGACCCCCACATCGGTGGCCTTGAAGGAGAGCCAGACCTCTCCCCCCTCAACCAGGTCGAGTTCCTTGAGGGCCGCCGGAGTCACCTCGGCCACAAGGGGAACGTCACCGTCGATCCGGACCCGCACGCGGTTGCCGAGCAGCTCGATGTGGCTGGCCCGACCTGGCCACACGTTGCGCGGGCTGCCTTCGGGGCGAGTCTTGTGAATCGCGACCGCGCGAGGGTGAATCACGGCGAACACCTCGCCGGTTTCCGCTCCGGCGGCTGCGACCACCGGACCTCCCGGCATTCGCACCGAGCCGTGGTCCGCTTCTCCTTTGAGCAGGTTGACTCCAACGAGGTCGGCAACATACTGCGACCTCGGGCGTTCGGTGACGTCTGCGGGAGCGCCGGTCTGCACGAGCCGCCCCTTTTCCATGACGATCAGGCGATCCGCGAGAGCCACGGCTTCGAGCGGGTCGTGGGTTACCACCAGGCGGATGCCTTGAAACGAAGTGAGGTGGCGTTTCAGGTCGCGACGGACCTCGGCTCGCGTGGTCACGTCCAGGGCGGCGAGGGGCTCGTCCAGCAGGAGCAGGCGCGGGTCGGGCGCGAGCGCACGGACGAGCGCCACTCGCTGGCGCTGACCTCCCGAAAGTTCCGACGGCTTCGCGCGGGCAGAGCTCTTCAAGCCAACGCGGTCCAACCAATCGAGGGCCTTCGCAGCCGCCGCGGCGCGCGGCATCCGACGCGAGCGCAGACCAAACGCGACGTTGTCGAGGACGCTCAGGTGCGGGAAGAGAAGGTAGTCCTGGAACACAAACCCGATGGGGCGCTGCTCGGTCGGAACGTATTGATTCGTGGCGGTGTCTTCGAGGACTTTTCCATCCAGCCGGACGTGTCCTGACGTGAACGGAACCAGGCCGGCCATCGCTCGAAGCAAGGTCGTCTTCCCTGCACCGTTCGGGCCGAGCAGCGCGACGACCTCACCCTCTTCGATCGTGAGCTCCATCTCGAGGTCGAGTGGCCCGAGCGTGAGCTGGATGGACGCTTCTAGGCTCACGCTATGAGCCAGCGGTGCCTGAGCCCCACCAGCACCACGAGCGAAATCAGCAGCAGCACGAGGCTCAGGATGAAGGACGCCTCCTGGTTTGTCTCGAGGAGCAGATAAACCGCCAGCGGCATCGTCTGGGTTACGCCAGGGAAGTTGCCCGCGAACGTGATCGTCGCTCCGAACTCTCCAAGCGCCCGCGCCCAGCACAGCACCGCTCCGGCGAAAAGCGATGGCCCGATCAGAGGCAGCGTGACCCTGGTGAAAACCCGCCAGCGGCTCGCGCCCAAAGCGCGAGCGGCTTCTTCGTACCTGCGATCCATCGAGCGCAGGCCGGCCTCGACGGTGAGGATGAGGAACGGCATCGCGACGAAGGTCTCCGCCATCACCACGCCCGCGGTCGTGAACGGGAGCGTGATGCCGAACGTCGAGTCGAGCCAGGATCCGAAAAGGCCGCGCCTGCCAAACGCGAGCAGAAGCGCGATTCCGCCGACCACTGGTGGGAGCACCATCGGGAGGGTGGTCAGCGCGCGCAGCAGATCGCGACCCGGGAACTCCACCCGAGCGTAGATCCATGCCAGCGGCACACCCAGGACCAGGCCCACGGCTGTCGCGGACAGCGAGGCGACGAGAGACAGCTTGAGCGCTTCGAGAGTTTCGGGCGCAGTCAACGCCGCGACCGCGTCGCGCCACGGAGACCGGACGATGAGGCCGAGGAGAGGCAGGATGAAGAACGCCGCCCCGATCGCCGCCGGGACGATGACGACGATCGGGACGCGCTCGCGCCTCACCCGGGGGTCAGCTGGCCGAGAGGAAGCCGAACGTGGCCAGCGTGGACTGGCCGGTCGCGGACAGGACGTAGGCGATGAAAGCGTCGTCGATGTCCTGGTTCTTCGTGCCCTTGACCGCCACTATCGGATAGGTCGCGATCACGTTGTCGGCCGCGGGGATCGGGACGCCCTGCACCTTGCTGCCCGCTGCCTGGATGTCGGTGGTGTAGACGATGCCCGCGTCGGCCTCGCCAAGCTCGATCTTGCTGATGACCGCGGAGACGCTCGTCTCGAGGCTCTTCGGGGTGACCTTCACGCCAGCGCTCGCCAGGGCCTGAAGCGAATACTTTCCCGCGGGCACTGTTGGGCCCTCAGTGATGTAAATCACGCCAGGCTTGGCAAGATCGGCCAGACCTGCGATGCCCTTGGGGTTCCCAGGCGCGACCACGATCTCGAGCTGGTTACGGGCAAAGACCCTGGAACTGCCCGACGTGAATCCGTCCGCGGTCAGCTTGTCCATGTTCGTGGTGTCTGCGGACGCAAAGACGTCGACAGGCGCACCCTGCTCGATCTGTGTCACCAGGGTCGGAGTTCCGGCGAAGTTGAAGTTGACGCCGACCCCAGGATTCGCCTTGTGAAACGCAATGCCCAGGGCGTTGAAAGACGCAGTCAGGGACGCCGCCGCAAACACGTTGATGTACCCGCTGAGCGAAGTGGATGACGGTGACGTCGCCGCGGCGCCACCGCCGCAAGCGGCAAGCGATACCACAACCACCAGCAACGCAACTCGAACACGCATCGACCCCTCCATCAGCTGCGCGGCAGCTCGATCCCGACGCTGGTTGCCTTCACGGAAGCGACTGCGACGACCCCTGCCTTGAGCCCGAGCTCGTCAGCCGACTCGCGCGTGATCAACGACACGATCCGGTGCGGGCCGGCCTGCATCTCGACCTGGGCCGCCACACCGTCCTTGATCACGCGCGTGACGATCCCGACAAAACGATTGCGGGCCGACTCGCTTGCCGCAGCCGGAGGATCTTGGCGCGGCAAGGCAGCCATGTACCGGGCGAGGCCGGGTCCGTCGATCTGACGCTGCCCGCCGGCCGAGCGAGCCGTCTTGATATGGCCGGAGTCGACCAGCCGCCTCACGGTGTCCGGGCTGACCCGCAGCAGCTCGGCAGCCTGCCCGATCCTGAGATGGGTTTTCACACGTGCACCATAGCAAATGCGGTATTCACGGCCGCGGAGTGACTCAATCCGGCATATTCGGGATCCTTACCTAGGATTTGCCAGAGTCAGCAAGGCTAGAACCGGGCCAGAATCAAAAAGGCATACTCAGCCGGTGACGGCGAAACTGGAAGTACGTCCTATAGCCGGGCAAGAGCTGGACGAAGCCCTCCCGCTGATCGCCGCCTATCAGAGGTTTTACAGAGCCGAGCCGGACGTCGAGCGCAACCGGCGCTTCTTCTCGAGGTTCCTGCACCCTAGCAAGGAGGGACTTCTGCTAGGCGCGTGGCTGGATGGAGCGCTGGCGGGTTTCGCAACGCTGTACTGGTTCTTCAGCTCCACCAAAGTGGCGGAATCGGTGCTGATGAACGACCTGTTCGTGCGCGAAGACTTACGTGGTGCCGGCGTCGGCAGGGCGCTCATCGACGGGGCTCTTGACGAAGCCCGGCGGCGTGGAGCAGCGCACCTCGAGTGGTTCACGGCCCCCGACAACCTGGTGGCGCAGAGGCTGTACGACTCCATGGCCGGGGCCCAGCCCTCGATGTGGCGCGCCTACGAGATCGACGTCGGAGGGCCTACGGCCAAGCCGCCAACCAGCGACCAGGCTCCTGGCGAAGAGACGGTCCAGGTCAACGATCAGTACAAGGGCGGAGGACCCGCGGCCTCCCCGGGACCACGTGAGCACGCGCAGCACCAAACCGGCGGATAGCGGCGGGAAGAAGTCCGGTTTCAGTCAGGCTGCGGGATGATGCGCGACGAGAGTGAGGGCCTTGAGCAGCGCGAGTAGAAAGCAGCCGGCGCGGATCAAGATTCCAAACCACCCCCACCGTCCCGCGAAGCGGTAGACGACGAGAAGGATGGCAAAAAAGACGACGGCTCCGATGTAGTAGCCAACCGCGAACTCGGAGTTGCTCGCGACGGTCGTATAGATCGCGTAGCCGAGGAGCGCGACCATGAAGACGACGGTGCCCAGCCTTATCAGCCAGGGGCCCCCGCGGGACGATTTGGGCGTCGGCACCCAGTTCATCCCGTCCCACGAGAAGCTGCGGTCGTGCGAGCGCCAGGCGCCGCCCTCGTAGACCGCCGGCAGACCGTCAGGACCGAACGGTGTGTCCATGGCGACCCATACTGAGGCATCGAGCCTCGATTTCAGGTATGACCATCCTGGTGGCCCAATCGCGGCCGAGGGTCAGGGGGCTGGAATCAGGCTGCCGGCTAGGAGGAGCGCGATAAATTCGGCGAGCAGCAAGGCCGCTGACAGAGCACAGACAACCGCACCCATGACTGCACCCGCCATCGCAAGCCCTGAGCCGGCCAGCTTGCCCCCACTCGCCTGAATCCGACGTTGGGCTGAAATGCCAGACCAGAGCGCCAACGGGCCGAGCAGGAGTCCAAACGGCCAAACCAAGAGAAGGCCAACGATCCCGGCCGCAAGGGCAGTTTTGGCCGCGGGCTCATAAGTCTTATGCGCCGCGACCCTGAAATCGTCGGACATGCCGTTCGAATGCCTCTAACGCGCCATGATCCGGATTGGTTGCTCTTGCGCACCGTGGAAGGGCACCCGAGCGGAGGGCTGGGATTTGAACCGCGGATCGGCTTTGAGCTCGAACAGACAGGCTCGTCGCACCCGTAACCCGCCGGCGCGCCGGAGCGTAGTAATGGTTATGCGGAATGTGGCAATCGCGGTTGCGATGGTTGCCCTCCTGATCGGGTGCGCAGGAACGCATTGGTCGGCTGCGACGTCGCCCGTCCCAAAGACCGTGCCATGGCTGCCTTTGCCGCCAGACCTGACCCCGCTACCCGAGCCGTCGCCACAACCGGTGCCGGTGCCAACCGGCACGCCGATGTGCTCAGCCGCCGACCTGGAGGGAGCGGTGATTGGGAGCAACGGCGCAGGCGGCCACGTTTTGACCACCTTCGCGTTCGCGAGTCGCGGGCAGGTGGCATGCGAGCTGGACGGCACTCCTTCTGTAACGCTGCTTGACGCGAGCGGCCGACCTCTGCCCTTTTCCATCCGGGCACCCTTCTTTCCAAACGAGGTTTCCGGTCCGGCTCTGGTCGTACCAGGTCCAAACCCTGTCCCCTACGAAGGCCTCACCTACGGCCAGGCGCGGCTGACGATTGATTGGAATTCGCAGCCGGAGGTCTGTCCGCAGAGCGCCCCAGTGATGGTCGCGCACGCCCGGATCAGCACGGCCAACCGTGTAACTCTTTCAATCGACATTCCGGGCGAACCGGCCGCCTACGCGTGTGCGGGAGTCGGCGTAGGGAGTTTTGCGGACCCGCCAATCCAAACTGACTCGAGGCCGGCCGCGCCGCCACCGCAGCCGACGATCAGCGCGCCGGCACAAGTCAAAGCCGGCTCACAGTTGCTCTATGTAGTGAGACTCGCGAACGAGACGAAGCTGCCAATTGACTTTGGGAAGCAATGCTTCAACTACGAGGAGGAACTGTTTGCCGACATGGCGCACGGCTCGCCACCTCTTGGCGGGAAGCATTTCTACCGGCTGAACTGCGCGGCGGCCGGACTCGTTGGGCCGTTGGCAAGCAAGACCTTTGCCATGGTTTTCGCTGTGCCCAGCGGCGCCGCGCCAGGGACGTACACCCTGGTTTTCAACATTGGCAGCGGCAGCGCGATGCCACAGTCCGCCCACTCAATGATCCTCGTCAACTAAGAATTCCGTTGATTGCACGCCGATCCCCTTCAGATAGTTGGGAGTCTTGGCGACAGCGCGCCGCTCGATCCGCCGCACTGGCGAAGTTGAATGTGAACGCGCTGCCTCCAGCTATCGCGATGATGACATCGTTCCCTAGCCTCGTTGCCACCCGCGATGACTGCGGCCTGTCACGGCGACAGCAGAGCGACCGCGCGACATATTCGAGACAGGCGACCGACCCAGGATCGTTGTTCATTGAGCTTCAGAGGCTTGGCCAGGAGTCCAAACACGACGGCGGCGATCCACGCAACGCCGACGAGGGCCAGTACCGCGAAAGCGACCTCACGCATGCTAGGAGGGTAGCCCCACTAGGAACCCTCACTGAATGAGCCGGTCGACAAGATATGGAGACCAGATCAGAAAAGCGAGGACTATTCCCCAAAAGGCGGTCTGAGCGAGGCCGAGCATGCGGACGCGGTGCCGTGCCGTCTGGCTTTCCCACGGTCGCTGGCCTGCGACGCCCAGTCGTCTCGAGAACCAATCGCCAACAATTTTTCGGTACCCGACATTGCCTACCATGGCGCGCTCACTCCATCTGATCACCCACGCAGGTGCTATTAAGTTGAGCACCCCAAAGAGAAGCCCCACGGGCACCAAGCCCCACCCGACGCCCGCTCCAACTGCGATCCATGGGTTGTTTCCCTGCAACGCCAACACAGAGATCGCTACGGCCATAACTAGAAGGGTTGCGACGGTAAGGCTGATGCGTTGGGGCGCGCTCACACTGGGTGGCCGAGCAAGGCGTCCGTCAAGAGTGTATTGGCAGTCAGGCCCATCTTCACACGTCGGTGTTCGTGTCCGATTATTGACCAACGTTCTGACTGATTCATATTGGAAAGAGGTGGCGGAGGGGCAGGGATTTGAACCCTGGATAGGCTTGCACCTATAACAGTTTTCAAGACTGTCGCCATCAACCGGACTCGGCCACCCCTCCGCGAGGCAACTGATTGTAGGAATTAGCGCGCGCCGATCAGCTCGGTCCCGCCCATGTAGGGCTTCAGCACCTCCGGCACCTCGATCAATCCGTCGGACCGCTGATACGTCTCCATGATCGCGTCGATCGTGCGCGGAAGCGCCAATCCACTTCCGTTGATCGTGTGCGCGAACTTCGGCGGCGCGCCTTTCGCGGGCCGGTAGCGGATGTTGGCTCGCATCGCCTGGAAGTCGTTGAACACGGAGCACGACGACACCTCCAGGTACCGATCCAGTCCCGGCGCCCACGCCTCCAGGTCAAACTTCTTGTACTGGGCAAAGCCCATGTCGCCCGTGCACATCGAGAGCACGTGGTACTGCAGACCCAATCGCCGAAGGATGTCCTCTGCGTCAGCGACCAGCTTCTCGAACTCCTCCATCGACGACTCCGCGGTCGTCACCTTGACCAGCTCCACCTTGGAGAACTGGTGCATGCGAATGAACCCGCGGGTGTCGGAGCCCGCCGCCCCCGCCTCGGTCCGCCAGGACGGTGCGTAGGCAACATATTTCAGAGGCAGCGCGTCGCCGTCGAGGATCTCCTCGCGATGGAAATTTGTGACGGGCACCTCGGCCGTCGGAATCAGCCACAGGTCCCGGTCCTCCACCTTGAACGCTATGTC
>Ga0209648_10001357_pt1 | contig 19681 bp, 24 predicted proteins | sample GraSoi2013_115cm_FD_185830 | JGI IMG/M metagenome (GOLD analysis project Ga0209648, IMG submission 185830) | Grasslands soil microbial communities from the Angelo Coastal Reserve, California, USA - Sample 9_17_2013_115cm (SPAdes) (version 2) | ecosystem: Environmental > Terrestrial > Soil >...
AAACTGCCGATCTCGGAGATTACGGCAGGAACGATGCCTGCGAGTATCGCATTGATCTTGATGAAGTCGCTTTGGAGACTGCGAACAGCATCTCCCGGGCAGGTGCGGGACGCGGCGACGGCGAGGTCGATATTGATGTGTGGATTCATCGATAGCAGCAGATGCTGGACGATGGTGAGATTCGTTCGCGCTGTGGCGTTCAGCGCGACTGCCCACGCAGCGGGCAGAGCGGGATCCTGATTGCGGAATTGTTGCACGGCAGAGAGATAGCGCGACGCAAATGTGGCGTCCAGAAGCTCCATGCGGCGGTCATCGTCGAAGTATCCGGTGCCAATTTTGGATCGGATAGTGTTAGTGACGCGGAGATACAAGCTAGCGAAAAAGACGATGCGGCTGGGTTGTGTTAAAGCCCATCCGATCAGCGCAGTCAAATCGCCGATTACCGTGTCTATTGGGCTTATTGGATTGACTGCAGATGGAGCGCTCATCGCGACAATCACTCCCGATGCCAAGCCCGCCGACTCGGCCACTTTCGATCTGCGGTATGTTTCCAGCGAATATTACCACTCCACAAGCCAATTCTGTGAGTGGTCATTCTCGACCATTAGGTTATCTAGGGAACACGTAGCGGTAAGCGACGACAGGCGGAGGCGACGCGACGTATGGTCCCGTTGGATGAATCACTATCTTCTCGAACGGTCCTGCCTTCTGCGATCGCCCATCCTTGATCTTGATTGTGACATCCAGGACTGGGATGTCATTCAATTGATTCGCGTTCCCTGTGATGATAAGCGTCGCACCGGGAAGATCCAGCAAGCTAGTGATCTTGCTGCCCGATGAATGTACCCCATCTGGTTTAGCAGCGTAGTCCGGAATCATCACATCGAGCGAATCGCTCGTGCTACGCTCGCCAAAGCTACCGGTTTGGACTGCGCCCTCGCTTCGCTCAAGTGTCCACCGGAGGTCAGACTCCAGATCGTTCGCGGCCGGAACTGTTCGTACTTTGGCTCGAAGTAGAGGTCATGCACGCCGCGGGCCAGGTGTTTTGGAGCTTCCAGTCTGCCCTCGATGAATGCCTCGTAGATGACCACCTTCGCGGTCACGTCGGTCAATTCACTCTTCTGCCATGCTTCCACCTGCTTTCGCATCGGCTCAAAGTTTCGCTGCATTCGGTCAACGCCAACTGAAAGGCAGTCGACCAGCGAGAATGACTTCGAGTGTTTTGCGAGCACGGGCGTAAACACGCCAGAGACAAGGTTGCCAAACTGATGTCGGCTACCAGAGATCCGCCCCAATTAAGGAGTCATTGACATTCTTAGCTCTGATGAATATCTTTATCTCGATTCGGCGAAGCGAAGGATGAAGCGAACTATTGGCTTCTCGTCCGAGGGGGCTTCTACTCGCCGACTTCCCCGACAGAGGATTGGTGTGCAAGACAAAGCTTACAGGCACGTCGTCTGTGGGCTTCCGCGTTGTTCCTTCTGAGTTGTTGGAGCGTGGAAGTTCGCCCAGGACGCCTTAATCTCGGAGAATGTCATGTCGCAATCCGATCTATCATTAGATCCCACTCCCATTCTCGACAAGTTGACCTACATCAACATCGGTGCTCAGGGCCGACTAACTGGTAAGCTGCAAACGACTGCCGCTGACATCGACAAAATCCTTCACCACATCAAGGAGGACAGCATCCAGAAAATCGTTCTCCATTTCCATGGTGGACTGGTGAGCGAAGAGGCCGGCGAACTAACTGCGCGGCGGATGGTTCCTCTGTACCAGAGCGCCAAGGCTCATCCCGTGGTCTTTATTTGGGAGACGGGTTTTCTGGAAACGATCGAACACAACTTCAGCGACATACACAACACCAAACTGTTCAAGAAAATCCTGGCTTACGCCGTCCAACAATTGGCGAAACGACTCAACATTCCCGTTCTCAGCCGTGGTCCGGGCCAGCGCGAAGACGTGAACGTGATCGAGGCGCGGATTTTTGCTCCTGGAGGCCTCCAGGGTTATGTGGCCCGTCAGTTCGACGACCAGGCGCGCGGTGGCGCCGCGTCGCTGACACCGGAAAATGTAGATGCAATGCAGGAGCAAGCGCAGGCCGAAGTTGAAGAGCAGTTACAGGCAGAACTGATTGAGGACGAGACTCTCAAGACGGTCCTTGAGAAGGAAGTGCCGAGAACCGCTCTGCTCAATCCTAAAGCCGTCGCCGAAAGCAAGGTCGAGGCAGCCAGAGGGATCATCTCAATTGCGAAGCTCGCCTATTCTATCTCCATGGTGGTTTATCGGACGGCCAAGCGGTTTCTCGGGCACCGCGATCACGGTTTCGGTGCTACGGCAGTCGAAGAGATATTGCGCGAGTTCTACATGGCCGATTTTGGCGCGTGGGTATGGTCGGGAATGAAGGAGGCTGCCGAAGAAATGTGGTCTTCCAACGTCGCCCTCAGCGGCAAGCAACTTCACGGAGGACGGTACTTCCTCGAGGGCATCGCTGCCGCGCAGAAAGAAAGGCCTTCACTCGTCATTGATCTCGTCGGCCATAGCGCGGGCTCCATAGCGATCTGCATGATGCTAAGATCTGCCGCCTCAAACCAGCTTCCCATCAGGATTCGCAACCTCATTCTCATGGCCCCGGCTTGCACCAGCTCTCTTCTTCACGACGAGGTTGTGAACCACCCCGATCGCTTCCAGCAGTTCCGGATGTTTACCATGAACGATGATTTTGAAAAAGCAAATCAACTGTTTTCGATTGTCTACGATCGTTCATTGCTCTACCTTATCTCCGGAATCCTTGAGCCGGACGAGGTGGACATGCCGATAGCTGGGATGTTGCGCTTCGATGCGGGCACAGATCCATTCACGTCTCCGATGTTGACAAAGGTGCGGCAGTTCTTGTTGGCGGCCGGATCACCGCAAAAAACGGTTCAGGCGCGCACCACCGTTACCGACCCGAACGCGAAACCCGGTTTCCGAAGCAACGCGGCGCGGCATCAGGACTTCAATTCAGACGCCGACACGCAGGAGAGCCTTGTAACACTGATCAAGTAGCCAGCGGGAGGGATGAATGCCCACTCTGACCAATGTGGACGATTATGCGCTTGTAGTTGGGATTGACGAGTATCCCAAGTACCGCCCCCTCAAAGGCGCGGTCAGAGATGCCAAAGACTTCGCGAAGTGGCTTTGTGACGAGCCCCATGGCGGAGGTCTCCCGCCCGGAAACTGCAAGACGGTTTATTCGGCGAAGACCCCCCTTTCACCGTTGCAGGATCAGATTGACGAAGGGCTTGAGGAGATCTTCTCATCCATCCCCAAGGGCAAACTCGCTCGCCGTCTCTATCTCTATTTCAGCGGGCACGGCATGGCGGAGACGAACCTGATTACAGATCTCTGCCTCGCGAATTGGGCTGAGAAATTCCCGAATCGTGCTCTGAACGCCGAAGACTACCTGGAAGCGCTGATGAAGCTGGGTAAGTTCGAGCAAGTCGTCATATTGCTGGATTGTTGTCGCGTGCGACTGGTGGCCGTTCAAGGACACGCTCCCGATTTCATCGTGCCAACTCCTGGACGGGACACCCCAAAGGTACGTTACTTCCTAGCGAATGCTACCGAGTTCCTCAACTCTTCCTATGAGGCAGCCACTCAGAACAAGGCAGATGACGGTGAACCCATCGTCCGCGGTTATTTCACGCGCGCTCTGATGGCTGCCCTTCGAGGCGAGGCTGCCATTCCATCGGGCGGCGTCCCAGCGAGTTGCTTGAAGAATTATCTTGAGGATAAGGTTCCCATTCTGGCGAGCAAGGACGGTTACACGCAGGATCCGGAAGTCACCAATGGTCTGAAAGGCGACCCTGTTTTTGGGTCTGCCGCGCCCATTCCTCCGGTGGGCGACTTGCCGCCAGGATCTTCTGGAGACAAACCCATCATTCCGCCGACGCGGGGACCTGCAGGTCCCACAGATCGGTTTTCACTGACGCTCTCTAATTCAGTTGGAGCGAGGTCTCTTGCCGTATTGGACAGAGGCAACAAAGCCGTGTTTCGCGGTCCCGTGCGGACACCGAAAAAGCTTCGACTGCCCGCAGGACTTTACAATCTCCTAACCACATTCGACAAAACTACGGTAACGACTTCATTGCAGCTCGACAAAGAAACCCATATCTCGACCCAAGAGCAGTTGCATGCCGCGCCTGAGTACTATACCGCTGTCCCACTGGAGAACGCACCGACGTCGCACGAGTACTACACGATCCCAAGCGAGCAATGGAGCAAGCAAGCGACGCGAGACCCGCTACCTGGAACGCCGGACTCGTCGTTGTTTATCTTCATCCGGGCCGTGGATCGTGAAAAACACGGCCCAAAAGGCGACTTCGGCAAGGGACTGGTCCTCGTGAACAGTCAGGGAAAAGAAGTCAGCGATCTATCCGCTCCCGCTATCCAGCAGGACCCAGAGGCCGGCTGGCTCGCCTTTCATGTGGCCGCTCCACATGAGACTCTCTATCTGCGGTTCACTGGAGAACGTGCCCGCGAATTCCCCTTGCACCTCTATCCGGGCTGGCAGACGCAGGCGTTTCTCATCTACCGCGGCAAACCCTTGTTCGAAACACTGAAAATCTTCCTGGCCCGTGTGGGAAAGGGATTCCAGCCAAAAGCCGAGGAGACCAGAGCCGCCGACATCGCCCTAAATGGTCTACAGAGCAGCCGGGACTTGCTCTCCGAAAATGCTCTTCAGCTTCTCCTGCACGGAAAATTCGACAACCCGATCCTCGGACTTGTGGGAGCGCATGTGCTCGTTCAACGCCACAGAGCGCTGCAGAATCGGCTGTCGTTCGAGCGACGTGATCCCGGTCCCGGGGAATCGAAGCAGCGGCAGGAAGATGAGAAGAGAATCAGTGTCGTCTTGAATCGGCTCGATTCTCTTCTTCCTGGCTCGTCCGACGTAGCCGCGTTGCGCCTTGCGGCATCCTTCCTTCGCTCCTCTGCAAAGCGAAAACTTGAATTTCATCATCCGCCCATGTTTCGTCTTGGTCTGCAGGCTGTTCTTGCTGTGGCCGCGAGGCGGCCAGCAATCATTGCCGAAGACAGCTTGATTTCTAAGATTGCACCACGGCTGTACGCCGATACGCCCTGGTCAACTTGGCGGCCTGAGGTCGAGCAGGGTCCCATCAACTGGGTTCACCTTGCAATTCTGGATTTTATTGAAAAGACGGGCGAGCCCATTGGGAAAGCAAAAAAGACCCCACCAACTTCTGCAGGCCTCATAGCGGAGCAACTCGGACTCCCCCAGCAAACGGTTATAGAGGCCGCAAGAGATCTCAGGACGCGACCGGGCGGAAGTTTGCGCCGTTCGTTGCCGCCTGAATACAAGCCGCTACTCAAGAAGGCTAAGGCAAGGTTAGCGCAGCTGGCATCCAGCACCTCCAAGCGATTGCGCCCTCAGAGCCTGAAGAATGCGCGAACGAAATCGGTGACATCAACATCCGTCAGGAAACAAACTCGCCCTGCGATCATACCTGACAGGGTGCGACCTACGCGGTTGTCACTTGCGACTGTGCGAAAGAAAGCTGCGCTTGCTGGAAAACGTCCTTTCATGCCATCGAAGGGAGTATAGAGACGGTGGTCCAAGGCAGGAGGTGGCGCTTGGATTCCTCCTAAGCAGAGCAAATTCCAATTTCTGGCGGGAAAGAGTGCTGGCCGGCCGACACCACCCCTTCGAACTAGAACGACTGTGAGAACCTGGCTTCCAGGAATTCGCCGAGCTTTGCAGTGGCCTTGAATTGTGGGACGGGATCGAGTTCCTTGAATGCCGACGTGAACGCATTGGAGAGACTCCAGATCGTTCGCGGCCGGAATTCCTCGTACTTCGGCTCGAAGTAAAGGTCATGCACGTTGCGGGCAAGGTGCTTTGGAGCTTCGAGTCTGCCCTCGACGAATGCCTCGTAGATGACCACCTTGGCGGTGACATCCGTCAACTCACTTTTCTGCCAGGCTTCCACTTGCTTCCGCATCGGCTCAAAGTTTCGTTGCATTCGGTCAACACCGACCGAAATGCAGTCGATGAGCGAGAACGACTTTGAGTGCTTGGCGAGCACCGGAGTGAACACGCCTGAGACAATGTCTCCGAGCCTCTGATGTTCCGTCTGTTTAGGATGTTCCAATTGAAGGATGGGGATCCCGCAAGTGCTTGAATCGGATGGCTTCTCCGGTGGGACCCGAATCCACCTGAAAACGTCAATACAAGCGTGAACTACCGGGTACTTCCACGTCCTTAGAGTGCCGTCCGTGCTCTGTAAGTCCGTTAAGTGATTGCAAACTGATTGCAAATTTTCAGGAGTTTCCTGCCCGCGCGACCTGCTCAGCCTGCGTTACGACGCAGTGAAGCTGATCCTGTCCCACGTCAGCGGAAACGGGACAGCCTCGGTTCAAAAGGGAATTGGATACCCCAGCACGCGCATAGCATTTTTACAGATCGACCGGAAAGATTCTCTCTCCGCTGATGACCAATTCTCGTGTGCATTGGGTCTGGATTCTAGAACTGTTCTGGCATTGGCCTTCACCGTCGGACCGCCGAGTGGATGCATGAGCCATTCGGCTGCAAACCGGCCCGGTGCCTTTTCGATCGGCAAATGAAGGTGGGAGCACGCTTGGCACAAAATCTCCTCAGGATCCTGTATGAAATCCTCGAATCGAATTGTTAGTGTATCTGGCCGAGATCGAAGGTATTCGTATCGAAACACATTTCGCCCAAGAACGACACAAGTCTGTGAACTGCATCTTGCAGAATGGTGGAAATCCATGAACCTGCGCGCGAGATCTGTCCGCTACCTCGCCGATGGGACGAGCGTCAACACGATCAGCACCGCTAACACGAAGCTCGCTATAAGCGAGAACACCGCGTGCAACGGGTGCAGGTGGAAATAGCTGTCCCCGTGTCTCTTAAGATGTATTGGGGGTCCTCATGAAAGCCCCCTCGCCGACAGCGGCGGATCCCTTTCAAGCCCCCACCACCGTGCAGAATTTCCTCTTTTCATTAGGCTCCTTTTCTCCATGAAATTGCAATGATGGCTGCAGGTCACTGATTTTCTTGCGCGAACTACTACACTTAAGAGTGTGAAGACGGGCCCAACAAGATTTTCTTCAGCCGATCAAAGCGCAGCTCATCACCAACGCGATATAACATTTCGTGATGGGTGGTCAGCCTCGTCTTGAGGTTCTGTGGCAAGCTGACCTTTGCTCCAGACGGACTCGTCCGAGTTCTTCGATCACGCGAGTTGGTCGTATGCGCCCCGAGTGGGCAACGCGAATCTCCCTCCAGAACCTCCGCCCTCTAGCCAGTTTGTTTTCCGAGGACTTGGCTATTGACTTGGGAACGGTCAATACGCGTGTCTATGCCCGAGGTCGGGGCATCGTTGTCAACGAGCCCTCAGCCGTTGCTCTTGACGACAGCACTGGGGAAGTGCAGGCGGTCGGCAGAGAGGCCAAAGAAATGCTGGGGCGCACGCCAGGCAAGATCAGAGTGATAAAGCCATTGAAAGACGGGGTGATCGCCGACTTCAAAGTGACCGAGAAGATGCTCAGCTATTTTATCCAAAAGGCACATCAGCGCAGGACACTGGTTCATCCGCGCGTCATCATCAGCGTCCCTTCCGAGATTACCCAGGTGGAACGGCGCGCAGTGACAGATTCGGCCTATCGAGCCAAGGCAGCGGAAGTGCACTTGGTTGAGCAGGCGATGATGGCTGCCATTGGCGCCGGGCTTCCCGTTACCAAGCCTGGCGGTAATTTGGTTGTGGACATCGGCGGTGGTACCACTGACGTCGCCGTCATTTCAATGTCCGGCATCGTCTATTCGCGCTCACTGCGCACCGCTGGTAATCACATGGACGAGTCCATCATGAACTACGTGAAACGAAAACATAACCTGCTGATCGGTGAGCGCATGGCGGAGCAGATCAAGATCGAGATTGGGTCGGCATCCGCTCTCGAGAAACCGTTAGCAATGGAGGTCAAGGGGAGAAGTCTCATAGAGGGCATTCCCAAGACGATTACCGTGGACGATAGCGAGATCCGCGAAGCGTTGAACGAATGCGTGGCCACAATTGTGAGCGCAATCCGTGCGGCCCTGGAGCGCACTCCACCAGAACTCTCCGCCGATATCAGCGACCGTGGCATTGTCCTTGCCGGTGGCGGTGCGCTCCTGAGAAATCTGGACAAGAGGATCAGGGATGAAACCGGCTTGCCCGTATGCGTCGCTGACGATCCCCTATGCAGTGTCGTACTAGGCACCGCTAAGCTTCTCGACGACTTCAAATTGTTGCGTCGCGTTGCCGTCGACTAGATCTGCTTCTGTGGTCTCCGCATCCCGGCAACGAGGAACCGTTAGAACCTGCGCTGGTTACGTGGAGAGACGTCGAGCAGCAGTTTCCAGGGGCACCGGAAGAACCAAAGGGCCCGTTCGAATCGGTCAGTCGAATGAGTTGCAGCAGGATTTCCAGTGCCAGTGAAAGTCCTCTTCGATCGTCTTCACAGTAGCCATCGTCATCTCAGTTCCGCAAACCGAGTGGTTGATGGGTTTTCTCTGTTTCCTTCGTCGTTCAAGAGCCATGCTGTACTTCTCTTACGCGGCTCTTTCGTGCCACCAAGCCATATTCCAGATTGAGTTGGTTGTTCGAGTCGCTTTATGGTCGTCAGCAACCACTGTCGTAGTGCACGCTCGATCTCTTCGTTTGTACCGGGTCTGTACAGACCGTCCACCGTCTCACCCGTTTCATTCTGAGGAATGTGTCGGCACGGAACAGCTTCGTAACGGCATTCTTTCGGCATAAAATCCATCAAAACGCAGTCGGCGTCTGAACAGGCAGACCGTCGATGATTAGAGTGCATACGGGTGCCCTGCGCACCGAACCACACCGAGACGGGGCTGCCTCGATTGTGAACAAGAATTCGAGCTACCGGACGTTCCTGCACCCAGTGCGGTCCAGCGTCCGCGATACTCCTGGAGAGAGTTGCGAACTATGACAGGCGTGAACTCAACCGCTCACGACCGACCTTCGTGCACAAATCCCGGCGTCATTCGTGCACATCGTCGAGAAGTAACCTGAGCTTGCCGGAGCGCGACGGGTGCCGCAGCTTGCGCAGGGCCTTGGCTTCGATCTGGCGAATACGCTCGCGGGTGACAGCGAACTCTAGGCCAACCTCCTCCAGCGTGTGCTCCGAGCCGTCCTCCAGACCAAAGCGCATCTTGATAATCCTCTCTTCCCGCGGACTGAGAGTGCGCAGCACGTGCTCGGTCCGTTCCTTCAGGTTCACGTTGATAACGGCCTCGGCCGGCGAGACCGCGGCGCGGTCTTCGATGAAGTCGCTAAGGTGGGAATCCTCCTCCTCGCCGATTGGCGTCTCCAGCGAGATCGGTGCCTGCATGATCTTGAGCACCTTGCGCACCTTGGCCGCAGGAATGTCCATGTGCTTGCCAATCTCTGCCGACGTGGGTTCGCGCCCCAACGCTTGGACCAGTTGCCGCGAAGTGCGAATCAGCTTGTTGACGACCTCGATCATGTGCACCGGGAGGCGGATGGTGCGCGCCTGATCGGCAATGGCGCGGCTGACGGCCTGGCGAATCCACCACGTAGCATAGGTCGAAAATTTGTAGCCACGGCGGTACTCAAACTTGTCCACCGCCTTCATGAGGCCGAAGTTGCCCTCCTGAACCAGGTCCAGGAACTGCAGCCCGCGATTGGCATACTTTTTGGCGATGGAAACCACGAGGCGAAGGTTGGCCTCGATGAGCTCATGCTTGGCCTGCTCCCCGTCCATCTCGGCCTGGATCATTTCGCGCTGGGTGCGGTGCAGCTCCTTAAAGGCCACTCCGGCATCGCACTCCAACCCTTCCAGGTCGGCGCGCCGCCGCCGCTGCGTCTTGCGGTAATCTTTCTTGAGTTCTTCACTGCGCGTGCTCTCAATCTTACTTTCCAGGTTGCTGACCTGCCGGTCGAGAGAGCGCATGACGTCCATGGTTTTATTTACTCGATCAATCACGCGTTTGCGCTCTAAGTTGGTGAAACCGAGGTTGCGGATGATGAGCGAAATCCGAACGATCTCGCGGCCCAGCCTGCATCGGCAGCGGCGGTATTCGCGTGCTTTCTTTTCAGCCGAAATGGTCGATAACCGTCCGGCCAGTTGGCTAGCTCTTTTGTAATGCTTTTGCAACTCGTCGATGCGGCACGTGGTGTCCTTGACGCCGTTCTGTAGGACCTTCTCAGTGATCTCTTCCTCATCGAAGACGACAATTTCCTTGATCGAGCGTGCGCCGCGCTTCAAATCCTCGCCAATGGCCAGAACCTGGCGGATCACAATCGGCGAGCGTGAAAGCGCCTTCAGCACTCGCCGCTGTCCGCGCTCGATACGCTTCGCAATGTCCACTTCGCCTTCACGGGTGAGCAGAGGGACTACGCCCATCTCGCGCAGGTAGATGCGGACCGGATCGTCGGTCTGTTCAACAGCGCCGGGGACCAAGTCGAGTCCGAGGCCCCCGCCGGGCTCCACTTCCTCCTCAGATTTTCTTTTCAGGACCGAGGAAGGTAGCTTGGGCTGGCGTTCAAGCACGTCAATGCCCAGCGTGCCGATGGTGGCAAGCACGTCGTCCAGATCCTCCGGGGAACGGACATCATTGGGACTCAGTTCATTCACCTGTTCACCTCGTTGGAGGCGAGATAAGCGTTTTCCTTTCCGGCATCAATGAGTTTCTAACTTAACTTTAAGTTTCGCTGCTTGTTCCAGTTCCTTCACAGCCGCCATGGTGCGTGCAGTGTAGTCCGCACGCTTATCCGACTTCGGGCGTCGGTTGCGTTTGGTGACAGAATTATGCTTTGACATTGGCTCCTCCTGTTGCTGCTTACAGCACCATGTTGTGCAGAGCGCCAGTTGGCCCTTAACTCACGGAGGCTGCTGCTTGGCAGCAGCGGCCCTAATTGTTGAAACTTAATCGTGCTCTTTGCGAAGCTTTTTTCGGGCACGCTTCTGCGCCAAAGCTTGCTTCACCCGGCGTCTCTCGCCCGGCTTCAGGTAGTAGGAGTGACGCTTCACTTCCTTGATGATGTCTTCCGTCATAACCTTGCGCTTGAACCGACGCAGGGCGTTCTCCAACGATTCACCCTCTTGCAGTCGAATTTCTGCCAAACTCATCACCCCCAAGCCAGCACTATATCGACCATATTAGAGCTTACTCCCTTTGTGCGGCGCTTCGTGGCCGCCAACTACCAAATCACGCCATCTACTTCGCTAAACCGCTAAACATCCTTCAGTTGGTTCTCATCCAGCCCGAAATAGTGACCCAGTTCATGGATGACCGTAAGGCGGATTTGTTCGCGGACTTCGGCCTCGCTGGAGCAGACCGCTTCGATATTCTTCTGATAGAGCACGATGTGATCGGGTCCTGACGGTAGGTCGAATATGCTCTTCTTGGTCGTGGGCACGCCATGAAAGAGACCCAGAAGCAGCCGCCTTTGCTGCCCCGACTGCGGTGATGGCTGGTTCGGCGGCATATCCTCTATCAGAATGGCAACGTTACGAATGCGACTGCGAAATTCTTGAGGGAGCGAGTCGAGCGCCTCCTCGACTACCTTGACGAAATGTTCGCGATTCATCCTTCACCCACTGAAAATACATGGTCGCTCGACATCAGATGAACGGCTGCCGCGTGGATTACGTCGAGACGCTGGAGGGTGCCGGTTTCAAGTTCGAGAACCCGAACGTGAAGAGCACCTGCGGCTGCGGGTCGTCGTTCAACGTCTAATCAGATTAGCGCGAAAACTACGGAAGCCTCGTCGCAGGGCGAGGCCTTTTCTTTTGCACGCGCTTTTTCATTGACCGCTGGATCTCGACACAAAGGGAGACTCGATTGTCAGGCACCATGAAAGCGGGCGCAATCATGATGAAGGTGGGCACCATCCTTCCCCAATCCTTGCGAGTAGAAACGGAACTATATTCACAGGGCTGGGAAATCATCAAGACTTCCGACGCCGACGCCCTCGATCGAGACATCCGACGAGCTGCATGAACTCATCTGGGGTGAGGAATGTCCCACGTCAGCGGAAATGGGACAGTGACATGCATCACCAAGGCATGTGTCAGCACTCACGAACGACACTGCTACGTTCCACCAGCGTCACAATGTGGGGGCACTAGGTTCGCGCCCCCTAGGGAAAACCAATTCCGTCTATTTTCAGGCCGCAGCGGCAACGCGCGGCACAGTGATCATGAACGGTCTCTGGTGTTCGAAAGCACGCTCCCGATGGCCCACGATCATATACTTCGGGCTCTGGGTCGGCGGCATGAAACCAGCGATTTCGCTGCGGAAGTGGTGGTAACCACCGGTGAATCTGCCCTTGTCCCAGACTTTCAGCAGGGTCTCAGTAAACACACCATTCTTGGTTCCATCCATTGCCACTTGGTTATCCTGACAAGCAGAAATCAAGATAACACTGCAGTCTACGTTGACCTCTTCTCTACGTGGGGTTTTCTGGCGAATGGCGTCGTAGAGCGTTGCCCGCTCCTTGTAAATCTTCGACTGCACGTCAGGGGGCAGGAACTTGGGCCTGAGATCGGGGCCTGTGCTTGCGCGCACGCGCGTTTCCAAATGAAGAAGGAACGGTGCGGGGTTTAGAAACATGGCTTTGGTCATAGTCCCGCTATGGCAACTGTCGGACAAAACGAAAACTCGTACGCCGGGCCGGAAACGCGACCACATCGCGTACAGTTCATCATCGACAAGCTCGCGGTCGTAGAGCACCCACGTCTCGTCCAGGCCGTCGGGTTCACTCTTGTTAACGTCATTAATTTGGCCGCCGTGGCCCGAATACGTCAGTAAGAAAAAGTCGTCCTCGACCAATCCCTTGGCGGCCTTTTCGATTGCGTCCAGCAACGCAGTGGACGTGGCAGCTTTCGTCAACAGTGACTGGGTAGCGAATCCTTGGGCTTTTGCGATTGTTTCCATGTCTCGGGCGTCGTTCTCGCAGGCCACAAGTTCCCCTTTCCAGCCGACGTAGTGAGTTGGGTCAACTCGGTTCAATCCAATATGCAGAGAACTTCCCTTTGGTTTAGCTGCTCCTACCATAGATCCTCCTTCACAAGTTGAAGTCACCGCGATTGGGACCGAACGGCAGCTAGTGGGCTATTGTCGTCCGGCCACCGATGAACTGCATGGACGGATGCTCATTATTGATTCGTACGCTCTTCTTCGGCGAAGGTTCGACATGGTATTTGGTGGGAACGAATCTTCCCTGGACGAGGCGATATGGTCGTCGCTCAACGTCCCTTAAGCAACCGGACGAATTCGTCTGAGCTGAGCTGAAGCCTGCGAAGCAAATCGTGTAATGTTCCCTTGGGTAGTGTGTCGCCTGGGTTTGGTTCATGGAACAGAATTAGATTTGGCGTTCGGGTCGGGTTGAAAAACACTCTCCCTGAACCCAGATGCGACTCTCACGGGCTTGTAACCGAGCTTGTGAAAGACGCCTACGAACTGGCTCCACCGAAGCTGCACAGGAAATCCAGACATGTCGAACTCCGCTGGAAGCTCTCTCTTCTATTGTTCTTTGAAGCCGTTAATTTCCGATCGACTCCTCCTTTACTTCGCCGACAGTGCGAACATCAAGACGACCAAGACTACGAAAACGAAGCCTGCGATAAGCGAAAACATCGTGTGGAACGGATGTCCGTGGAAATAGCTATCGTCGGACCTTTTGAGGTGCATTAAAGTCTTCACGGCGAACCTCCTCGGCGGCCACCAAGCGGATCCGTTGCAGAACCTTTGGCTTACAGCTTCTTACTTTTAATTAGACACCTTTTGCCGGGATTTTGCAGTGATATTGGGCGACAGATCTCGCAAACACGAAGCTCGGCAGCTTGCCAACTCCATATCCGCGCGCATCCTCCGAGTCTTTGGCCATGGCTTTGGTCATAGTCCCGCTGTGGCAACTGTCGAACAAAACGAAAACTCGTACGCCGGGCCGGAAACGCGACCACATCGCGTACAGTTCATCTTATTCAGTTGCGCTGCCTTCAACCTGCTCCGCATTCCAAAGCTAAGGATCCAGTGTGCGTGAACGCCAACCCCATCCCCGGATACGCCGCCCAGAAGCCCACGCAGCGGCCATCGTACCCCTGCCAACTTGATCGATCCGAACCCTTCACCGGACACCCAATGCTAATTCCTATCTCCAAAACTCGATTTTCAACAAGTTCCTAGGGCCGATGCCCTCACCAGCCTGCTTGTTGGCTGCTGGGGGGAATCGGTGGGACAATTGGGCGGCGTCAGGAGGCTGCGCGATGACGGTTCCGCAGATCGTTGAGGTCGTAATAATCGTGATTGTGATCTACGTGGCGGTTCGTTTTTTTAGGAAAAGGGGGTAAGGCTGACTCGGTGCGCCTGTGGGTGGGGTGACCAGCCTAAAGGACGATCAACATGAGAATAGCCCAGGTCGCACCCCTGTACGAGAGTGTTCCACCTCATCTCTACGGTGGGACGGAGCGCGTCGTCTCGTACCTGACCGAAGCGCTGGTGAAAAAGGGAAATGACGTCACGCTCTTTGCCAGCGGGGATTCCATCACGGAGGCAAGATTAATTCCTGGTTGCGAGCGCTCTCTGCGTTTAAGCGAAGACTGCATCGATCCGATGGCGCATCACGCCGTGCTCATGGATGAGGTGTTCGCCCGCGCCGGCGAGTTCGATCTGATTCACTTCCACACGGACTATACGCACTTTCCATTTAGTAAGAACCTCCGTTTGAGGAACGTGACCACTTTGCACGGCCGACTTGATCTGCCGGATCTCAAACCCCTGTACCGGCAATTCAGGGACATGCCCTTGATTTCGGTCTCCTTGTCGCAGCGGACCGCTTTAGGAAATGTCAACTGGGTCGGGAACGTCTATCATGGACTTCCGACGGACCTTTATACTCCACGTGAACAGCATGGAGAGTACCTGGCTTTCCTGGGACGCATATCCCCCGAGAAGCGCCCCGATCGAGCGATCCGTATCGCACTGAAAGCAGGAATGCCGCTGAAGATCGCAGCCAAAGTGGATCGGGTGGACAGGGAATATTACGAAACAAAGATCAGGCCTCAGCTGAAAAATCCGGGAATTGAGTTCATCGGCGAGATCACCGATGCAGAGAAGACGGAATTTCTCGGGAACGCCTACGCTTATCTATTCCCGATCGACTGGCCTGAGCCGTTCGGGCTCTCCATGATTGAAGCGATGTCCTGTGGCACACCGACAATCGCGTTTTCCGGCGGATCTGTGCCCGAAGTTTTAGATGAAGGAATAACCGGGTTCGTGGTCAATTCGGAAGAAGAGGCGGTCCGCGCCCTCAAGATGGTCGCTCAACTAGATCGCCGCAAGTGCCGTACCATGTTTGACAGACGATTCACGGATACACGCATGGCTGAGGAGTATTTCGCTATTTACGAAAAGCTTCTGAACAACGAACTCTTCTCCGCAGGAGAAGATAATACGGGACAGGGTTCCCGCCTTTTACCGTGGAAAGCTGGACGATCAATTGAAAGATATCGTCAGGGTTGAAAACGAATACTATGTTCGCGCTACCTCAGCACTCGCGGACGACCGTACCAGAGTTCTGAAGAGTGGAAAAACCTTCGCAGTTTTCAATCGCTATGGAGACATCGAGGCGTTAGGTCCCTTACAGTTTGGTCTTTTCTACGCTGAAACCCGGCACCTGTCGCACCTGACACTGCGGATCAATGAGCGGCAACCCATGCTGCTGAGTTCAACGGTCCGCGAAGATAACGCATTTCTCTTTATCGACATGACGAATGTTGACACCACCACCCACGGAGACATCGTGTTGCCCCGCGGAACGCTTCACGTATTCCGCCGTAAGTTTCTGGACAACTCCATTTGCTACGAAGAGGTGCGGTTACAAAATTACGGTCTTGAAACTATCTCGGTATCGATCGGTTTTCACTTCGATGCGGATTTTGCAGACATCTTTGAAGTCCGAGGCTCGGTTCGCGAGAAGCGCGGCGAAAGGCTACCCAACCGAGTTACCGAGGATGAAATTGCAATCGCATACAGAGGTCTGGACGGGGTGGAGCGCCGGACGCTGTTGCGGTTCTCGCCCGCTCCTCACGTCCTGAATACGGATGAAGCCAGGTTCGATCTGCGGATGGGATCTAAAACCGAAGAAATCTTAAACGTTGCCGTTTCTTGCGAACAAGATTCAGAGCACAGCCCTCCAACATACCGTTCCGACTTCGGGGGTTTGAGCAAGCGATTAGCAGCGAGTCTGCTCCAAGAGTGCCGCATCACGACTTCGAGTAGTCGCTTCAATACTTGCCTCGCGCGTTCGGAAGCTGATCTGAGTATGCTCGTTGAAGGAAACCCCGAAACTGATTATCCCTACGCCGGCGTGCCCTGGTTCAGTACCGTATTTGGGCGGGATGGGATTGTTACCGCCTTGGAGTGCCTCTGGCTCGCTCCAGCAATTGCCAAAGGCGTTTTGACCTATCTCGCGAAGACGCAGGCTCAGGAGACAATTCAGGAACAGGACGCCACGCCGGGGAAAATTCTTCACGAAATGCGCCGCGGAGAAATGGCAGCCTTGAAGGAAGTGCCGTTCGGGCGCTACTACGGCAGCGTAGATTCCACACCCTTGTTTCTTATTCTTGCCGCCGCTTACTACGTAAGGACAGCCGACCTCGATTTCATCAATAGCATCTGGTTGAATATTGAGTCCGCCCTCTCGTGGGTTGACCATTACGGCGATGTTGATGGCGACGGATTCGTCGAATACGAGCAGAAGTCAAAGAAAGGGCTGCTCCAACAGGGTTGGAAAGACTCGCATGATTCGGTATTCCATAAAGACGGACGCTTGGCTGAGCCACCCATCGCACTTTGCGAGGTGCAAAGCTATGTCTACGGCGCCAAGAAAGGGGTCGCGCTGCTGGCCGAGGCGCGAGGACATTTCGAAACGCGCGACCGCTTAAACCGTGAGGCGGACCTCTTACGGACGCGGTTCGAGGCCTCTTTCTGGTCAGATGAGCTCAAGCTTTATGTGCTCGCGCTCGATGGAAACAAGAAACCGTGCCAAGTCCGCACTTCCAACGCCGGACACGTTTTGTTCACCGGTCTTGCCAGCCGGGAACATGCGGCGATTGTAGCGGAGACTCTGCTTGATGAGCAGTTTTTTTCGGGCTGGGGCGTTCGTACCGTAAGGGCGGGCGAAGCGCGGTACAACCCGATGTCCTATCACAACGGGTCGGTTTGGCCGCACGACAATGCACTGATAGGTCTTGGATTGGCGCTCAATGGGTCTCAAGACAAGGCGGTCAAGATCCTTGCCGGGCTATATGACGCGTGTCTCCATTTTGATCTCCACCGGCTGCCGGAACTGTTTTGCGGATTTCACAAACGACCCGATGGAAATGGTCCGACGCATTATCCGGTCGCATGTGCGCCTCAAGCGTGGGCGGCGGGCTCGCTTTACCTGCTCTTGCGCGCTTGTATGGGACTCGACATTCGAGCGGGCGACCAAAAAATTGCCTTGATAAACCCCACACTTCCAGCGAGCCTCGACGAGGTTCGCATAAACGGCCTCCGTGTCGGTAACGCATGCGTCGACTTTTTCCTTAAGCGCGACAGACATTCTATTGCTGTCGAAGTGCTGAAAAAAGAGGGCGATCTAGAGATCATCAAGTCGATTTGAGACAGCATATTGAGTTTTGCACGCCGAAGCTTTTCCGGCCACGATCTGATAAATCCGTTGGCATGATCCCGCTTTCCAGATTCTCGCCGACATCGGGGGGCTTGCCGGCGGTGGTAAAGGAGCCCTGATTGGTACCGCAGTGGGTGCCGGTGCGGGAACCGCAGGAGCGGCATACACCGGGAACAAGGAGATCGTCCTGCCCGTCGAGTCCACCCTCGTCGTGCGGCTGCGTCGTCTCCCGCAGCAACCACAACGCAATTACCGTTTCGTAGCCGTAGGACGAATAGCGTCATATATTCCCCGACTGAGTGCTACGCCAATGGCACCGGAGCAATGTCTGTTGTGAATACCTCGCCCGGCATCGCTGTCAACGTTCGGGAAGGAAGATTGTTCTCACGGCAGCGCCGCTGACGAACAAGGGGCCGCTCCTCGATCAGAATAGTGCCGACTTGAACTTTTGGCGTCATCGGCTCCCCCGAGTGAACGTATCTTGCGACCAAAAAAGGGGTGGCGCAGGTAGCCACCCCGGGCGATTGACGAGGCACCGTCTCAGGCGGCCACGGCGGCGGGTTTGTGAATAGTCGAGCTAATCACATCCGAGACTTGCACCTTGGGAGTGCCGTCTAATACTTTATCCAGGATCTTGAGCACTTTGGGGTAGCCTGCAGTGTTGTAGGCTTCCGCGTACTCCTTGGTATCCCAGAGACTGATTACGACCACATCCAGCCCTCCCGGGACAGCAAATGTGATTTCATCCCGGAACCCACGCTGCTTCCGCAGCATGGGAATGACTTCTTTTTCGAAAATCCGCGTGAACTCGCTCAGAGTGTTTGGTTTAAGGCGTAGAGAGACATTGCGAGCAAACATGATCAACCTCCATCGTTTGGTTAGGTAATCTAAGAGGGAGAACTTCAGATGGGCTGACTTAGTTCAGGAGACCTGAAAGAGCGGGAAGACTACACGCTCAATTACGACCCTAGCCTTCTGCACTGCGATTGTCAACCGACACTGAGTGGCTCAATTTGCCAGAAGCACGATTTCCTCAAGTGACCAAACGTGATCGGATAAGCCAGCGGCCATCGCGGGCGTGATTCTCATCGACTTGTTTATTCTCGCGAAATTGTAGTGCGTGAAGTGAATGGCGACCATCGCAGCGAGATTCTCATTTTTCTTCGAGGATCCATTCGTCAGACGTGTGAAGCGGCGCATCGGCATCCTCATCGTAAGATTCTGACGCTCAACATAGCTTGTGCTGACGTGATTGGGATCGGGATTCCCGCTCACGATTTTCATATCACAGCCGATGCAGACCGCTGGCGAATAGCAGGTTTCATTCTCGCTGGGTGCTCCATAAATCTTCTGTAGCTGGGCGTAGTCCACGTCCATGCCGAATGCGCCTTCGATCGCGTCCGAGGTAAGCTCGGTGGCCAGGGCCTGCGGGCGGTCTAAAGGGCGGCGCAGGGGTTAGAGTCCCACCACACGGAGCAAACCTACGTCCGCCGATGCTTCAGTGATTCTCGGTAGCTTCTTTCACGATCCGGGCCGCGGCTTGGCTGGCGTCCTCGCGCATATGGACCGTGCGGAAGTGTTGGTTGAACAGGTCCCTTAATTCGCGCTCGTGTTCGGAAGGCTTGCCGAACTTGCCTTCAGTACTGAACCTCGTCTGCGGGCAGGAGGAGCACGTTCCCACAACCGGATTCCTACCCTGCCATTTAATAATCACAAGGCTGGGCTTTTTCATGCCCTCAGTTTTCCACAGGCCGATGCCGATTACCAGCCCTGTGGATTTCAAACTGCACCACTACCCGAATTTCATTGCTTTTTTACCGCGCGGGAGCCTAGGCTGAAAGAGGTCCCTTACGCATCACTCCGGCGCTCTCTAGACGTTCACGCCTTCCGCGACGGTCCTCTGCGCAACCGATAGAAATGAGGGTTCACCATGGAACCCGTTTTCCGTCCGTTCTGTCCTC
>Ga0209648_10001358_pt1 | contig 19676 bp, 19 predicted proteins | sample GraSoi2013_115cm_FD_185830 | JGI IMG/M metagenome (GOLD analysis project Ga0209648, IMG submission 185830) | Grasslands soil microbial communities from the Angelo Coastal Reserve, California, USA - Sample 9_17_2013_115cm (SPAdes) (version 2) | ecosystem: Environmental > Terrestrial > Soil >...
GAGCGCTCCAGGGATCGGCCTTGTCGGTCATGTCAGTGGTTCTGTTCATTGCTGTACGCCAACGCGCGCCGGCGAGGGAAACCTCCACGATACGCTCTGCATCGTCGCATCGCTCAGTCCGGCCAGGGCAGCAATGGCTGTCTCGGCATAGAAGGCAAGCCGGCGTGCATTCCCGATTTGCTCTCCGTTCAAGATATTCTTGCACAGCGCCTGCGCCAGCGGCTCCACGCCTGCGGCCACCGCGAGATCGTAGGCCGCCGCCCGGCCGTAGAACGCCTCCCCAAAGGCCTGCATGCGCTTCGGGACTGCGAGGTCGCCGACACCCATTTCGCGCAAATTGGCGTCCATATCGTCGCAGAAGCGGTCGAACAGCGCTTGCGAAAGTCCCGCGGCGCCCTCGATCGGCCTCAGCCGCCGCAATACCATCCATAAATGCAGCACCAACAGGTCAAAACGGCCGTTAACCGTGTCCGGCACGCCCAAGTCCCGATAAAACAACGGTTCTCGCGCTTGCGTCACGATCATGCCATAGATGGCCTCAATGGTGCCGCGCGAGGGTATCCGGGGTTTCCTGAAGTGATTGAACGGCCAAAGCATTGTGGGTTCCGCAGGCGAGCCCACCAGTGTCCCGGCTCTAACATTCGCATTCCGTTGCAGCGAGCTCGTGAGCGAATGTTAGAGCCGAAAGGACACTGGCAAATGTGTGATTCTAGTGCGGTTTATGGGATTTGACATTCGCTATGACGACTCGTGGAAAATATTGGAGCGAATGTCAAATCCCCCGCACTAGTGCCCGCGCATGTTGCAATCCAGCGTGCTGCCCGGTACGTCAACGCCTCGCGCGATGCAAGGGGACGGGACCAGTTCCGGAATGACCGAAACAAGCCAGACCCGCTCCGGCGTGTGCTCTCCGTGCGGCTTGGCTGCGCGCTGGCGCGGCATGCGCGCCGTCGCCGCCATCGCTTTGGTGTGCGCGGTACTGGGCGGCTGCACCGGCGAGCAGTTTCAGAAGGGCTATATCCTCCCCCCCGGCGCGCTCGAGCAGATTCCGATCGGGGCAAGCCAGGATCAGGTGCTGATCGTGATGGGAACGCCATCCACGGTCGCGACCCTCAACGGCGAAGTCTTCTATTACATCTCGCAGCGCTCCGAGCGCCCGATCGCGTTCATGAACCAGAAGGTCGTGGACCAGCGGGTGATCGCGATTTATTTCGACAAGAACCGCCAGGTGCAGCGGCTCGCCAATTACGGGCTGCAGGATGGCAAGATATTCGACTTCATCAGCCGCACCACGCCGACATCGGGCCAGGAGCTCAGCTACCTGACGCCGTTGTTCAAGCTGCTGAGCTTCAACTAAAGGACCCTGCGCCAAGCCGTCAGCTTGCCGGCCGCCTGCGCATTCCCTACCCTCCCCGCAAAACAATAATCGAAGCAGGGAGCGAACCGTGACCAGATTGATTTCTCGCCGCCGCGTATTGACGGGTGCCGCAGCGGTTTCGGCAGCCGCCATTTTGCCGCGCGCGAGCTTGGGTGCCGACTGGCGGCCCACCGAAACGGTCCGCCTGATCGTGCCGGCTGCCGCCGGCGGCAGCACGGATGTGATGGGACGGATGCTGGCAGTGCATCTGCAGACGGCCTGGGGCCAGTCCGCGATCGTGGAAAACCGCTCCGGCGGGGGTGGCACCATCGGCACATCGGAAGTCGTGCGCAACAAGGGCGACGGGCATACCATTCTCGTCGGCAATCCCGGCCCCAATGCCATCGCCTACAGCATCTTCCGCAACCTGAACTACAAAGCGGATCAGCTTCAGGCGGTCAGCAACCTGATCCGGATTCCGAATATCGTGTGCGCTCACCCCTCGACCGGGATCAAGTCGATCCCCGAATTGATCGCCTATATCAAGGCCAATCCGGACAAGCTGAATTATGGCTCGTCCGGCGTCGGGCAGAGCCCGCATCTCACCGGCGCCTGGTTCCTGCAGCTCACGGGATTGAAGATGGTGCACGTCCCGTTCCGCGGCGCGGGTCCGGCGCTGCAGGCAGCGCTCGGTGGCGACATCCAGATCTTGTTCGACAATCTGTTTCCGTCACTGCCGCAGGTCCAGGACGGCAAACTCAACGGGCTCTGCGTCACGACACCCGAGCGAAGCGCCTCGGCGCCTGACCTTCCGACCATGCGCGAGACCACGCCGGAGCTTGCAAAGTTCGACGTCTCCTCCTGGTTCGGCATTTTCCTGCCAAAGAGCGCGCCGGCTGCTGTCGTCGATGCCCTCAACAGGGAGATCAAGGTGTTCCTGGAGCGCGAAGACACCAAACGCAACATCGCCGCCATGGGCGCCCGAACGGATTACGGCACGCCGCAACAATTTTCCGACTTCGTGCAGGCGGAAACGGTGAAGTTCGCTGGTATCATCAAGCAGGAAGGCCTGCAGATGGACGTGAACTGAGGAGCGCCGTCCACGCATACCCCCGTCATCCTGCGGAGCCGCGCTCTTTGCGCGGCGTCTGCCACCGAGATTCCAGAACGAAAAAACCCGCGGCTCGCACCGCGGGGTTTTGTCTCGGTCGTGTATCGCCGCTCAGTGTGCGAGAATCGCCAGCAGCAACAGCGCCACGATGTTGGTGATCTTGATCATCGGGTTGACCGCGGGGCCGGCCGTATCCTTGTAGGGATCGCCGACGGTATCACCGGTTACCGCCGCCTTGTGGGCATCAGAACCCTTGCCGCCGTAGTGGCCGTCCTCGATGTACTTCTTGGCGTTGTCCCAGGCTCCGCCGCCCGAGGTCATCGAGATCGCGACGAACAGGCCGGTCACGATGACGCCGAGCAGCATCGCGCCGACCGACGAGAACGCCGCCGACTTGCCGGCCGCGCCGCCGCCTGCGATTGCGAAGATTACGAAGTAGACGAAGATCGGCGACAACACCGGCAGCAGCGACGGGATGATCATTTCCTTGATCGCCGCCTTGGTCAGCAAATCCACCGCCTTGCCGTAGTCCGGCTTGTCGGTGCCCTGCATGATGCCGGGCTTCTCGCGGAACTGGCGCCGCACTTCCTCGACGATCGCGCCGGCAGCACGGCCGACCGCGGTCATGCCCAACGCGCCGAACAGGTACGGCAGCAGGCCGCCGAACAACAGGCCGACCACGACGTACGGATTGTTCAGCGAGAAGTCGGGCAGCACGCCCTGGAAGTACGGAAACTTCGCCGTATTGGCGATGAAGTATTTGAGATCTTCATTATAGGCCGCAAACAGCACCAGCGCGCCGAGACCGGCGGAGCCGATCGCATAGCCCTTGGTGACCGCCTTGGTGGTGTTGCCGACGGCATCGAGCGCATCGGTGGCTTTTCGGACTTCCTTGGGCAGGCCGGCCATTTCGGCAATGCCGCCGGCATTGTCGGTGACCGGGCCGAACGCGTCGAGCGCCACGATCATGCCGGCCAGCGCCAGCATCGTGGTAGTGGCGATCGCGATGCCGAACAGGCCGGCAAGGCTGTAGGTGACGAGAATGCCGGCGATGATCACCAGCGCCGGACCGGCGGTGGATTCCATCGAGATCGCCAGACCCTGGATCACATTGGTGCCGTGGCCGGTGACCGACGACGCCGCGATCGACTTCACCGGGCGATTTTCGGTGCCGGTGTAGTATTCGGTGATCCAGATGATCATCCCGGTAACGACGAGGCCGACGATGCCGCATTCGAACAGCGCCATGCCGGTGAATTTCACGCCAGCCAGCGGACCGAAGCCGATCAGCCAGTAGATCACACCGGCGACGCCGATCAAAGACAGCACACCGGTTGCGATCAAGCCCTTGTACAGCGCGCCCATGATCGACTGGTTGGCGCCGAGCTTGACGAAGAAGGTGCCGACGATCGAGGTGATGATGCAGGCGCCGCCGATCGCGAGCGGCAGCGTCATCATGTTCACCAGGAGCGGCGAATTCGCGAAGAAGATCGCGGCCAGCACCATGGTGGCGACCGCGGTCACCGCGTAGGTTTCGAACAAGTCGGCGGCCATGCCGGCGCAATCGCCGACATTGTCGCCGACGTTGTCGGCGATGGTGGCGGGGTTGCGCGGATCGTCCTCGGGAATGCCGGCCTCGACCTTGCCGACGAGATCGCCGCCGACGTCGGCGCCCTTGGTGAAGATGCCGCCGCCGAGACGCGCGAAGATCGAAATCAGCGAAGCGCCGAAGCCGAGCGCCACCAGCGCATCGACCACGGTGCGGCTGTTGGCGGCGAGCCCCATGTAATGGGTGAGAAAGGTGAAGTAGAGGGTGACGCCGAGCAGCGCGAGACCTGCGACCAGCATGCCGGTGATGGCGCCGGCCTTGAAGGCGAGTTCAAGTCCGCCGGCCAGCGAGGTGGTCGCGGCCTGCGCGGTGCGCACGTTGGCGCGAACCGAGACGTTCATGCCGATGAAGCCGGCGGCGCCCGACAGCAGCGCGCCGATCAGGAAGCCTGCCGCGACCAGCATGCCGAGAAAGTAGGCCAGCAGCACGAAGATCACGATGCCGACCATACCGATGGTCATGTACTGGCGCTTGAGATAGGCCTGCGCGCCTTCGCGCACCGCGGCCGCGATTTCCTGCATTCGCGGATTGCCCGCATCCGCCTTCATGACCGATGCCGTCGCCCAGATGGCGTAAACGATGGAAAGCGCTCCGCAAAGCACGATCACCCATAATGCTGTCATTGAATTTGCCTCAGATCCTGATTCTGACCCCACGCCTATCACCGCGGGAGCGGTGGCGCATAAAAAGAAGGCCTGCCCTGCCCAGAAGGGCGGCCTTAAATCGGCGGGACCATGCCAAAATCACATCCCCGGCGCAACGCCGCGGAGGGCCGAAACCGTCGATTTCGGCAGGTATTTGCGTCGAGACGGGCGCTTTTCGCCGGAATTCTAGAAATGGCTGTAGGAGAGGCGCGGCAGCGCTATTTCCCTGCCCTGCGTGTCCAGAAATTTGGGGGCTGACGTATCAGCGATGACAGTCCCTATCGAGGTCACGGCCACCCCAACGGTTCCCGCTTCCCGCGCGAACGCCTCGAAGCTGCCCTCCGGGATCGCGCACAAAATCTCGTAATCGTCTCCGCCGGAAACGATGGTCTCAATGCCGACAGTGCCGCGCGCGAGCAATGCTGCAGCAGCCGCAGACAATGGGATGCTTGGCGCGTCGACGACGGCCGAGACGCCGGACGCCGCGCATAGTTTCGCGAGATCGCCGGCGAGACCGTCAGACACGTCCATCGCAGCATGAGCATGATCGCGAACCGCCATCGCGAGAAGTGTGCGCGGCTGGGGAATCCGGTAGCGCTCCACCAGCATCTGTTTTGCCGCCGCGTCATGGGCGAGCGCGGTCGTGACCGCCCCGCCCCGGAGCATATCGAGGCCAAGCGCGGCGTCGCCGATCGTGCCGGTCACCACAATGCGATCGCCAGGTTTCGCGCCGCTGCGATGGACCATCTTGCCGCGGGGTACGCGCCCGAACGCCGTGATCGAGATCATCAGTGGACCCGGCGTGGAAACCGTATCGCCGCCGAGCAGCGGGCAGCCGAAAAGGCCTGCGTCCTCGCCAAGCCCGCGTGCGAACGGTGTCAGCCAGGCATCTTCTGCGGCGCGCAGCGCCAGCGTCAGCACAAACCCCGCCGGCGTCGCGCCCTTCGCGGCGAGATCGGAGAGATTCACCCGCAGCGCCTTGCGCGCGACTCTGTCGGGAGGATCATCGGATAGAAAATGCACACCTTCCACGATGGCGTCGGTCGTGACCACGATGTCGTCGCCCGAGGCTTGGATGATCGCGGCATCGTCGACAAGGTTGAAGGCGCCGGGATCGGTCGCAAGCGGCCTGAAATAGCGGGCGATCAGCGAGTCTTCACCGGAAGGGCTGTTTTCGCGGTCTGTCATGAAGCACGATCCGCTGCACAGCCGTCATCGCCCGGCTCGACCGGGCGATCCAGTATTCCAAGGCGCCGGTGATCAAGCACGAAGGCCGCGGAGTACTGGATCATCCGCTTTCGCGGATGATGACAGCCGAATGTGTGGCTGGCGTACCGCTCCAAAGTAGGCCACCTCCATTGCTGTCCCGTGTTCTCAACTAACCGCGTAAAAACTCGTCGGCGCGAAACTGGCGGGCGATCTGGTCGAGCACCGCGTTCACCATGCCGGTCTCGTCGCCATCGACAAAGGCATGCGCGACATCGACATATTCCGATATGACGACGCGGCCGGGCACGTCCTTGCGATGCTCGAGTTCGTAGGAACCGGCGCGGAGCACCGCGCGCAAAATGGCGTCGATCCGCTTCAAGGGCCAGCCTTTTGAGAGCGCATCGTCGATCAACGGATCGAGTTTGGCCTGATCGCGCACCACGCCGGACACGACGTCGCGGAAGAATGCGGCCTCGGCCGGCAGGTATTTGTCGCCTTCGACCTCGCCGCCGAGCCAATGACTCTCGAATTCGGCGAAGATGTCGTTAATGCCAGCGCCGCCGATATCCATTTGATAGAGCGCCTGCACCGCCGCCAGCCGCGCCGCGCCGCGCCGATTGGCCTTTTTGTCTTTGCTCTTTTCCTGGCCCATGGCCGGCTTCTTCTCTTGTTTGTTCTTGTTCTCGGCCATGATCAGATCCGCGTCAGCCGCCGTTTGATCCGCAGCATCGCCAATGCCGCGCGTGCGGCGTCGCCGCCCTTGTTGAGTTCGCTGGCGCGCGCCCGCGCCCAGGCTTGCGCGTCGGTGTTGACGGTAATGATGCCGTTGCCGAGCGGGAACCGCCGGGCCACCGCGAGATCCATCAGCGCGCGCGAGGATTCCATCGAGACGATTTCGAAATGGATGGTGTCGCCCCTGATGACGCATCCCAGCGCGATCGCGGCATCGTAAGGTTTGCCGCTGCTCTCGGCAGCGTCGAGCGCAATCGCGATCGCCGCCGGAATTTCCAGCGAGCCGGGCACCGTGATCACGTCGTGCATGACGCCTGCGGCTTTCAGCTCGGCGACCGCGCCTTCGAGCAGCGCATCCTGGATGTCGTCATAAAAGCGCGCCTCGACGATCAGCGCCCGCGCGCCCGATATGTCGGTTTGATCTTTTAATTGTGCGCGCCGCGCGTCTGCCATTGTTCAATCATCCAAAAAAGTCGTCATTGCCGCCTTTATCCGGCAATCCATCTTGTTAAGAGGATGGATACGCGGGTCAAGCCCGCCTATGACACATTTATCGTTGAAGCCTATTTCATTTCCGAGAGCCGCGCGGCGTAGCGCGCCATCAGATCGACCTCGAGATTGACCTCAGACCCCGCACCCCAGCCGGCGAGCGTCGTGACATCAAGCGTATGCGGAATGATCAGCACCGAAAACACGACGTCATCGACCGTATTCACCGTCAACGACACGCCATCCAGTGTCACCGAGCCCTTGGCGGCGATGAAGCGCGCCAGTTCGCGCGTGGTGCGCAGATAAAACCGCGCCATGTCGGGCAGATCGTCGCGTTTGACGATGGTGACGATGCCGTCGGCATGGCCGGCCACGATATGGCCGCCGAGTTCGTCGCCGATCTTCAGCGCGCGTTCGAGATTGAGTTTTGTGCCAACGCCCCAATGCTTCGCGGTGGTCATCCCAAGCGTCTCAGCCGCGGCATCGACATCGAACCAGGTCTTGCCCTGCGCGACGCCCGAGGCGACAACGGTGAGGCAGACGCCGTTGCAGGCGATCGAGGCGCCATCCGCAATGGTTGATCGGTCGTAGCGGCATGCGATGCGCAGTCGGTGCAACTGCCCCTGCGCCGTTGGCGTCAAGGCTGTGATCTCGCCGATGTCGGTGACAATGCCGGTGAACATCAAACGCGCTCGTAAATCGTAAGAGTATCTTTCTGCAGCGTTTCGCTAGCACGTAGTTTGAACATGGGCGACTCGGTGAGAACTGATAGCGGCAATGCGTCCAGCGCGGCGATGCCGTCGGCATCGACAGCCTCTGCGCCGCGCAGCAGCCAGACTTCGTCGACCAGGCCCGCGGCGACGAAGGACGACGCCACGCGCGCGCCGCCCTCCACCAGGAGCCGGGTGATGCCCCTCCCGGACAGCGCATGCAGTACGGCCAGGAGATCGAGCCCCGGCGGCGTCGATGTGGTGGCGACGCGGATCACCTGCGCGCCTGATGCCCCGAGTTTCATGGCGGCGGGCCACAGCGGCGTCTCGCGCGCGGAATGAACCAGCCGGCTGGTGCCGGGAATGCGTAAAGCCCGGTCCAGCACCACCCGCACCGGCGAGCGCGCCTCCATGCCCGGCAGGCGGCTGGTCAGCAGCGGATCGTCCGCAAGCACGGTGCCTATCCCGACCAGGATGGCGTCGCACTGCGCGCGCAACAGATGCGTCCGCGCCCGCGCCGCCTCGCCTGATATCGCGACGGGCTTGCGGCCGGCCGCGCCGATCTTGTCGTTTGAAGATACCGCCAATTTCAGGATCACATGCGGACGCTTGTCGCGGATGCGCCTGAAATGCCCGGCGTGATCATGCGCGGCCTCCGCCGCACCGAGCCCGATATCGACCGTGATGCCGGCGGCGCGAAGTTTTGCGTGGCCCTGCCCGGCCACTTCAGGATTGGGATCCTCGATCGCCGACACCACCCGCGCGATCCCGGCGGCGATGATGGCCTCAGTGCAGGGCGGCGACTTGCCGATATGCGAGCATGGCTCCAGCGTCACATAGAGCGTGGCGCCGCGGGCGGCTTCGCCGGCGCGGTTCAGCGCCTCCGGCTCGGCGTGGGGGCGCCCGCCGGGCTGTGTCCAGCCACGGCCGACAATGACGCCGTCCTTGACCACGACCGCGCCGACGGCGGGATTGGGCCAGGTGCGGCCCTGCCCGCGCCGCCCGAGCGTCAGCGCCAGCGCCATGAAGCGCCGGTCGGCGGCCTTTGATTCCCGGGATTTTTGCGCGAACTGGTCTTCCAGAATGCGGAAGATCATTTGCGTAACAGGGCCAGCCGCGCGTCGTCGTCGCCGGAGAGCTCGCCGAGCACGGCTTCAAAGTCTTTGGCCTCGCGAAAGTTGCGATAGACCGACGCGAAGCGGACATAGGCGACGTCGTCGAGCTGACGCAGATGCTCCATCACGATCTCGCCGATGGCCTCGGATGAAATCTCCGCTTCCCCGCCGCTTTCAAGCTCGCGCACGATGGCCGAGACCATCTTCTCGACCCGCTCCGGATCGACCGGGCGCTTGCGCAAGGATATCTGCAGCGAGCGCACCAGCTTGTCGCGGTCGAACGGCACCCGGCGGCCGTTGCGCTTGATCACCGTGAGCTCACGCAGCTGCACCCGCTCGAAGGTAGTGAAGCGGAAATTGCAGGCGACGCAAACCCGCCGCCGCCGGATCACGGCGGAATCCTCGGTCGGACGGGAGTCCTTCACCTGGGTATCGAGACTGTTGCAGCTTGGGCAACGCATCTACCTGCCTTAATGATAAATCGGAAAGCGGTCGGTGAGCGCCTTCACCCGTTCCTTGATTGAAGCTTCCACCAGCGGCGCCTTGCCGTCCTGCGACTGCGCAATGGCGTTGAGCACTTCGGCGATCAGGCCGGCGACCTGCTGGAATTCGGCAACCCCAAAACCGCGCGTGGTCGCCGCCGGCGTTCCCAGGCGAAGACCCGAAGTGACGAACGGCGTCTCCGGGTCGAACGGAATGCCGTTCTTGTTGCAGGTGATCGCGGCGCGCACCAATGCCTTTTCCGAGACGTTGCCCTTCAGCCCCTTGGGCCTGAGGTCGACCAGCATCAGATGGTTGTCGGTGCCGCCCGAGACGATGTCGAGGCCGTGGGCGCGCAGCGCCTCCGCCAGCGCCCTGGCGTTCTCGACCACGTTCTTCGCATAGATCTTGAAGTCGGGACGCAGCGCCTCGGCGAACGCCACCGCCTTGGCCGCGATCACATGCATCAGGGGACCGCCCTGCAGGCCCGGGAAGATCGCCGAGTTCAGTTTCTTGGTCAGCGCCTCATCGTTCCACAGCATCAACCCGCCGCGCGGACCGCGCAGCGATTTGTGCGTGGTGGTGGTGGTGACATGCGCATGCGGCACAGGCGATGCATGCACGCCGCCGGCGACGAGGCCAGCGAAATGCGCCATATCCACCATCAGATAGGCGCCGATGCTGTCGGCGATCTCGCGGAAACGCTTGAAATCCCACGAACGCGAGTAGGCCGATCCGCCGGCGATGATCAGCTTCGGCCTGATCTGCTCGGCCTGTTTCGCCACCGCATCCATGTCGATGATCTGGTCCTCGCGCCGCACCGTGTAGTGCGAGGCCTTGAACCACTTGCCGGACATGTTGACGGGAGAGCCATGGGTGAGATGTCCGCCGGCGGCGAGGTCGAGACCCATGAAGGTATCGCCGGGCTGCAGCAGCGCCAGAAACACCGCCTGGTTCATCTGGCTGCCGGAATTCGGCTGCACATTGGCGAACTGGGCGCCGAACAGTTTTTTGGCGCGCTCGATCGCCAGCGTTTCGGCGACGTCGACCCATTCGCAGCCGCCGTAATAGCGATTGCCCGGATAACCCTCGGCGTACTTGTTGGTCATCACCGAACCCTGTGCTTCCAGCACCGCGCGGCTCACGATGTTTTCCGATGCGATCAGCTCGATCTCGTGACGCTGCCGGCCGAGTTCGCCCTGGATCGCGGCGGCGATATCGGGGTCGGCCTCGGTGAGGGTCGCCATGAAGAACGAGTCGGGTGCGGAGGCGGTCTTGATATTGGAAGCATTGGCGCTGGACGACGAAGAGCTCATGAGCGAAATATCTCCACCGCCGCAACCTGTTACGGGCATTGCGGTCGGTCCTGGGTGGCGGTCGGAAGCGTGCTGGCGGGATACCACATCGGGCCGGAATGGCCAAGCACTTGCGGTACAGGCCTGATATTTATGCAAGATATGGTGGGGACGGGCTGGTTGCCAGCCTTGACGCGGCGGCAGCGGTAGAGGGCTCCCTCTCCCTCTGGGAGAGGGTTGGGGTGAGGGGTTACGGTCCATCGTTAGGCCTTAACCCCTCACCCGGCGCTCCGCGCCGACCTCTCCCGAAGGGAGAGGTGAAGCTCAGCTCGCTGCTCCCCTGCACCCCCTACTTCGCAAACCGGTAGGCTCCGCCCTTCTCGACGCTGCGCTGGAAGGCGGGGCGGACGTGCATCCGCGACAGCCACGCGCTTAAGTTCGGATAGGGCCCGAGCTTGTCGAACACTTTCGCCATTTCGCCGACAAAGCTCATCTGGATATCGGCGCCGGTCAGCGACTTCCCGACAAAGAATTCTTTGCCCTTCAGCGCGCCGTCGACATAGCCGAGATGGTTGGCCATCTCGCTGTCGATGCGCAGATGCAGGGGCGCGCCCGCCTCCTTCAGCCTCGAGACATAGAGGTTGAGCATCAGCGGCAGCATCGCCGAGCCTTCCGAATAATGCAGCCACTCGTTATAGGCCTCGTAATCAGCGCCTGCGGGCATCATCGCGATTTTACCGTTTCCTTGGCCGTAAGTGCGGATGATGTAATCGACGACGGCGCCGGATTCCGCGATCCTGACATCGCCGTCGGTAACGACCGGCGACTTGCCGAGCGGATGCACGGCCGTCAGCTCCGGCGGCGCGAGGCGCGTCTTGGCGTCGCGCTGGTAACGCTTCATCTCATAGGGCACACCCAACTCTTCCAGCAGCCACAAAATCCGCTGCGAGCGGGAGTCGTTGAGGTGATGCAGCGTGAGCATCGGTGTTTCCTCGATCGCAAGGCGTCATCGCCCGGCTTGACCGGCAGTATTCCAGAGTATTCGTGATGGATCGAGAGGCGCGGCGCACTGGATACCCGCTTTCGCGGCTATGACGGCCAATTTCGGGGCGAGCGCCGATCGTCCGCGCAAGCGGCCATTCCCCTACAGCCCCGTAAACCCCGCCTTCACCGGGTCATTGCTGCCGTCGAGTTCGCGCAAATAGGTCAGCCCGCACACCGTCAGGCGATGCGCATCCTTCTCGCCGGCCTCGATCAGTTTGGCGATGTAGTCCGTCAGCTTGGCGCGCGCCTCTGTGCTGGCGGCGGCGGAGCGGTTCATCAGGAGATCGTAGGTGTGCATGATGCGATCGATCGCGGCGGCTTCCATGGAATCCTCGTTTGGGGTTCGGACGAGCTGTTTGCGTTCAGACGAGCTCAGTGGCTTCGAACTGCGAAATCGCCTTGTTGGCGAGCCTGATCTTGTTGAGTTCGCCGCGCCGGAACAGCTCCACGATGATTTCGAGCAGCCGTTCGTTGGTTGCAAGGGCATCGGAGATGACGCCGGCTTTTCGCAGATAGTTCGAAGCGATGGCATAGGCTTCGCCGACCACCTCGACATTCATCACCTGCAATCCGCGCTCGACCAGCATGGTCTCAATCCTCCGACAGACTGATAAAGCGCGACGCCTGACAAAGTTCCACTTCGGAAAAAAGCCCGTTTTTACCAACAAAAACAAAACGCACCGGTCCGGAAAGCCCGGACCGATGCGCTTGGGGAAGTTACTTTTTAGTGATCGGCTGCCGGTCTTTTCAAGACGCCGGCTTGGCCGAACTTGACCGATAGAAAAATCTCAGAGCCGATACAGGATCTGGTCGGTCCAGAACCGCTCGAGCCGGTGCAGCGACTTGTTCAGCGTCGCAAACTCCTCGTTCGAGATGCCGCCGACCTGCTCCACGGTCTTGACGTGCTTCTGATACAGCGCATCGACGATGCGGCGGATCTCCTGGCCCTGCGCGGTCAAGCGGATGCGGACCGAGCGGCGATCGACGCGCGAACGCTGATGATCGAGGAAGCCGAGTTCGACCAGCTTCTTCAGATTGTAGGAGACGTTGGAGCCGAGGTAATAGCCGCGCGTGCGCAGCTCGCCCGCGGTCAGCTCCTTGTCGCCGATGTTATAGAGCAGCAGCGCCTGCACCGAATTGATGTCGGCGCGACCGCGGCGATCGAATTCATCCTTGATGACGTCGAGCAGGCGGCGATGCAGCCGCTCCACCAACGTCAGCGCTTCGAGATAGAGCGGCTGCACCGGAGTCTGGCCGGGAGCGCGTTCAGCGGTTTCCACCGCCGTTGCAACGGCTTTCATCATCACACTTCCCCTGTTGTCGTTTTTATCGATTTATTCGACGAAACTTTGGTCCCGCCTGATAGCGTCAACTTAAGGGGGCGGTTTGAAGATCAGCTTAAATAAGACAATAAAGAGATCATGAATTTAAGACAGTGAATCGCGGATTAAGCCCATGGACAAAGGGCTTTTCGCAACCTTTCATTGACGGTGAAACTGCCCTGTTCACGCTTCGTTGGCGCGTTCTGTCGCATATGGGAACAGCATCGTTCAAATTCGAAACGTCCGCGTAACAGGTGTGACCGCGGCGTTAGGGTGACTGAAAAGTTACCGCAAAAATTCTCGAAAATTTTATGCAACCGAACTCGGGTTCACCCGGGTTCGGCAATATTATCGTCTCAGGTCGGCAACCGCCGGCTTGGATCGCGCGCGAATATTTGCGTGCATCGCGAATTCAAGGCCGCTATGGCGGCCGTTCGCGCGCCGCCATCCAGGCGAGCGCGAGATAGGCCGCCAGCATCACGGCTTCCAGACCGACCACCGTCAGGCTGCCACCGTAGATTCCCGGAAACATCAGCTCGATCACCGCCATCGACACCACGGTGGTCAGCCACACCACCGCGCCCCAGGGCGTCGCGAGCCAAAGTCCGACCGCGGCGACGAGCTCGATCACCGCGAAATAAACCGTCGCGGTTTGCCACGCCATCGGCTGATTTTCGAACGCGTCTTCCTCGCCGCCGATGAAACCGGTGACCTGCGCCCAGTGATACAGGCCCTTGATCACCGAGATGACAGCCATGATGCGCAGGAAAAACACCAGCCGCCGGGTCCACGCATTGTCGTCGGTTTCGATCCGTTCGGATGAGATCGCCGCCACCGACATGGCATTGTCCCGCGGCTGGTCGCGCGATGGGGTTTCAGACATGCGGAGTGCTGTTCATGATCTTAGGAATACGCCTTCATCCCCGGACTCATGGCCCCTCGGCGCGGCAAAATCAATCCGGCAGATGTGATTTGCGGGCACTTGCGGCAGGTCAAGGCTGCGGTGACGGAAGCATTGCAAAGTGCTAGGGTGGGAACCACCAAATTAAATGCAGTCTGCCGCCTCAGGGAGTGACCGTCACATGGCGATCAAATTCGGCCGTCCGATCGAAATGCGCGACGCGCCGCGGCGGGACACCGCGCTCGCCGCCCCCTCGCTCGATCTCGTGGTCCGCCCGCGCCGCAATCGCAAGGCGGAATGGGCGCGCCGGCTGGTGCGGGAAAATATCCTCACCACGGACGATCTGATCTGGCCGCTGTTCGTAGTTGATGGCCACAACAAGCGCGCGGGCGTCGCCTCAATGCCCGGCGTGGACCGGCTCAGCGTCGACCAGGCGGTGCGCGACGCCGAGCGCGCGTTAAAGCTGAATATCCCCTGCATCGCGCTGTTTCCCTATACCGAGCCCAGTCTGCGCGACGAGCACGGCTCCGAGGCGGTCAACCCCGATAATCTCGTGTGCAAATCGGTGCGCGCGATCAAGAAGGAATTTCCCGGCCTTGGCGTGCTCTGCGACGTCGCGCTCGATCCCTTCACCAGCCACGGTCATGACGGGTTGATCGAGGATGGCAAAATCCTCAATGACGAGACCGTTGCGGTGCTGGTGCGCCAAGCGCTGGTGCAGGCCGAAGCCGGCTGCGACATCATCGCGCCGTCGGACATGATGGACGGCCGCGTCGGCGCCATCCGTGAGGGGCTCGACGCCGCCGGATTCCTCGATGTGCAGATCATGTCCTATGCCGCGAAATATGCTTCCGCCTTCTACGGCCCGTTCCGCGACGCCATCGGCTCGGCGAAGACGCTGACCGGCGACAAGCGCACCTACCAGATGGACAGCGCCAATTCCGACGAGGCGCTGCGCGAGGTCGAACTCGACATCGCCGAGGGCGCCGACATGGTGATGGTGAAGCCGGGAATGCCCTATCTCGACATCGTGCGGCGGGTCAAAGATACCTTTGCGATGCCGACCTTCGTCTACCAGGTGTCCGGCGAATACGCGATGATCGCGGCCGCCAGCGGCAATGGCTGGATCGACGGCGAGCGGGCGATGATGGAAAGCCTGCTGGCGTTCAAGCGCGCCGGCGCCGACGGCATCCTGACTTACTTCGCACCGCAGGCGGCGGAAAAGCTGAAGATAGAGGGCTGAGGGCGTCTGTCTGCCAACGAGCATAAATCGCAGGGTGGGCAAAGGCGCATTCTTTGCGCCGTGCCCACCATTCGAGATCGATAGTAATCTTGAGTGGAGTGGTGGGCACGCGGAGTTTATCATCGGGCGCGCGTCCGCGCGACCCGTTGGCTTGGCCGGGACGACGGGGATATTTGCCGCAGAATATTGCGGTTCGGTAATCATCGTGGCCCTTGCGCGCGCCCGGGCGGTTCCCATGTCCTGCAACATGACGGCACAGTCGGGAGGACTGAACATGTCTGACAGCGGTTCGGGTAACAGTGGCAGCGCCTGGCGCAGCGGCGGCGCGGCGAATTTTCAGCCGCATGCCTTCGATCCATGGACGCAGCCGGAATTGTTTCGCGGCGTGCTGACGCGGCGGGTGTTTGCGTTCCTGATCGACATCGTGGTGCTTTCGATTCCGGTGATTCTGGCCTGCATGTTCATCGCCGTGTTCGGCGTGGTCACGCTGGGACTTGGCTGGGCGTTGTTCTGGCTGGTGTCGCCGGCCTCGGTGATCTGGGCGCTGATCTATTATGGCGCCTCGCTCGGCGGACCGCATTCGGCCACCCTGGGCATGCGCGTGATGGATCTGGAGCTGCGCACCTGGTACGGCGCGCCGGCTTACTTCGTCCTCGGCGCCATGCATGCCGTGCTGTTCTGGATTTCGGTGTCGGTGCTGACGCCGCTGGTTCTGCTGGTCGGGCTGTTCAATGGCCGCCGGCGGCTGCTGCACGATATCATCCTGGGAACCGTGGTTATCAACAGCTCGGTCCGCAACCCCGTCGGGCAGCCGGCGCGAACGTTCTGAATTGGTCCGTTCGACCCTTGGGCAAACCGATTGACCGTCAGCCTCCGCGGCGCGATGCTGGCTGTTGCTGCTTCGCTTTCGGAGGCTGACGAGATTTCGTGACCCAACACTCGCGTGACACCCCGCAATTCTACCTGACGGCGCCCTCGCCCTGCCCGTATCTGCCGGGCCGGCATGAGCGCAAGGTGTTCACGCACCTGGTCGGCGACAAAGCGGGCGATCTCAACGACCTGCTCACCCATGGCGGCTTCCGGCGCAGCCAGTCGATCGCCTACCGCCCGGCCTGCGACCAGTGCCGCGCCTGCGTTTCCGTTCGCGTCATCGCCAACGAGTTCCGACCCTCGCGCAATTTCAGGAAGATTCTGGCCCGCAACGCCGACATCGTCGGCGAACAGCGCAGCGCGGTGCCGACCTCGGAACAATATTCGGTGTTCCGCGGCTATCTCGACCAGCGCCATCGCCATGGCGGCATGGCCGACATGACCGTGCTCGATTACGCGATGATGGTGGAGGACAGCCACGTCGAGACCCGCATCATCGAATATCGCAAGCGGGGCGTCGACAGCGGCATCACCGGCCGCGGCGAGGAACTGCTGGCGGTGGCGCTGACGGATGTGCTCAGCGACGGGCTGTCGATGGTGTATTCGTTCTTCGAACCGTCCGAGGAAAGCCGCTCGCTCGGCACCTTCATGATCCTCGACCACATCACCCGCGCGAGACGACAGGGACTGCCATATGTCTATCTCGGCTACTGGATCGAAGGCTCGAAGAAAATGGACTACAAGGGCCGCTTCCTGCCGCAGCAGCGCCTCGCCCCCTCCGGCTGGCTGCGCGTGGACGCAACGGGCGAAGTGCCGTCGGAGCCGCAGGATTGATCGCTGCCGTCATCACCCGCGAAGGCGGGTGATCCAGTACGCCGCGGCTTCTCGATTGATCATCAGCGTCTCTCGGATACTGGGTCGCCCGGTCAAGCCGGGCGATGACAGTTGTGGTCGGGGCGCTCACCTCACCCACTGACGAAATCGAACACCAGCTTCGCATTCAGCGCGATAATGATCGCCGCCGTCAGCGTGGCCAGTATCGTCAGCCAGCGCGGCGCGACGAAAGGTCCCATCTTGGCCCGGCTGGCGGTGAACATCACCAGCGGCACCACGGCGAACGGCAGCTGCAGGCTGAGCACCACCTGGCTCAGGATCAATAGCTGACCGGTGGCTTTTTCGCCGGCCCAGATCGTCACGACCACGGCGGGGACGATCGCGATCATCCGCGTCACCATGCGCCGCAGCCACGGCGCGATGCGCAAATTGAGAAAACCCTCCATCACGATCTGGCCTGACAGCGTCGCGGTGATGGTCGAGTTCAGCCCGCAGCACAACAGCGCGATCGCAAACAGCGTCGGCGCCAGGGTGGAACCGAGCAGTGGCGCCAGAAACGAGTGGGCCTGATCGAGTTCAGCGACGTCGGTCTTGCCGACCCGATGAAATGTCGCCGCCGCCAGGATCAGGATCGAGGCGTTGATGATCAATGCGAGGCATAGCGCGATCGAGGAATCGATGGTCGCAAGCGTGATCGCTTCGCGCTTTTCCCCGATGCCGTCGCCATAGCCTCGGGTCTGCACCAGCCCCGAATGCAGGTAGAGATTATGCGGCATCACGGTGGCGCCGAGAATGCCGAGCGCGAGATACAGCATGTCGTGATTGGCGAGGATGTCCGTGGTCGGTGCAAAACCCCTGAGCACCGCACCCCAATCGGGATCGGCCATGGCGATCTGGATCGCAAAGCATGCCGCGATCACGCCCAGCATCGCCACGACAAAAGCTTCGATCCAGCGAAAGCCGAACGCCTGCAGCGCCAGAATCAGAAACACGTCGCCCGCGGTGATGATCACGCCGATCTCGAGCGGAATATGAAACAGCAGGTTGAGGCCGATCGCGGTGCCGATCACTTCGGCGAGATCGGTGGCGGTGATGGCGATTTCGGCCGACAGCCACAGCGGCAACGATGTCCAGCGCGGAAAGGAATCGCGGCAGGCCTGCGCGAGGTCGCGCCCGGCGCCGACGCCGAGCCGCGTGCACAGCGACTGCAGCACGATCGCCATCACGTTGGACAGCAGCGCGACGGTCAGCAGCGCGTAGCCGAATTTGGAACCGCCGGCGAGCGAGGTCGCCCAGTTGCCGGGGGCCATATAGCCGACGGCGACGAGATAGCCCGGGCCGAGGAAGGCCAGCAGCTTGCGCCAGAACGACCCCTGCTTCGCGGTTTGCACCGAGCCGAACATGCCGGCCAGCGACGGTTCGCCCCGCGCCGTGCGCCAGCCCGATCCGTCCGGCGCAGGGCTCGGGGCGGCCTTTGGCAGGGAATCAGGGGGTAAACCGGGAGAACGTGCGTCCATAAGCTCAGGATAGGGATATTCGCCGTTATTGCAACTCATTTGCAACTGCATCTGGAGCAACGGTTCCATGCAGGCGTGTCGGGAAGCGGGTGGTTTGGCCGTCGCCGGGACCAGACAATGCCGCGAGAACAATGCGAGGGAAATCCCGTCATGCCCGCGACCCACAACGCGCTCCGCCTGCCCCCGACCTTCAACCGCCTGGCCTGGTCCAATCTCGCGGCGCAGTCGGCCGAGCAGGTTGCGCTGGCCGCGGCCCCGATCGTCGCGGTGCTGCTGCTTGGCGTCGGCGAAGGCCGGACCGGCCTGCTGCAGACCGCGCTGACGCTGCCGTTCATCCTGTTCGCGATTCCCGCGGGCCTGCTCGCCGACCGCATCTCGCGACGCTGGCTGATGGTGGGCGCGGAAGCCCTGCGCGCCGCCGCGCTCACCGGAATTCTCTGGCTGATCTGGCTCGGCCTGCTGACGCTGCCACTGCTGGCGCTGTTCGGCTTTGTCGCGGTATGCGGAACGGTCGCCTATAGCGTGGCGGCGCCCGCATTGGTGCCGTCGCTGGTCTCGCCGCAACTTTTGCCCGCGGCCAACGCGCGGATCGAACTGGCGCGCACCGTTGCGTTCGCCAGCGGACCGGCGCTCAGCGGCGTGCTGGTGGGATGGGTCGGCGCGGCACCGGCTTTTGGATTTGCCGCGGCACTCTCCGTTATGGCAGTGGTGCTGCTATCGGGAATCTACGAGCCGGCGCGCGAACCGGCGCCGCGGCGTCATCCGCTGCAGGACATCAGGGAAGGCGCCGCCTTCGTGTTGCATCATCCGCTGCTGCGGCCGGTGTTCATCACCCAGTTCATCTTCAACACGGCATCCTTCCTGCTGCTGGCGGTATTCGTGCCCTATGCGGTGCGCCATCTCGGACTATCGGCAACCGGTGTCGGCACCACGCTTGCGATGTACGGCGTCGGCATGGTGGTCGGCGCGCTGCTGGCAACGCGGGTGATGCGCCGGTTGCCGTTCGGCACAGTGATCGGCCTCGGACCAGTGACTGGCTTTGTTGCCGCCGGCGTAATGGCGCTGACGACACTCATTCCGTCGTCGTTGCTTGCGGGCTTGAGCTTCTTCCTGCTTGGTGTCGGGCCGATCCTGTGGGTGATCAGCACCACGACTTTGCGGCAATCGGTGACGCCGCCGCGGCTGTTGGGGCGG